>Ga0058701_10002295_pt1 | contig 14374 bp, 8 predicted proteins | sample AgamicOrMae_FD_97039 | JGI IMG/M metagenome (GOLD analysis project Ga0058701, IMG submission 97039) | Agave microbial communities from Guanajuato, Mexico - Or.Ma.e | ecosystem: Host-associated > Plants > Phyllosphere > Phylloplane/Leaf | place: Guanajuato, Mexico | collected 2012-06-04 | reverse complement strand
TTACATACAATGTATGCAATTATCGAAGGTCACAACTAAGTCTAAATGTAAGTGCGAATTTCGATATATCACCGCAGGCAGCCGCCACAAAACGGGCAATTCCAATGTGCAATAACTTTGAGCAATACATCACTCTGGTAGCAGTAAGGTACTACACACTGCAAGCTACCGCAACAATATTTCTTGTCATCACGGACGAAAAAAAAAGACAGAAAGAGATAGTATGGCTATGACATCTTTGTTATTAGTAACACAGACCGTTGAATTAAATGGATACTATCGTTGATAGCTACAGTCAACCCGCAAAACATCAAAACTCAGGGAGCTTCCTCAGTTTACGTGCGATAATCATTTTTCTCCTTGAGATAAAAACTCTTGAGGATGTTTTTTATTCATATGCCTCCGCAAGTTCCCCTCGATTTTCGAAGCGTATTCACAATGCGGACACTTGTGTTGAGGTTCCTTTCCACAAATACGCTTTTTATGTTGAACTAGAGTGCTTCTGTAGCCGAACACGACTCCACAGTCTTGGCAGGGAAAGGCTCCACGCAGTGAATCATGTTTCCGAGGTCGGCCTACGGGGTTCCCTGTTGGTCTTCTGCCTCGACCCATCAGCACTCTATGACCTCCCATCCAAGCGTTGGCCAAGTATTGCTGGCTCTGTTGGATGCGAACTGCGTTCAAGTTGATGTATGGATTAACAGGTGCTCGATGAAAACCTGGGCAAGCCATATCATGAAATTAGCGAATAAATTCGCTGGGTCAACAATATCCGAGAATACGGCAAACTTGTTTTTATGTTTTCCCGGTTAGACGCTGATGAGAGTTTGAGTTCTCATTGGTGGCCACATCTACTGTACCACGCACCCAAAAAAACATTCTCGCCGTTGTCACAGAAGTTCTCGTAAATTATTTGGATCAATGACCGGAGTGAATTCAAAGGATGTTATAGAAACCCTGAAAAGCCGCGCTTTTAAAACATGGAACACGATCTTGCTTGCAAAGCCTGCAGCAGTCACTCACTTCCATCTTATTCCACAAGTGAAAACTATACATTCTAGTTTCGACAAAGAAAGCATGATCTCAATAAGGGAAGGTCGATAAATTAATGAAGGCATACATTAAAAGAAAACTTCTTTATTACGTGAGTCCTGCCAGGAGGTAAAAACATCAACATTAGGCGACTGACTCTCACTGATAACAATTACGATCAATGCTAACACTTAAGGTAGGTTCCTTAATGGTTCCCGGGATGAACTCTTTGGATATGGGTCTTTAAATTCCTACTCCGTTTTGTCTTATGTTCACAGAAGGGACATTGGAATTGTGGTTCTTTCCCACAATCGAACTTGCGATGTTCCCACAGATGTCTACTATGTTGATATATCTTGCCACAGTCTTCACAAGGATAGATCTCGTTCTGGGTGTAGAGCTTTTGAAGTATCTTCGCGTTTTGTGTCTGAGACGACCCTGCTCGTACCCTCCGAAGTCGTGGAGCAATCATTCCTGCCAAAGATATAAATCATTTAAGACCATTTAATGAAGAGACACAAAATGTAGAGTCTTGTAACTAACCTCTCGGATTGTTCCTCATAGTCGGAAGAGAAAGAAGTTGTTCTGGTTGTTTGCCTTCGCTGGCAGGTTTGCCTTCCAGTTTATCGCACAAGAGTTCGTGCATTTCGAGATCTTCCTTGTGATGAAAACCCGTCACACAACCGCTACACGAGTAAACCGCTTGTTGAGGCCCTTCACAACAATCTGCGACCCCGCGCGGACCACAAGTAATGTCTGCGAACAATAATTATCTTCAATTGAAATCGCACGGTAAGGCAACACCAGTTGACGACAGTATCACTGACGTCAAACGTAAGGAGCTCACATGAGATCAGTAAAGCGGAATCCGTGTCCTTATTCGTGACTGTGCAAACAATACAAAAAGTGCGCAATGGCTTGCTTAAAAACTCGCTGACTTTCTTCCAAATAATTCGATCCTTTACAGGATTCAACAGTGTGTAGTTTCTGACGTATACCGTCAGTTCTAAAAGCATTGTTTTCCTATCCTGTTCCACCCACGGTCTTCCTTCTAGAGCCTTGTGAGGATTGAGGGCTTCCAACGGCAACAATAAGCTAAGCCAAGATAATAACCGACGTGGACTTTGCGCCTCAGTTTACAGTCGGTTTTAAGCAAGAATGATGCCGCTTCGTTCTCGGCGGTAGTCATGTGAGACGTAAGCGATACCACGCTCAGCGACACTTGAGTTACGTTAACTTAGGTTTCTGTAAATGGCTTATGGGTCACTTCGCTCTGGCTCCAATCAGCTTTGCAACAAAGAGTCAACCCCCACCCCCGCAGATTTTTTTGAAAATATTCAGATCAAACGGCCTTTATTTCTTTTCTATACCGATGGCACCACATGCGCGTTGAGATGCAATGCGTGACAAGAAGAACGACGGAGTGCAATAGAACCAAGGGTGAAAGAGGGATACGTAAAACAAAAGTGTCTGTTTACCTAAGTTATATTTATTCTCTCAACACAAATTACAAATCAGTTTACACGCCAGTTTTCACTAGCAACATGAAGCCCAAAGGACGGCATTGGATATGAACAAAGTAAAGTTAGATCTCTCGTGTTTGACGAGCCACCGAGATGAAACACCACTCAGCGAGAGTGATCAGTTCCGGAGATCCCCGAATGTCCGAAAGCGCAGCTTCTGATTGGCTGATGCTGTAGCTCACCTCCCTGGCTCATTGAGTGCGAGAGACCTATGGCCATATAAGCATGGCAGACTTAATCAACCCAAGTATCACAGCATGTATTTCCTCGTTTTTACCGGAATAGCATGTTGCGGATGCCGGCAAAAGATATGTCTCTTCAAACTTTCTCTCTGAGTTAGTCGTTTGTCACAGTACGGACACGGAAACTGGGGCTCTTTTCCACATTCATGACTGCGATGTCGATTGAGACTCCGTTTCCAGGTGAAGATTCTTCCACAATCCGGGCAGGTGTAGGTGGCAGGGTCAGGACACATTGGAACACCTGAAACTAAATGAACCAAATGCTTTTAATGTTTGAAAGATATAGGCTTAACTACGTTAGAGAGGCGGTAATACCATTGGGAATTCAGATATCTCTCCTCCAACCAAACTCACTTTCTGGGATATCTCCCGCGAAACCACTATCCGTTTGAATCGAAGGAGGATTCACAGTATCATCGTTGTAGACTCCGTTACTTCCCATATCACTCGAGAAATTTATGAAAGGTGGCTGGGAAAAATCAGCAAAACCTGAAAACACAAAGGATTATAAATTCTGTCCATGGTTCGTAAACAGCTCCTCTCTGCATTTGAACATGTGTCGTGCTGAAGAGTTAGGATATACTGAGGCGAACAGTATCTTTTACCTCATTTATTCAAATCGGAAAAAATTACAAAATTATATAGTGTCAACTATGACAAAGTCCTTCAGTTCAAACATTTAATTTTTCTTTCTTAGCGTGCTATACAGATCTGGATGTCGGTATCGTATGTGCTGGTTATACAAATTCGATTTGATTTTAGATTTGTACTCGCAAAGTGGGCATTGGAATTGGGGTTCTTTGCCGCATTCGCGTCTCAAGTGTTGGCTCAGATTTCTTTTCCAGTGAAATATTTTGCCGCAGTTTTCGCAAGGGAAAGCGCCGCGCTGAGAATCGTAGCCTCGAGGAAGAGCAGCAGCCCAGGACGAAGTAGTTCGCACTCGCGTTGAACACATCCCTATCAAAAGGAAGGAAAGAGTGAGTATTGTGTACATTACTATAACTTCGGAGGCTGCCGATTGTAGACTAAAACCGTTGAAGCAAAACCAATGGCACCTATCTGTCGGCACGCAACTCCTCATGCTCCCAGACAATGAGGAACAGGTATCGTCAAATACGTTATCATCTGGTCCAGTTATCAAAGGATTATCTACTAGTTTTCTGCACCATACCAGATCATTTGAACAGGGAAAAAAGTCTTGCAGCAAGTGCAGGCGTGCGATTCTCGTCGTTTAAGATCTACACCAGTTACAGTAGCCCTTTAACACGCACTCGGATTCTTCGTTGAAAGAAGTACCGCGGCTCTGAACCTGGAAGCGTCAACTCTTCCTTATCAATATAAAAACCTTCATCAGTTAAACGTACTGATCATTCCACATCTCATAGGCGACGAGCAACAGGCGAAAGGAAAGCAAAAGTCGTTCGTTATGAAATCAGTCGCTATTCCATTGATTGGACTAATAAAAATATTCTTTATTGGTCTTTTGGAACATTACAGTCAGGATGGGTTCACGTTCTCGGATGTACTCGTAAAATATGCGCTCGCAAGTTCCTTCGTCTCTTCGTTCTGTGTCCGCAAAACGAACATTCAAATTGAGGTTCTTTCCCACATTCTCTGCGATGCTGGTACAGGCTCTGTCTCCACGAGAAATATTTGCCGCAGTCCCCACATCGGAAACCTTCGGGCCGCTGATCCTTTGCTCGGCTCGTTTTTAAGTGGGACGCCACACCAGTCTCGGTTGAACGCCATTCCTTCCGCAAAGGCTCAAGATGACCTATAATACCGCACAAAACTATGAAAGACACTGAACAGACAGCGATAAAAAATAACGGGTGCCCAGAAAACAAAAGTACCTGATGTTTTGCAGCTATCGGAACCTCCTGGTCGAACCTCTGGCACAATGGAGGTTTGGTTTTGGGACTCTCCGCACCACAACTCATGCGTTTCAAGGTCTCTCAAGGTCGAATATTTCGTCTTACAGATTCGGCATGAGTACGTATCTGGCGCCTCCATGAGTAAGTATTCTGGCCCGGAGTTCACATTGTTATTGGTTAAGCCCCCCGCGTTTGCGATGAAATAAGGTTCTCCAACACTGACATTCAAACCTGCGAAAATGTAAACCTCTTTTACAGACCTGGACCCATAATAAGAACCACCAATTTCTTCGAACATAGAAAGAAACTGTAAACTGTGCCTGTTCTGCCAACTCGACGCGGACCCTAAGAGCAACATCAAACAGGATTGCGAAAATCTGCGAATTATATAAAGTTTATCGTGAATAATTTGATAAATAAAGCCTAGCTCTCTCGAGCCCAGAAATACAAAGACAAGATCGATCACTAAAATGTAAGTTGTCAAGTTAACCAAGCTTGTTGACGATACTAAGTCCGACAAAACTGGCGCTAAAGTTCAGGTTTTCAGGAGATGTGAAAGGGATTGGTCATCAGAAGCCACTGTTTACAAAAACACCGGTTTTTATTTGCACCCAGCTTTACTTTATAAAACATTTGAATTGGTTGAAGTGAAGGATTGTACCTCCCCTGACTGGGAGGGCGACACATGTTCATGTCTTCGTAGAATATGTGATCGTAGGTTATCTTTCTGCTTAGCTCTGTAGTCGCAGTAGGGGCACTCAAACTGTGGTGCCTTCCCACAAATGAACTTGCGATGTTGACTGAGCCCTTGAGGCCATTGGAAGCCCTTCCCACAACCGATGCAACGGTACCGGCCGGAATCTTGGCCGGACGACTTCTTTGTTGGCCTATCAGGGAGAGCTCTTCGGACAGCGGGGCTTGGAGACACAAGAAATTGCGAAGAAGTCATGCCAAGCGAGAGTTCATCGAAAAATGATTGGCCATCACCGGAGCCTTTCTCCTTGAAACTGGGTGATCTGAACGCTGGCGGCTCGGGAACATAATTACTGCGATGTTCAAATAGGGGAGTCTGGTCGTCTGCAAAGTTGAGGAATGTAAGACCTTTTTGGTCAGTACCACCTGAGCAAAACGAAAGAGCGAGTTAATTTAGTTGCAGTTTATCCTCAAAGACGGAGAGTCCTCGGTACCTTCATTCCATGATTCATCCTGGGAGAGAGAGAGAAAAAAAATCGAATGAGCAGCTCAGAGTTAAAACAGGAGTACTTAGGTCTATGATAGTTCTGGCCCACCACCTAACCTAAGGTAGCCTAGGGTTATTTTGCAACCTAACCTAACTTAGCCTCGGGTTATTTTGTAGCCCAACCTAACATAGCCTTGGGTTATTTTGTAACCCTGGGCTAAGTTACGTTAGGTTGCAAAATAATCCTAGGCTACGTTAGGTTGCAAAATAACCCTAGGCTACCTTAGGTTAGGTGGTGGGCCAAAACTGTCATAGACCTAACTACTAACAGGCTTCGATATGCTATCCATAAGCATACCGGTATGAAAGCAAAGGGCACCTAAAAATGAACTGATCACTAAGAAGAACCAGCGAGTTAGGAAAGGGAAAAGTGAGGCAATAGAGACAAGTGGCGTCTTCTACACAAAGAACTCGTCCTGTTTATTTGCAACATTTTGTACAAACTCCAGACTATGTACATTGAAAACTTACACTGAAATTTACGCGAAACTTGTGCATCAACGTGTGAAACCAAAAACAGTGATCAACTTTGTGAGCTTCGTACTTCACTTTTTTTTAAAGAGTAAACCTATCTATGTCGGGCCAAGATGTGTTTCTTCATGTCTCCTTTTTGTTTGGATCTGTGATGACAATGCGGGCACTGGAACTGCGGCTCTTTACCACATTCGAAAATGCGATGGCGATTTAGGTTACTTTTCCATCGAAAGATCTTGCCACACTGATCGCATGGGAAGGACCCACATCGGTTGGTTCCTGCCGAGATTTCCGACCGACTTTTTCTCGGTCGAGACCTCCATTGCATGGGCTGAATGCTGTTTTCCCGTCGGGGAACGAGCTGAGCTTCTCTCCAGGTCATCTGCTTCTTCTGTAAGTTGTTTCCAGATGAAATCGGGTGGCCCTGACTATAAACCGTGGATTCCAGATATCCCTGAGATTCGGAGAGGCTGTGGACGTCGTCGACAGCCAGGAACGCGGGGTTGCATTCGGTCCCATAACCTGTTAAAAATTAAGAGCTATTTAGCCATCGTTGAAACTTCCTTGATGGAGGCACTATGGCAATTCCTTTCAACTGCTGGTCTTTGTAGACAATACGTCGCTGAGAAGATAACATCATCTCTACTCCGTACCTATTCAAACATTCCTTCTCGGTTTCCAGCTCAAAAGATATTTCTTACCCTTTTTTTTCTAAAAAAACAAACAAACAAACAAAACAAAAAAAAACATCTGAAATACCTACCGCCAACCACATATTAGCCAATACGTAGAGGGAACAGGCAGACGAAGAGACAGTTTGTGAGGGTTCAAGGTGAAGGAGCACGACAGATTAAACATTATTTATGCAACATTTAATTCTTTAAACATATTGACATATAAGTAACAATTCAGTCACTGTGATCTTTCAATAATCTACAAATAAAGTCAGTCATCAAAATGAGTACAAGCGAAAACACATGTTATTCAAAACAAACGCGCGAATATAAACAATAGAACAAAAAAATAAACGTTATTTGGATGTCTTTAGTTCACAGTTAGGTTCAGAAAACAACGCTTTAACTCGCTCGCGGATAAAACAGCGCAATGATTATATCGCAATGAAGCAAAAGCGGCTTAAATGTTATGGATTATCAAGATTTGAAGTTAAAACCTCCGCTTTCATAAGTCTCTCTTTTACGAAATAATTAAATTTATTGATGTAATACATATGAATAATTAACTCATATCTGCTCGACTGATACAATGTTCTAGATGCCGCCGACGAATGTGCATGTTCAAGTTATGCTTAAGTTTGGATTTATGATCACAATATGGGCAGCAGAACTGGGGTTCTTTACCACATTCAAATTTACTATGCTGAGCTAAGTTACGCTTCCACCGAAAAACTTTCCCGCAGGTAAGGCAGGGAAAGCGCATTTCTAGCTGTCCTAAAGCATTTAAATCTCTCTGGCGATTCCGAGTGTCGCACCATAACTGGTGAGCCTCCAGATCTTCTGGGTTAGGAAGCTTCGTGTTGCAACCCTCGCACGTGAACATTGTTCGCGATTGTGCGTTGCGGTTAGTTTCGTAGCGTACACTAGAGGGGAAGTAAGGTGCACCAGAACTGACGATGAAGCCTGCAAAAATAAATAAGTCAATAAAGACAAAATCGGTTCATAAAATCTCTGGTTGGGTTCAAATGATTTACGGATCTATCCGGTATTAAAAACGTTCAACAAGTAACGAGAGATATCGCGTTTTATGATCAAGGCATTATCATTGCATTGACGACATGCACAAATATCGATAATACGTACATCGAACTTTTAACCCTTTACCGCCCAGCGATGCCGTTCGGAAACAGAAAGAAATATTTTGGAGGATCTTTTTAGTTCAGTATTCTTACAATTTAAGAAATGTCACCCCTCTTTGCAAACCTGAAAATTATTGATTTAGGCATTTTTCAAAGCTTAAAATTTCGTATTTTAATGGAAAAAGTCCTTCAAAACTCTCTTCAGCTAAATTTCACTCCAAATACTTTGGGCTGTTGTGGGTTAATGATTGAATTTACACATGTTCCAGTATGGGTGATTGTCGAGAGATGCACCAATAATAATCGGTAGAGGTGCGCATTCAAACATTTTATTACCAATCCAACATACATGCATCGAAAAGAAAAAATACGAGCAGAGACCATTAGACGAGGTATCTCAATGAACCATGGGTTTATACACTTTGTGGATATAATTCAGTCTACGCATGGACAGTAATAACGGTCATTGCTGCTACAAGATGCCACAGCCTTCATAACAAGGTCTTAGTCGTGGATAATGGGGTAGGCTAGAAAGAATTCAGGCAAGAATACAGAACATTTTCAGCAACGTTTCGTTGCAAAAAAATACTCGACTTAATCACTTATTAGGATGGCGCCGCAAAATATGCTTGGTGCGGTTCTGCTTTAATTTCGACGCAAATGGGCAATGAGGGCATTGGAACTGTGGGTCCTTCCCGCACTCCAATCTGACATGTTGGTTTAGATTGCGCTTCTGTCGGAAGATTTTTCCACATTGTACGCATGGAAAACGCACTTCTATCATCCCCGCCATATTAGGGACTACAGATAGAGTATCTACGTTCGGTTGTGTTGTACACCACGAAGTATGGGCGTCCAGCTCCTGTCGGGTGATGAACCTCATCTCGCACTTCTCACAAGAGTACGGGTTCAGGTCCTGATCACTGCAGATGTATTCCACACTGGAAAAAATGACAGGCTCTCCCGAAATGAAGGTGAAACCTGTAAGAAGTAAACTTGTCAGTAAATATAATATCAGCTGGGTAGCTGTCATAAGCGCCAAAACCACAAGCACCAACGCCGCAAGCGCCAATCCGTAACCGCCAAACGAGAAAAGTCGCAAACGCCAAAGTACATAAAAGCTATACAAACCTCACCGAACTTTACCTAACCTAACTTAACCTAACCTAACATAACCCAGCTAACTTAACCTAACCCTACCTAGCTTAACCTAACCTATGAAATGATAGGCCTACCTATCATTTGGCGGTTACGAAATTTGGCGTTTGCGGCGTTGGCGCTTGCGGTTTTTGGCGCTATCGAATGCCCCCCAAATCAGCTAATTTGCGAGTACAAACGATAAGAGTTGAAATCCACGTTGAATATCTCCTTCTTGATAGTCGCAAAACTTCATCTTGCGCACAGCTATCTTCTCGATCACGTTTAAGTTGGAAATAACGTATGAACCTACACCACCTAAACAGCCTGTTAAAATACATCAACGAAGATAATTTATGCCCCCAAAATAGTCCGATAATATAACTACGCAAGCGAGGACATTTGAGGTGAAAATAAACTCAAACACGATTACGCAAACTTTAAACTTATGTTTATTTATTATATTATACAGATTACACCACCGATGTTGGAAAAAATTAAGTTCATTGCGTGGGTGGGGGGTCCCTACACCACGTTTAGATGCAGTCAAACACTCCGAGTCTATGTAGAACATTGCACCCTCACGAGATAGTGATCAGAAGATCCCGTGTCGCCGCCAAATATGCTTTCTCAGATTATTTTTCAGTTTTGTTTTGTGGGGACAATGCGGACACTGGAACTGTGGCTCCTTCCCACACTCGAACTTGATATGCTGAGTCAAGCTGTGCTTCCAGCGAAACACTCTGCCACATTTAAAGCACGGGAAGCGAGTGTCGATCGCAGTCACAGAGGGTGCTTCAGGCGTCGTGGCTTCGGTTGACTGACCGCTACACCAGAATTTATGCGCTTCAAAATCTTGTATGCTGAGGAACCTCATCTTGCATTTCCTGCAGGGGTCTGGTCTCCTCCCGTGGTCCACCTGGGTGCTTGTCCTAGGAGGGAAAAACGTCTCTCCTGAGGTGGCGGTGAAACCTGCAAGAGAGGGACAAGTCAATAACGGAATCGAGGTATGGAATTGGATCTCAGCTCAGGCAAGCGGAATCTGTTTTTTTTTTTTGCCAATTTCAAAACTAATAAAAAAGGTACTCGAAAGTGAGATTGGCTTAAGGTAGTTTGGCTTTCACGACTAAAGCATGAATTGGATTTAGTTTAACAATCCAAATATATTTCTTTGTAAGGGCTAACTTCCCTCACTCGAATTTTGAATCGGTTACAGTCTCTAAGATTCAGTGAAAATTCTCTGAATTTCAGGCAATATAGCACCACTGACTCTTTTCAGTTGTGCTGTATTGACAATCTTGGTGACTGAATTAGTCATGAACTATCACTGAATCTCACAATCAGAGACTCTCACTGATTTATTTAGAGGGTTCCTAAATACAGGGGAAAACGTTTCATAAACTTGGTGTGCGATTAGGCTATGGTGATACGGATGTCGGAGCATGTCGAGTTCGTATGAGTTTTGAACGGCAAAGTTAATTTTATATACACTGTGGTTAAACCGGTGACCTAAGGCTAAATCAAATAAAGAAAAATACACTCATGCAAACAAACTCTAAATTTAAAAAAAATGGTTCGAAAAACAACTAAGTAAAAAAAAGAAAAAAAAACACCGAAATTAGTTTGAAAAATCCTGAGGCCACTGGGTAAAGGCTCATCAGGACTATGAAATTCCATCAAAACATATCTCGAAAGGCATTTTGTTATCAGTAAATTGAGATCTTGGTTATACCGCGTAACAACAAGATTTACTCGGTTACACAGCATAACGGAAATACTGCATACCCTTCTACTAGGTTATCTAGAAACATGAACAAAATAATTTAATAAAGAATTTTGGCACATAGCTTTTGTAAAATCGGGTTAATTGGGTAAAAATAAACAATACATAAGCGTATTCACATCCGATTGTTGTTTATTCGCAATTTCTACATTTCAATGTGTTATCGCGTCATTTTTCCAGGATGTCGTCGAATAATGTGCTTAGTTAGATTGTTTTTCAGTTTAGTTTTGTGATGACAATGCGGGCACTGGAACTGCGGCTCTTTCCCACATTCGAATTTGCAATGCTGCGTCAAATTATGTTTCCATCGGAAAATTTTTCCACACGCAAGGCACGGAAAGCGCGTTTCCACTCTAGCGACATTTTGCGACACGGACATTGCTGCTTGAGCGATACACCATGCTTTATGGGCGTCCAGATCTCGCTTGTTCGGAAATCTCGTCCTGCAATGGCGACACACGACGCTCGATCGTCCTTGATGCATATGATTGTTCCCAAATCCTGTGCTTGTTAAGTAATGCTCTCCTGCACTGATGACAAATCCTGTAAAAGATTCATGGGTCAATAACTACAATTTTTCAAAGTCAAGAGGCTCCTGTTCATATGGTAACTCAGTCACTCCCTGAACTCCGAATACAAGCATTTCAAACATCACATCATTCAATGATCAAAAATATCGCAGGAAGATGGAAACAACACAAAGTATATCCTCTAATTAATAAATATTTATTAACAAAGGTTACAAAAAATTTGATGTGGATAAATACGAAGCACCCTCGACATTTTTATTATTAGTGGTTACACAAGCGGGCTTATTTCATACAAACGTAAACTGTAAGGACTACGAACTAAAATAACATTCATGTTGTCGTAAGGTTATGAATGTTGGACATAAATTTGATATGAATCCTGTTCGAACTGTCCGTCGCACGGATAATTCGACGCGGATATCCGCACAGATATCCGTGTGGATATCCAATTAAATGGTCAAAGGGCGAGGATATCTGTATGGATATCCTCGATTTATATGGATATCTACAAGGATATCCTCGATTTACATGGATATCCACAATGATATCCTTGATTTTTATGGATATCCACAAGGATATCCTCGATTTATATGGATATCCACAAGGATATCAGTGCGGATGTCCGTGTCGAATTATCCATACTACGGACAGTTTGACCACAGGGGCTGCTCTGAAATTGACATCTATTGAACGCGTAAATGATACTTCCATCCCTGCAACAAACATGGGCGTAAACCAGAAATTTGCAAGCGAGTAAATTCAAAAATGTTTTTTGATGAAACCTTTCAGGTTTTATCTAAAAGAGCGCCGTGGCGACGGCGAATATGTTTGAGTAAATTGTCTTTCAGTTTCGATTTGTGGTGACAATGTGGGCACTGGAACTTGGGTTCTTTCCCACACTGCAGCTGTCTGTGGCGGTACAGACTGTTTTTCCAGCTGAAAACTTTTCCACAGTCGCAGGGGAAAGTCCCTCGAAGATGATCGTGGCCCCGTGGGGCGGCGTCGGTGCCCAACCCTACCGCCTCACTCGGGGCCCGGAACACAGTCGGACTACTCAAATGGTTCAGCATCCGCCTTTGGACGGTTGGGAGGTAGTCGGAAAGCTCAAGGAATTCTTGCGGCTGGAACGATGACATACTATATGGATGCTCAGCTTTGCGAGGGAAACCTGTTTAAAATAAAGAAAAAAGTCTTTTAGAATGGGTTCTACTAGTAAATGATTCGAAGTGTGCAGAGCAAGTTGACGATTTGAGTTTCATCGTGATGTCGAATGCGGGTGAGGAATGAGTTTTGTAGACAAACATGCAATGGAATATAAATCTCGAGCTCTTTATTTTCTTTTTCTACAAAAATTAGGAATGTTGAAACATTGATTCATCTGTAACAGCCACAATACATTTTGGTATACGAAGTAGCCCGGGTGGAAGTATCCATGGTTATATCCATGCCAAAAAATCGATTCACTTAAAAATACGCGAGCCGACATCCACGGTTTATGGATATAGTATTGAAACATAGATATCCATTTGTGTATTTTCCATAAATGGATGATTTGGCAAGGACACTTCAACCTGGGGGATCCACTGTAGTCAGCCTTTTATACATAACAGTTAACAAACATTCTTGAAATAGTTAAACAATTGTGTGCTTGGTTACATTAACAGCCACTGACGACTCCTGTTTCATTCGATGTTTTCCTTTCTAGGAAACGAGCCTAGTTTGTTTTCTAAGTGAAGAAGATTAATATGCCTAACTAGATTGCCTTTTCGCTTCGATCTGTAATCACAATAAGGGCACTGGAATCTTGGTTCTTTTCCACAGTCGAATTTTCGGTGAGTATACATATTGGAATGCCATTTAAAGACCTTTCCACAGTCTTTGCATGGGTAAGCTCCTCTCTGTGGGTCATGCATATCGGTCACCGGTTGGACGGACTCCGTTGACAGCGATTCCGCCAGTCTCGAAGCACTCCTCTCTAGAATAAAAAGGAAGAACTTCAAGCCGCAACTCCGACCGCAAAATCACAACTTCAGTCGCCCATTTCAATCTTTATTTACGTTATAGCCCAAAACTCAATTGTCTATTTGGGTGAGTTAATTCCGCATAGAATTACAAATGTTTTTATCTCATCGATTGAAAACGGCTTGCTCGGGATGACGGCGGTGCACATGTTTCCTCATATTTTCTCTTAATTTTGCTTTGTAACTGCAATAAGGACAGTGGATTTGAGGTTCTTTGCCACATTCTAAGCTACGATGCCGATTAAGACTTCTTTTCCAAGTGTAACATTTCCCGCAGTCGACGCAAGAGAAGCTTTCTTGGCGGTTGAAATCGGGAAAACCTGACAGGAAAAAAAACCGTTGCTTAACACTAACAGTTGAAAGAACTACGGAGTGAGCAACAGAAGCCGTGAGTAAACAACTTCGAAGAGCGGTTTACAAGCTCGGCAACGGGTAGGTTTGCCCAGATGTTAAACATAACAGCCCTAAGTATTTCGAGTGAAATTTTGCTTAAGAGAAGTTCGAAGGATTTCTCCCATTAAATTACGCAATTTTAAGCTTTGGAAAATGCCTAAATTTTTAAAATTCATTTTTCCAGAGGAGTGATATTTTTCAAATTAACCCATAACAGCCCAAAGTATTTGGAATAAAATTCAGCTTAAGAGATTTACGAAGGATTTTTACCATTAAATTGGGCAATTTTAAGCTTCGGAAAATGCCTTAATC
>Ga0058701_10002294_pt1 | contig 14378 bp, 6 predicted proteins | sample AgamicOrMae_FD_97039 | JGI IMG/M metagenome (GOLD analysis project Ga0058701, IMG submission 97039) | Agave microbial communities from Guanajuato, Mexico - Or.Ma.e | ecosystem: Host-associated > Plants > Phyllosphere > Phylloplane/Leaf | place: Guanajuato, Mexico | collected 2012-06-04 | reverse complement strand
CATGCCTAGGCACAGAATAGCCCCCGGTACACGATGCCTAGGCATGGAGTACCCCCCGAGGGGGGTACACCGTGCCTAGACACCGTGTATCCCCCGGTACACGATGCCTAGGCATGGAGTACCCACCGAGGGGGGTACACCGTGCCTAGACACCGTGTACCCCCCGGTACACGGTGCCTAGGCATTGAGTACCCCCCTTGAGGGGGTACACCATGCCTAGGCACAGAGTACCCCCTCGGGGGTACACCATGCCTAGGCACAGAATAGCCCCCGGTACACGATGCCTAGGCATGGAGTACCCCCCGAGGGGGGTACACCGTGCCTAGACACCGTGTATCCCCCGGTACACGGTGCCTAGGCATGGTGTACCCCCATTAGGGGGGTACTCAATGCCTAGGCACCGTGTACCCCCGGTACACCGCGCCTAGGCATGGTGTACCGGGGGGGGGTACACTTCTCAGGGGGGTAACGTGTTCCGCCGACACCGGTTATCGTTGACCCTCCAAGTTTGTATCTCGTTTTTTTATTTATTTTTTTTGTTTTTTTGTTGATGTTTTTTTGGAAATATAAAAAAGCTACTTGCAAGTTAGCTACGGTAAAATTTAAGACCCATACATTTTACTTTCATCTGTTTTTCCCGTATTAACGGCTTTTTAAATAATGTAAAAGAGGATGTTTCTTTGCTTTGGTTTTCTATGTTCTTATGTTTTTGTTCTTTCGTTTTTTTCCAGAATTTGTGGCAGCGTTTAATTTTCTTCGCACAGATCCGACTTTTTCTGTTTTCCGAAATAGCGGTATTAGCGAGTATCCGCGTAACATACAAACATGAAAGTGGTATCAGTCTCTCATCGGGTCCTCTCATTTCAAACGACCACCCGATGAGAAGTTGCGGCATACCTTCTAATTCCTGTTAGCACGCAATAAAAATCATTTTCCATCCTTAAAGGCAAACATAATATATTCCCACCGTTTATTTATCTTCCCGCCGATAAATACCGCTAGGCCAAACATTTCCATTTATTCCCTAGGATTCCTGACTAGCTGCGCGGCAAGAAATATGGCAGTGCGGTCTTAGCTCATTAGAATACCGCTCTGTGATTGGCCGGCGCTGGCTCCTCCCCTCCCCCTCCCCTCCACCCCTCGAACACAGCTCGCTCTCCTAGCCACAGCTCTTCAAATGCGCAACGCGACGCCGCTTCCAGTAAAATGTCAGCTTCAACGTTCTTTAGTGTGGTCATCCTCATAAGGGGAGATGACTGTCAATAGGAAGGGTACCATTTGCTACATCGTGTTCCATCTCTGTCTGATAAACGGAGCTTGGCACGAGGCACCGAACCTAACCTAACCTGACCTAACTTAACCTGACCTAACTTAACCTAACCGAACGTAACTTAACCTAACCTAACCTGACCTAACTTAACCTGACCTAACCTAAACTGACCTAACTTAACTTAACCTAACCTAACTTAACCTAACTTAACCTGACCTAACTTAACCTAACCTAACCTAACCTGACCTAACTTAACTTAACTTAACCTAACCTAACCTGACCCAACATAACCTAACTTAACCTAACCTAAACCGCACCAATACCAGGCTTTTCGGTGGTTTACAAATAAGCGATGGAGCGAGGCTATTTTTTTGTGGGAAGGTCGCTTTCGCCTTCGATAGTTCAAAATTGAGACGATAATTAGAAAATTTTCATTCTTAGAAGTTTTGAGTATGCTCTTACTTTGGCTGGTGAAAGTATTGTGGTCGTACTGTCCCGGGAACGGCGACTGAAGTGACATCGAGTTGAACGCGTTGAGTTGTTGCGAACTGAGCTGTTTCCGGAGACGCGCCCGACGGTTACTGAACCACACCTGAACCCGCGCTTCCGTCAGCTTTGTCCTGAACAAAAAAATTAATAATTTTTTAGAAGAAAAAAAATAAACACTCAACAAAAATGTCTTTATTATTATTTGCGAAATTGAAACTTGTAAGATATTTTTGTGAGTGATTGCACTTACTTTTGCGCTAGCTCCTCGCGGGTGTAGACATCCGGATACTGTGTCCTCTGGAAAGCCCTTTCCAGTTCCTCTAGTTGTTCACCACTAAAGGTTGTCCTCGACCTCCGCTGTTTGCGTTTCAAAGGGATTCCGGGCTCAGATTCCGTATCAGATTCGTCGCCGCTGCTTGCACCTGAAAACATAGCAAAAACATTTAATTTACAAAAATATTCCGTATTTTTAGACGTTTGTTGAGTTATTGAATTTTAACAACAAAAAACGGATAACGGCTATCTTTTAAAATGACTTTGTCATCTGAAAAGGACAATATTTTTTTGAACCTTATCCTTAAATTTCAAGATTTTACGTAATTTCAGCCTACCACGCTGGAACCAACTTAACGTAGATGCGAAGATTAGCCGTGAATTATTTGGTAGTCTTGGAGACTTGCATACAAGATTCAGTTGAGCTCTTTATATACGGTAATGGATAAAATGTATTGGAGAGCAAATGTCTAAATGAGACTAAAAAGTCTCTTGGAGACTTTTTGGGTTGCCTGTGAATTAATGTGGATGTTTAGGAGATTCATATGCAAGTTTTCCTCTAAACAGCTTAATGAATGAAAGCCGTAAGCTGGATTTAGGACGTTCTGAAGACAGAGATATTAGGGACCACTCTTAATGGCAATAATCTGCCCTAATATTTTCCATGGTTAATTAACTGCCTTGCGAATTGATATTTGATTCCGCACTGCTTACGCAACGCTTATTTAAACTTTTTAAGCCAAGGGAAGGATGTGATGATCTTATGATCATTGCTCAAAGTCTGTTTTTAGAATGTTTGATTTTAAAACATATTACGAAAATTTAGCTCGAGATGTACGGTAGCTGAAACTAGCTCGTCATTTTTTTGCAGTCCTGGTCTAAAATCTTTTAGAAAAACTAAATTGAGAGATTTTTGTGACGTTAATATTTGAAGGATCTTAATCAACTTCAAGAATTATTCAATTTAAAAAATGGTACATTAATCAAGAAAATATTTTTGTATTTTAAGAGCTTTTGTATTTTGAAGCTTATCGTGATTAATTACATTTAGCACGACATTTTTACATTCCATTTTCATTCTGACACAGTAACCGGAAATTTTCAGCCTGAAATATTTCCTCATCTCAAACGGTCTCTTCGTGCGGGGTAAAAATCCAAGCAACGAAAATGTGGGTTAGCAGATCTAAGATGGCCGATAACCCCACACAGGAGGGGAAGAGTGACAAAGCGACAGGAGGGTTGTCAAGGAGGGTGCTTCCGAGGGTGAATCATAAATCATGAACTCAATCACGATCGGGGGTCGGGGATTGGCGCACGTGTTCAAATGTTTGAACGCATCCCATGGCCATGGCGGAGCGTCAGAGAGAGAAGCAAGCCATCAAAAGATGCACCCTCCTTGTCTCGTATTTAAAAAGCGGTTGCGAGAGCGGATTCGCCATATTTCAGGCTCAGTCTTTTTATCTCTGGCCCTTTTAACTCCATTGCACAATACTCGTAAATTTTACTACTAGGATTATTTGATTTTTAGACCGCATCGTTGTGATGATTTTTTCGATTGAAATTTTCAAGCTTATGATTTACATCGTTATTCCGTATATATTAAATTTTTAACTTGATTTAAAATTACTGATTTTGTTAAATAAACGTGAAAAATATTCTTTAGATGAGAGAATCTTTGAGGTGATCTGAAATTACTGATTTCGTTTTATTAAAAAAAAGAAAAGAAAAAAAAGCATCCGTTCAAGAAGTCTAGAGATGTTTTATCCTTAGATAGAAATGTTTTTGTCCAATTTTTAAGGAAATAGTGCAGGAAAAGATATGGCTTTTGTGGGCCTTTGTCATCTCAGGAGTTTTCATGGCCCTTCGCAAATATTCATCCGACGATGGAAATCTTCGCCAATTAATCGCATTTTAATTTAAAAAATACTTTTGAAAAAACTACGGGAAAAGTGATTTAGGGATATGTCTAACATCACTCCAAATTTGAATCAGTAAAAGTTCTGAGATCAAGTGAAAATTTACTGAATTTCAGTCAATATAGCACCACTGAAAAAAAATCAGAGGTGTTATATTGACTGAAATTCATTGAAATTTCACTGAATCTTAGAGACTTTTTCTGATTCAAATCTAGAGTGAAGCCGGAAAAATAGGTGGACGGGGGTTCACATCACTGGTCTAGCAATCACCATTATAGCGCGCTGACACCAAAAATAGTTGCTGCTTTATAGAAATGGTTGTAGTAGCTATTCGCACGAACAAAAAGAAAAAAAATGGTGAAAAAGTGGGGAGGGAAACGATTCTCCTTAGTTTACGTTAACGAAAGTCGCTGGCAGTGACCGCAACCGGAACACCCAGTGTGATTCGCCACACTAATCAGTTGATAGAAAACCCTTTTCCTAAGTATCACTCATCACTCGAGTGAATGGCGTCACTCCTTTGTTTTTGAGTAGCTTCTGCCTGGGAGAGGCACTTGGCCCGTCTGAGTGATTGACGAGCAACATGCTGGGGATTCGTTTCAATTGGGATGCTGCGCCAGGGCAGCACGGCGTGGACCACGGGCCGCGGGCCCCGTCGTGGGGGCCGCCAGCCCCGTGGGAACCCGAAAGGCGCCCGCCGATGGCGCCCAGGGCCCTTTTGGCGCCAACACGATGCGGATTCATTGAAAAAAAGTCACTCTTGAGGTGCGTGCCGAATTGGCCCGATTTGATACGGACCTTTCCGAACACGCGTTGTATCACGTTGATTTGGACGGTGGGGTTTTATCGTGTTTGCTTTCGCACAAATAATGAACCTAGTTACGCTCTAGGGCTGATTTTCTAGTGAGTTCCACCGCCACTGAACGAGAGCAAGGTGGAATTTAAGTCAGATCTCTGCACTTGGTCGCCAAGCCTGTGGATACGTCTCGGGGGTAGCAGAATTTTCTCGATTATTAAGCGGCGTAAGGCTTGGAGACAGCCGAGCAGAACGCTAGCGAGACACTCAACGTAAGTTAACCTAACTTCTAGGCGGTTTACTCTCTAAAAATCTTCGAGTGAAATTCGCTCGTTCAAACCAAAAACTGACCATGCCAAAGCTTTGCATGGGTGAATTTTTTTGTTTAAACGAGTGAATTACACTCGAAGTCTTTAAGAAAGTATGTCGTTTATTTTCGTAATATTATGAAAGGCAGAACTGAGGGTATAACATAACAAGTACAAAATGCAACCATTCGAACTTTAAGAGAGTTCGTACGTGTGCATATATTTTTATTTTTTTTCTTTCGTATGAAGATTTTTTGTTTTACAATTTTCAAAATGACATAAATGCATAAGGAAAATTTTAAAAAAATATTCTGATATCAAAAATGTTATGTTGCTTAACAATGAAAGGAGCTATTTTGTGTATGTATAGAAAAAAATAAACTCCTAAAAACAGTATTTTTCCTCTAGATATTATTAAATCATTTGCTTTATAATTTCTCACAGTCGGTGTATTTATGCGATTAATTAAATTAAGAGGCAATGAGATTGTTATCCATTCCCCTCAATGAAGCTCATTGTCATAGTGAATTGGGTTTGTGTCCCCATAAGGTTATCTATCAGCGCCTTCTATGAAAGAGATTTCTATCATCTAACGATTCTGTTTGTTGTGTTCCGAGTATCAGTCTAATTGCGAAAAAAAAAGTTGTGACATTGTTGTCGGCGCGTGTGGCCCGTTCCGAGAAATCGATTGTTGCTTCGATTCCGCCGGAAGTGGCTCCATTGTTGCAGCTTCACCGACCCAGTTGTTAATTTCAATTTGATTTAACTCGATAGCTTACAACGGCTATCGTTAATCGCCTCATAGAGTTGTAATTGTTGCCCAGACTGTTCTGATTTGACCACACACCATTACGTGGAAATCTGTGACGGAAGCGAATATTTGTCGCTAAAATTCAATATTAGGGATGTTTTAATCGCAGTATTTTTGAGGCCTAACAAATAATCTACGAGTTCTTACTCGAAATCATGCAGCAGAACTAGCTATGCATTACAAAAGTTTAAACAAAGCGAAATTTTCAGCCGGAAACGTTTGCAATACCAATTTTTACAGTCATTTTGATTATTCAATTTGTCTTTGGGAAAATTTTATTTTTAAACTCTTAAAATAATTAATATATCACTAATAAGTGCCATATTCGTTTCCATTTAATTGTTAGAACGGGTTGGTATAGTTTAGATGCTGATTTAGAAGCGCAAAAGTTCGTGTTCTCGTATTTCAGTTTTATATTTTTTTCTGAAGAAAATAGTGTTAAAAATTAAAACCCCAACTTTTCTGCCCGAATTTTTTTATGGAAACTAATAATGTTTAAGGTTTGTAAACTAAAACCTCTTTTTTTTACTTAAAAAAAAAACCTTCAAGCGGTGCACGGAAATGTGTTCACTAATATGGAAGATTTACAAAGAACCGTCCTTTAATTCAAGGACTCCGCGCGGTTATCCTTTTCAACTTCAATTTTTCAAGGAGTCACGACTTACAAGAAGTTTGGAAGATATAATTTCTTTCTTATCGATATTAGGTACTAATACGTCTATCAAGCGTTGATAGATGGTCCGCCTTGATACGCGTTGAAAACTTGCAGACTTTTAAAGACGATTTTAATCGCAGGTTGAGCTGTGGTGGCTCCACATTAATAGTGATGGAAAGAAAAGGTTTCTTTTTTCGCCTCGGGGGAAATCCTCAAAGTATTCATGAATGGACGGAGACCAGAACCCCGGGGGTCTAACTGGCGCGCGTTGTAACACTCCCGAAGTTTTTATCGGAGAATGAAAGCCTCGAGGGAGAGAAATATCTCACATTAAGATGGAATCAATTGAGGACATCAAACTTTCGACGCTTTGAATGTCATGCAAGCAAAATTACCTCAGTATTGACCATACGATTTTGACATTTTCTTTTGTTTTTTACGTAATTGGCGCTTGTGGTTTTTGGCGCTTATGACAGCTACCCAAGTTTTCTACGTTTACAGCAGTGACCGATCTTTATTCTTAACCTCTAACGTTGTACACGTAGAAAAATTGGTTCAGTAAAGTCTATTTACATTTTTTTAAATGGTTTGTTGCTAAATTTTACTGCTTTGCTTGTGAATGTTACGAGTATATTAAGGATCTAGGAACACCGTGTTAGTCACTTTTACTAGTACGATGGTTATACTTACGAGCCAATCTGGTGATAGATACTGATAAGTATCCTCTTTTTCACTAACATGTAGTTAACTTTATTAACCCATTTTCCTCAGTGTGTGTCAAATAACCAAATCTTATATTTCTGAAGGAAGGCTTTGACGGTATAGTGAGTGTAACACCACACCCCAGACAGCTAAAAAAAATTATTTTTAATCACAAAATATTATTTTTAGTTCAAAAAGTGTTCATCACCATAACAAGTTTCAATCGGGCTTTCTAACCTTATTTTTAGGAAATTAAACAATCAGCTTATTTTACATTTTTTAACCCCCTAAGTAACTTTAAGCCTGTCTTACAGTATTTCACACACATATATTTTCATTTCACTGTAAAACAAAACTTTCCCTGTTCGTTTGATTTCTTTTCTAGCGGCCAATTTTTTCCGTATTTAATTAAAGAAAAACTTTTAATTGCCACGTTTAAGTAACTTAATTTTTAAACTCAAGGGGAAAAAATCTGTCTTCTAAACGAAAATTTTAGGAGGCTTGCATTTCTGAAAGCAATTTTAATCCGTTACGTTTTTGGTACTGACGTCACGGAGGGGGAAATTGTCGTAGTGCATCGGGCTTAGCGGCACAGTAAGGTGCAGGCGGCAGGCAATTTGAGGCTAAAATTCGAATCAGCGGCTGACTAAAGCCTGCCTCCTGGGTGGGATGAGAACGTTTAAAATACCATTACGGATGAGATAGGTACGAAAGCATTCGATGTCGGGATCGGAGCGGTCTCCTTCGGCCTCCCCCCGGTCTCCCCCGGTCTCCGCCGGTCTCCCCCGGTCTCCGCACGGGCTGGCTGGACGTCTCCAGACTTTTCGACGCCGCTCTGCATCGACTCCCCCACTCCTCATTTTTTGTTCAACTGATGTGTTTTAGGTCCCTGCTTTTGGTATGAGCGACAAAGCGCCAAGAATATAAGTACAGAAAATTTGAAAGGTTGCCTGAATGTAAAATGGGGTCTTATCTCTTTTGGACCTATCAAGAAGGTCCCATCTTTTTGGACCCTACAAGAAGGTATTATCGTCATTTTGCGTCACCGCGTCGGTCTAGAAAAGCGTCGCTTTAAAAAAGTGAAGGGAAAAAAACGTTAATTAGCGTTTTGAAGGGTGAAAATTGTGGTCTAGGTCAACTACCTTGACAGTTTTTACTCATCAAAATATAATTGTGCTTAAAAGTAAAAGAAAAAAACTTACCTCTAATACCAAACCCAAACCTATATCTCATCAACCTGTGCTCCTTATCCACTAACCTAACCAAAGAACCTAATCAAACTGAGCTCCTTAACCACTATATAACCTAACCAAAGTACCTAATCCAAGTGTGCTCCTTATCTTCTATTCAACCTAACCAAAGTACCTAATCAAACTGTGCTCCTTAACCACTATATAACCTAACCAAAGTACCTAATCAAACTGTGGTCCTTACCGCCAGCATGTAACTTTTGTTAGCCAAAGTGCCTAATTTTACATAACTAATCCGACAGTTTCAGGCAACTGCGAATTGTCATTTCGGCCGTTGTTTGCAATCTGAAAACTGCGAATATTACTTCGGTACCCCAGACTTGTTGGCACGATGTTTAAACCGATCCCGTAAGGAACGCACAACGCACGTTGAACTGTGTGAATTACTAATCATCCCAAGGTATTTGTCGAGTGGTTTCTTTTTTTTAAAGTGTGATTGTAACGTCATCATCTTTCAAGGGACATTCATAATATTAACAATGGATCAAACGAGTGCGAGTACCTCGATTCGGAGAATCGGTCAGTGAATCATCGGTTTGATACCCGCTGAGATCGTTTTCATCGAAAAGATACCGATGATCGATTATTAGGCAATTCTGCGAGGCGATTTGTACTAATGAAGCTTTTGGGCGGTCAGCGGAAAAGATTACCTCGAATAAAACACGAGGATTATTTTTGGGTAAGAGTGTTTATCTCCACAGATTTTTATGTTTAGAAATTTCGTGAGTCTTGGAATGAAAACGAGATGCTTTTGTTGGCGAGCCTGTTCGGTTCATATTATATTTTGATCTCTCGCCTTTTGAAACTTGCATAAAGGATTATTCAGTCTTCATAAACCTTTGTATGCTTTTAAGAACAAAAATAGTCTCATTAGGAAAAGGACTTACCTTTTTTATTGTTTTTTAAATCGTAGTTTTTTTTTGTTTTTTACATGCTTCATAATATACTTTTGTTTTGATAATTTATACTGTAGGTTCCCCCATTGAATTTCACAGCTTTTCGATGAAAACGTTCTGAGTATCGTACAAGTTAGCCTAACCTCACTTAACCAAAGTAAACAAAACCTATACTGATTTCACCGTATCTATAACGCACGCGTTGAATATGGCATCTGGAAGATAATGGTGGATTTTTTGTTGGGTTCAGTTATGTCCAGTTTATACAGGTTGCTAGGTTTTACGTTAGGCTATGTTCTGTTTAGGTAGTGCAAGTGTGACTAGGTTGTTAAACTAGATTGAGGCGATATTAGAAGTTCTGTTTAGGTAGGTTATGGGAGGTTTAGTGAGGTTAACCTTACGTTTAAATATACGAAAAACTGCGCCCCAAAGTCAGTTCTCGTTTATGCGCACGGCCTGGGCCGGTATCCGCCCGATCCCGGTATTCGCACGACCACTCTAACCTTTGGGATCGACCGTCCACCTAAATTAACCGCTTCTTTGGAGCACGTTCGGTTCAGGGTGATGAGGTACATGGGAAGAAGGTGATCCGCCGGCCACCTACAGGTGATGGCTTGCGCGAGAGAGATGGCGCGATGGGCGATCGCGGAGGTGCGAGAGAGACGCCGACACGCGGCCCACCCAAAGACTTGGTAAATTAGCCAAAGACTGGAGGAGTGCTTTTCGGGAAGCCGTTGACGGGATTTCTAGTCGTGAAACGTACGAAAAAGCTCAACTTTGATCAGGACTTTAATTAATCACCTAAATTTTTGGGATGGGAGGATCTTAATCTTGATTGAATTGCTAACGCGTTTTTCGATCAGACTTCCTTAATTTGCGGTTGTTTTACAAAATACGCTTCCAACATTTATGAGACTTGTTTCTGAACACATTAGCTGTTACTGCTAACCCCAATACGAATGCCTTTGCAATACAATACTTTAAAAACCATCATTTTATACTATCAAAATTTATAGATGAGCGCTTTTTCAAGACTTTTGTATTTGATTTAAATAGGCTCTATTTTACTGTTTTGAATTCCAAAATCGTATTTTGTCTCTTTTCTATAGACGATGAAGAGAAGTTTTTTTTTTTAAAAAAAACGCGTAAATCTATAATTTAAATCGATAAAAAAGTCTTTTCGATTTTTTTTTCGAAATACAATTTACATTAACAATAAATTTTGCAAAATATTTTTGATTAATCAATCGATTTCAGCGAATGTCCGGCCTAATTCTTTTTACGTGAAAATTGAAAAAAGTTGCGGTTTTATAAATTTAGTTGTAAATGCACATTCTGTATTGTTTCATCACTATGAATCACAGAACGCAGTAGGGTTTACGCATTTCATCCATAATATGATTTTACAAACAAAGTAGTAAGAATTTATCATGTCAGGCTGACTATCTTCCGCTTAGCATTTACCGCTATTTCGCTGTATCAAAGCAAAGAAGCTAGTCACGGTGTCGCATCAAACAAACTATTAATAAACATGTCTGTACTTGTTGGGTTCCTCACGGCCCAGGTTATCGACGCATCCACTGATAAAAGAGATACCTGTTTGGGGTAGACTCTCGCCCGAAAAACAGATGTCAGATGACAGAAGTCTTAAAACAGATGTATTTCAAAGTGTTTTGGCTATTTATCGGAGTAACCGAATTGCCCTCAAAATTAAATTTATTGTAGGAATAAGCTTTTAATTTTTTGGCAAATGTTGAATCTTTGTGAGAGGAAAGATAATGAAGGCGCTGTCGAGTGAAAGCTCATCTACCGAGATATAATACGTGACGGTAGCTTTATTGAATTAGATTCGTTTCGGTGTAAACTAGTAATTTAAATCGGCCCGCCCCACCACGTAGGAGTGTTGAAAACACGGAGCAATTTTATTGTGACCCCCTGCAATGTAGAGTCCATCTATCTCGGAGAAAATGCCCGTCCCGGCAGCTAGAGGAAAGCACGAAGCCGAGGTGAGCGGCAGCAGTGCGCCTGCTCTCTGTGTGGTCTGCACCTCCTCCATGGTGAATCAGGAGACTTGCAGGGCTCCCGTTCGTACAGTACTTAGTCCATGGTTGTCCCCGCACTTATTTCCTCACTGGAAACTACTTGCTCATCCATCAATGGTATCTCATCACTGGACATTTCCGGTCGTTGGGGACAAAACGCTTAATCATCGCGCCAATAATGTCTTCACCCGCTAAAAACACTGAATGGACTATTTTCCAGTCAACGCTCTCCAGAAAAAAAGACTGGATTTCCGATTGTTACGGTGGCGGCAATCAACTTAAGACCATTGTTATGCCTTTGAATTGCTTCATTTGCATTGAATTTCTGAGAGGAGATTTTTTCTTCTTTTTTTTCTTTTTTTTGTTGTCTGCTACTATGATAGATAAGTTCAAACCTTTGTGAAGTGTTCCGGCCGAGAAAGTACCTAATTTATGTGTAACTGCGCGGCTACACTTTGTCACTGATAACTATGAGAACTGTTGCCCACGCGTGCTCTGTGTCGGCCTTTCTCGACTTACCATCCTAAATAAATTCTTTACCTATTATTTGAAATTGTACAACCTAATTGTACAGTAAGCCACAAAACGTCATGACCCATGTATTTCCAGTGGAAGGTGGGGTCTTGTCTTTTCTGACCCACTGTACCAAAAACACGTGATATGTCTCACGATGACGAAAGCAAGTCAGAAGCAAGTCCGCCTATAAATTTCTTCCTTCTCAGGGCCCACCCAACTAATTAGCCTTTGGAAAAAGAAGAAAATCGCCGTTCATTTCTACGAATATAGCGTCCTTGTAAGCTGAATTCGCCGGTAGTAAAGGCTTAGCAAGCGAGCGGTAAGGCACGACATACTGTTGACACCCTGTAAATCATGTCGGTCCTTGTCAGAATTAAACGCGCATTGGCGCGAAGCCTATCTTTCTATTCCGGGGCGCTAAACACTCGGCTCTCTTACGCGGTCCTTGGGTCCAGGACCTATTGATCCTTGCCGCCTTGCCCCTCCCACTCCCCCCCCCGCCTCGGGCCTCTGGATGAATTATGCTCTGAACGGCGTTTATTCATTTTGTGAAAGATCAGCTGCGATATAGGATGAGAGAATCAACTATGACAGGAAGCTCCAGGGGAGGGGGAACGACTGACCCCCCCATTTGTCGGGCTTGGCTACCTGTTTAATCATCCGGGGGTTGCAATCAAGGTGGGACGAGCCGTATGATGGTATTTCGGATTGAGTTTTTTTGATTCCAATGAACTGAGGATAGAATTGAAACATATCGCCTAAATTTTGTTTTTTGAGCATTTTATTTGACTTTTTTTTTGGAACAAGCTTTTTGCCCTAAATATCTTGGAAAACTCCTAAAATGAACGAATATTTTTCAGTGATTGGGACCCGGGTTTTTATAAAATATATTTTGCGCTGCTCGGGACGGAGAAGGATTCTGGTAATGAAAAATTCAGCTTACCTAGAATGCCGTCGATGGAGTGATTCCTCCTGGGATCGGTCTCGCTTCCCCTTCCGCCTCCCCCGGCAGCACCTCCCCTCAGCAAACGGCTGATGGAACTGACTGAAGGAGCGCTCGCCTTGTCACAGATCCCGTCCTGCTGGGGAATATGAAAACATTATCGCTCACAACACTTATTCTTCGTAGTAATATCCCCCCTGAAGGACCAACTCAAAATTTGCAAACCAAATCTCTCGGGAGCGCCAATGGAAAAAGCAGTTTCATCAATACCCAATTCTACAGCAAAGATAGTTTATTCCTAGATTTTGTCGCTGTTTTCCAGAAATCTGGCCCATTAGCTTCGACTTCGTTTATCATGATTTCTCGGAAAAGAAAGTAGGCATGGAAAAAGTATCTTCGCTATTTGATAGGTAAACTAGTATCCTACGTCATAGCGGAGCTAGTTTTAATCTTTTTTTATCCCGTTTTTGAGAAATTTGGTTCACAAACCTCTGTTATGGGAGGAGTTCATTACCTTGATGAGCCGATCCCGTATCTCCCAGCTGAAGATCCCGGGATTGCCTTTCTTATAATCGTCGATCCTCCGCTCAACCTCCGGAGTGGCGACCCTTGGCTTGGATCCTCCGATCACTCCTGGCCGGATTGATCCCGTTTCTTGGTAGCGGTTGAGGATTTTGGACACGCAGCCGTGGCTGACGCGCAGCTGACGCGAGATGACGCACGGTCGGACCCCCGCAGCTGCCATCTCCACTATCTTGAGGCGAATGTGGTTCGGTAGAGGGCGCCCGTTGATGAACACGCCGCCAAGCTGATTCACTCGGCCCTGACCTGGAACCCCATAAAGCAAACTTTTAAAAACAAATCTCAGACCGATCTGAATCGTGAAGTTGGTTGCCGCTTCCTCGCGCCATCTGACAGGTAGCTCAGTTCCGCCCTTAAGTAAGTGTTTTTCTTACACCTGTAAGCTTTTCAGCCCAGAAATACTTGGCGAGTGGAACCAAATAAACAAATGAGCGGAGCGTGACGAACCCATGTCGAACAATGTGGCGATAGAAGGCGGGGTCGCGCCGCCTCAGTGGGCTACCAGCCGGTCAGTCTTCGCCACCGCTGAGAAGCTGCAGCCGGCACCTGGATTAGGCTGCTGGGCGGCGAGGCGGACAGACCCTCCAAGACGATCTTTTTGGCAGCGATCGCGCGCAATTTGCCGGCAGTAATCAAGTGCGCAGTTTAATCCGAGCCATTCAGACTTTAAGTGACTCTTTGAAAAGGTTCGCCAACAATGAAGTTCGCTCTGATGCACCCAGTGAGCAGCAAAAAGAGGACACAGCCTTGCGATTGGTTGGACAACGGAACTTTAGGGGACGTTATTGGTGACAGTCTTTAAGGCGGATTAGGTCCGTGTTGGGTAAATACTTCGAGGGTGGTAGCGAAGTTTAGCCAACCTTGAAAACGCCACTACTGAGTTATTTTTTACGGCTCAACGACGATCTTTTTGATGCACAGTAGACACT
>Ga0058701_10002293_pt1 | contig 14382 bp, 15 predicted proteins | sample AgamicOrMae_FD_97039 | JGI IMG/M metagenome (GOLD analysis project Ga0058701, IMG submission 97039) | Agave microbial communities from Guanajuato, Mexico - Or.Ma.e | ecosystem: Host-associated > Plants > Phyllosphere > Phylloplane/Leaf | place: Guanajuato, Mexico | collected 2012-06-04 | reverse complement strand
TATATTTATCTTTCTTTAAGCATTTCGGCATTTTCAAATTTTCGTTTTGAATCCTTGTCGATTTCCTTTCGTGGTGGGTGAAGATATGACGTCTTTTAAAACTAGATAAGCAGAAAATGTACTTCCACATCTGTCGAGCCTCCATGGAATTCTACTAACAACTCAGTAGTTCGTTTTTTCCCCTTTTTTAACAACTGATATTATTATTCAATATGGGCCATCAAGACAGGATTTCGAACTACATACATATGGCTCGGCTTACCGGAGAAAGAGGACTGGACCCTGTACCTATAAGTACATGTTTTATATTGTCTTCGTTTATTTCCCTTATCTCTTTCTTTCCCTCTTCTTTCTTTCCTCCTTTTTCTATTTCTTCGCTTCCTTTTCTTTTTTCCTTCCTCTTTTTTTTCTTTCCACCCTTCACCCACCCATCCCGTTCGGCTGGGGACCCACCCCAAAACAGGTGGTTCGGCCGAACCACCTGAACCACCCACTGGACGCCCCTGAAATAAGCTGAAGCTTGCACTGTATTCCCACGGACTTCTTTCATTTCAAAGAGCATCTTTTTTAGAGCCGAAAACTGAGGGGTCGTCTATCAATCACGTGAGCAAAAATAGGCCACTTTGGGGGACCTCGAGGTCCCCGATGCCCCGATGATGTCCTTGATCTCCTGTTTTCCGTATCATGGACACCTTGGTGCGATTAAAACCGAGCCATGAGCCTAGGTCTTGAAAAATATTTCGTTAGGGGTGTCATCGGCGACCTTCCTGCCGTAGCACTTTACACCAGTGGTGCAAATTGAAAAATGAAAAGTGGAATATCTTGACCAGGTCACCTTGAGTCAAAAACCGTTCAAAGCGCCAGCATCATGCGCATGAGTACACTTTGCGGATACCTGGTGCAGCGACGAGACCTGGTGTGCAAGGTTGAAAAACAATGCATAAAGAATTAGAGAATATTAATCGCCCCTTGAAAGGATTTGTGAGACGGTTTTACGTCTCAAGTTTAGAGGATTTCCGTTTTGTCGTAAGAGGCAATACTCTTATAATGAGAAGGATGCTTTCAATTCAAAAGGAAATTGCGAGAGGAATTTCGATGGCGCATTTTCCTCTTATTTGAAGACAACTTTTTTCTGAGTGTTTAAAAAGTATAATAATAAATGGTTTGATGAAGGGGAGACGAATTGGAAAGAAGACAAAAAAAAAGAAAAAAAATACGCTGGAAACCTCATTTAGCATCAGCTGATCACGCCGCGGCCCGAAACAGGAGTTGGCACCCCTGTTTTGGATGCGGCTGTGCTCATAGGGGAGGAGCGCCTATGAACTGTAGAGGTCTCTACAGTTCGTAAGAGCGCCTCAAAACAGGTGTAAGCAAAACAGGGGAAGGAGGATCTTTGCCAAAACGGGGAAAACCGTACCTGTTTTTGTTTCATACCCAAAATGGGTATACAGATTACTCAAAACAGGTGTTTTGTTTTTACTATGTTTTGGTGGAGCAGATTCTTAAATTGGCAGAGCAGAATTAACTTTTAGTAAAAAGTAGGACTTCATCTAATCAGACTAGATTTTCTTGTCCATCTGCCTAGGTTCAATTAAGGGTTACCAGAAGATGACCGATCCCAAACAGCCACCCCCGACCACCCCATGCTCAATCGTTAGTACCTCGTTTGTACTCGTTGGTACCATCCGGCAGCCTCAAAAAAGCGTTACGAACACATTTCAAGTATTCTATTAAGAAAAAAAATACTTTAAAGAAAACAATATACGTAGTTTGGTTTAAGCTTCTAAACGATTCATACTCCTCTCAGAACGGAAACTGCGCTTTTTTTATGATCACGTGAACATACCGGTGACCTTTCCTCCCCTCATGTGATCACACGTGAACATTCGGGGACTTCCTCCCCCCCTAAAACTGTTCTCGTGATTTATGGACCACCTCTTAGAAATACTTAAAAAAATCATGAGTCAATCCAATCAAGGCGTATTAAAAGAAAACAAAGAAGCTTGGAAACTAGCTTGGAAACTAAATTAATTTGCTTACAATTTAACGTTTTAATTAAAAGTTAAATCTGCGTCGTACTTTCCTAAAGACTTCGAGTGAAATTCACTCGTCGTTTAAACCTGACCCTCTCATACAGTTGATTCGGCAAGCCCAGTTTTTGGTTTAAACGAGCAATTTTCACTCGGAGGGTTTTCGAGAGTATATACTCCGCCGTGATCCTTTAGGGGAGCGACAGAGGAAAGTCACTTTACCCAACCCGACCATCGTTGTAGTCTTGGAAGGGTTATTAGATTATGTCTCTTATGCGTCGCTTGTCTTTTGCTTCGCTCGGCTTCGGCTGGCGTCAAGTGTTATGCCGCTCACTTCCCACCAGAGTAACGAGCGAAAAGAGAATGGGCAGTCGCGACGGAATTCAGAACATCAGAACTTAAAATGGGATTGTCGGAAATTCATGACGTATCGGCCAGTTTACAAGTAAATGATACTCGGAGCGGAGGTTTAGAGACATTTTTATTTCCGGAACGGCTTTACAGTACACCCCCTAAGTTTGGAAAAGTGAAAATGTCGAGCGAAAGCGAGGTATCGCGACTACGTACGAGCAACATTCTTGGGGAATTCCGGAGATCCGATCGACGAAGTGAGTGTCGCGTCAGTTCTAGAAATCAGAAAATGCCCCGGAAAGCAAATGTTATCCATTGGGGTGAAAATCAGTTGTTGAATGTTCGTGTTTGCGGCAAATAGCATAGTTTAGTAATGCGAGTAGCATAGTTTTAAATGCGAGGGATATTCTTTAAACTTGCTCCCATGGAAACCCGTCAGGGACCTTTTTCGGATATGGCGGGATAATGGGATTACGAGAGGGCGGTGTGACACGTTGTAAACAGAGCTCTAAAGTAGAGAGCCATTTAGAGAGCGTGGTGTGCATGTAAACAAACCAAGTGCAAATCAACTTTTCATCTCCGAACCAAAGCAGCGGCTAAATTATGCCTAAAAGATGTCCAACATTGTGCAAGCTTGTTATAATTTCCCTTGGGTATTACTTGCATAAAAGCTTCCGATGTTGAAAGAAATCTCGATTTGAAAATTCGATGTGAGTAGCAGACAACATTGGGACGACAAACTCAAAGGCGTCGTCGTCTGCTGCTCACTTCGGATTTTCAAATCTGGTTTACTTCCAAAATTTAAAGTTTTTAAGGAAGTGTTACCCAAAACTAATTAAAGGAAGCTTGCACAATTTTTCAGGCCTCCTTTATTGCGTAATTTTGCAGCTTCTTTGGTTTAAAAGTCAAAAGTTGTTTTGTGCTTGGTTTGTTTACATGCACACCACGCTCTCTAAATTCAGGTCCTTTATATGACCTTACTCTAAACGGCTCTCTACTTTAGGTCTCTCTTACCATATAAAACACACGCAGTTTGCAGTGGCGGTGGCGGTAACGATGCGACGGTGGGTGTGCATTGGTCGGCGCGGCGGTCTGATTGGGGCTTGGATGAGACGATGCGATCCGCCGGTGAAAAGAGACATAAGGAGCGCTGCTATTTAGGTTCAAGCGTCTCGAGAAAGACGGAGTTTCATTGTGAGTCGATGACACTTTGACGCATCGCATACGTCGAGTTGGTAGTATCGCCTGGGCCGGGCCAGCCTCCGGCTCCGGCCTACAGTATGTAGACAAGAGGCGCTCGCTTCTCATCCACTTCGCGACGCAGAGGCTGTGCGCCTAGCTGCGCTATCGATAGCAACGCGCGCGACGCCTATGGAAAAAGTTGACAATGTTTGGGGAGATTCGAAAAGTTGATTGACGCAACAAAATATTTGTTTTAAAAAAAGACATTTATAACGGTAGCGAATCCAGCCGATTTCGATTCCGGTCCCCTTTATGGCGACGGCACAATCGACGTAGAGAAGATGGACTTTGATAATTGTGGAAATTACTTTAGATAATGACGAGCGAAGTTTCGGAACTCGAAGAAACATTACTTTTATTTTTAGTCGAGATCCTCATGTTCGAGCTTGGATTTTGACCTGAGAAGGCATCAGCTTTTCTATGAATGAGTGTAATCAACGGTCTGTATTTCCAAACACAGCTTTTTTGTAAAAAAAAAAAAGAACTTTTTCACCGCTTGCTTTTTTTGTGGAAAAGTTTAAACATGAGCGTTGTAAAACCTAACCTCTCCGTTATTAATAGTTTGGGTTGAACATTAACAAATGCAATGAATAATTTTGGCTTGAAAAGCGCTGGAAAGTGGCTTCGAATTCAGCTGTTAAAGAAACATAGGTCCTTAACTAGAGGCACGTTAAGCCGGCGCGCCGCTCCAGGTTAAGGCTGGTTAAACAGGCGTTGAAGCGTGTCAGGCTGGTGTGATGCGCAGCCGCCTTGGCTGGTCCGGTCCGACCCCGGTCTCGGCCCGCCGCGGTCTCGGCCCGCCCCGCCGCCGCCGTAGCCAATTAAGACTCGCGACCTGCCCGATCCGCGGGCCGGGTCGAAAAAATTTGCTTCAAATCCTGTGAAAGTTCTTGTGTGTTTTACGAAGGGTCCATATTTTGAAAGTCTTGAAAGTTGACCCTGTGTGGCTTGGGGACGAGTTGAAGAGCTCCAAAAACACGCGTAACTCTAATTTTACGTAAATTGGGCTGAAACAAGCTTTTTAATGCTTCTTATTGTCGTAATTTGGTCGGTGAGAGCCACATTTAATTTTTTCTATTTATTTTTCACCTTGAAAAGAGCCTATATTTTGTTTTGGAAACAAGTGTTATGACCCAAAGATGGCGTAAATCCGACCGTAAACATAATAAAAACATTTTAAAAAGGCAAGAATGTGCGTTTTCCCATAGAAGAATGTGAAATCCAGTGCCCCTCAAAAGTTGTAGACGCGTCGCCCGTTGCACGGTTTCCAGCTGCAAATTCCATGGTGCGAGGCGAGATCGTTCGTAGCTGTAATCCTAGAAATCGCTGGGAAGAGTTCTTTGTAAATTTCAATCCGTATAGTTTACCGATGAATAAAGAATGACTGCCTTGTGATTCAGGTCCGGTTGGAGAGTATAGGCGCGGAGGATATTGTTGATGGAAACCCCAGGTTGATCCTTGGTCTCATCTGGACCATCATTCTTCGCTTCCAAATTCAAGAAATCGAAATCGATGTCGTAAGTATTTTCATTTTTTCTGTTTCTTATTTTCTCTTGCAGTGATTGGCACTTGATCCAGATTTCCTTTCCAAAGGAAACCTTACACATCTCTCGAACACGATCATCTCTCGGACGCAGGTGTCACGGAAATGTCGAAACGCGACCTTTGAACTTGATTATCCTTTTTACAGGACGAAGAAAATGAAAGCAGCGAAAAGAAATCCGCGAAAGATGCGCTGTTGTTGTGGTGCCAAAGGAAAACAAATGGCTACCCGGGTGTCAGCATTAACGATTTTACAAGTAAGTATCTCGCGCGATCGCCTTTCTTTTTTCGAGTTACACTCTCAAAATAGATTACAACCGCGACCAAACATTTGTTCTCGCGACATTTGAGGAGAATCTATTCCCGCTGTACATGTCACAAGGGCATATTTAAGCAGAAAACCTTTTCCTGTTAGGAAATTGGATGTTGCGAGTTGTGTTGTAATGAGGTACCGGTATCTGTTGCAGGTTCTTGGAGGAGTGGTCTCGGCTTCAACGCCCTCATCCATGCCCATCGACCAGACCTCATCGATTTCTCGTCCCTTCAGCCCCATAAACATATTGACAACCTCAACAACGCTTTCGACACGGCGTCCAACCACCTGGGCATCCCCAGCCTCCTGGACGCGGAGGGTAGGCCCAACTTGGAATTAAAGTCGACGCCAATGGCTTTCCTCCTCGCTTTGGAAACTGAGCAGTGAGCAAGGTGCTTTTGTTCGCAGATGTCGACACCAGCAGACCAGACGAGAAATCTATTATCACCTACGTGGCGTCGTACTATCACACATTCGCAAGGATTAAGAACGAAATGAAGAGTGGGAGAAGGATAGCTAATGTAATTATCAATACCTCTCTTTTTTTCTCCGAAATGAGGCCTCCTTCGACCTTGTCGATATTGCATTTTCCGCCTCTTGTGTTCCACCCCTTGTCGATGGAAGAACACAAGATGAAAGAAATGCGACCTTGAGAATTGTCAGCGTGGAGGTTGAGGTTGAGATAGCCGTTGAAGAGATGGAGCCCAGTTTCTTTGTGAGAAGCCAAAACATATTCTAGGGCTCACGCTAATCGGCCGAGAAAGCGATTTGCTTCCTCTTCGTAATTGACTTCAAAGTTGGACACAGTGAAGAAAACACCTTTCCTCTGACCCATTTCAGAAGTACTCACAATTTTTGCCTCCTCGAAAAAAAATCAAGAAAAATGGCGCTTTGCATGTGGACAAGAAAACATGGTGACTCGAATTCATGCAAGGCGAGGTTATTGAGCCTACGACCTAGCAGGCCGTTCTCGACCTAATGCAAATACTTAAACAATAACGAAAATTTCATTCGAGCCAAAGAGTTACCTTAACCATTTCCTTGATCGTAAATTCCCATCCTAAAATAGCCCTACGCAAAATTTCGATCTTTTTTTTCGTTCAGTTTGGAACAATGAAGCTTAACTTACTTGTAACACCGACTGTATAATTTTGGATGTGTGTTTTCAGATTGTCGGTCAAATGATGGACGCGGATAACATGAAAATTCACTACGAGCGTCTGACGAGCAACCTGCTGCGGTGGATCCAGCTGAAGATTGGCGAGCTGGAGGACCGCACGTTCCCCAACTCGCTGGAAGGCATCCAGAAGGAGCTGCTGAGCTTCAAGCAGTACCGCACCGTCGAGAAGCCGCCCAAGTACAAAGAGCGCAGCGAGATCGAAGCGCTCTACTTCCACATCAACACCCAGCTCAAGTCGCTGAACCAGCCCGCCTTCGCCCCGCAGGACGGCCAGCTGATCCACGACCTGGAGCGCAACTGGGAGCAGCTGGAGCGAGCGGAGCACCGCCGGGAGGTGGCGCTCAGGCAGGAGCTGCTCAGGCAGGAGCGCCTGGAGCAGCTCAACTACAAGTTTGAAAGAAAGGTCTCTTAAACACTCACTGATCAGCCGGGAACTAAATTAACCTAGCGTGCCTCACTGGAGCCGGCCGGTTTATTGTTACTTTGTGTTGCAGAGTGTACTTCGAGAGGGGTACCTGAAAGAAATGATCCACGTACTTGCCGACCCTCGATACGGCAGCAATCTATCGCAAGTTGACGCCACCATCAAGAAGCACGAAGCTATTAGTGCAGATATCATGGCCAGAGTAAGTTTCATGTTCTCTGCGCGAAACTGCCTTCCTTTGTCTGTGAAAAGGACCGTTTGAGAGGGTCGTTTTGAAACTTGAGCCTGTAACGTAAATTTTAACGAAAGAGATGAACTTTTCCACTTTGAGCTCGTTTGGCATGATTGGGTGGGTGCGTTTGTTTTGTGTTCAGGAGGAGCGCTTCAACGACCTGGTGAACATGTCGGCCGAGCTAGTCCGGGAGAAGTACCACGGCGCGCAGCGAGTCAAAGAGAGAGAGGCCGAAGTGATCCAGAGATGGCGCCAGCTCCTCGAAATGCTGGAAAAGCACAAAGCCAATTTGACGCTTTTGTGCAACTTAATGATGACGATGCGAGAAATCGATACCATCATGGCGACGATAAAAGAGCTTCAGGTGAGTACCTTAGGCGCGTTTTTCGACAAACACCCTGAACCGAATTCGGCGAGCGCGGCGGTTTTGAATGCTTTTTTCGCTGTGTAGCGAATGCAGTAGTGTACTGTATTCTGAAGGTGGTGACGTGTTGTGTTCCAGGGTAACTTCCAGTCACAAGACGTGGGGCCGCATTTACTGGCGGTTGAAGACTTACTCCAAAAGCACAGTTTAATGGAGGTGCAGGTGACGGCCATCGGCGAGACGCAGCGGCGCCTGGGCCGCCAGTGCCAGCAGCACGTCAACAACGGCCATAAGGAGGCGCCCACGATGCAGGCTCGCCTTGACGCCTTCAATAAGGCTTACGACAAGTAAGAGTTGCTCCGTTTCAATCAGCTCTTCTGCCGTCCCATCTCGCTCTAAAGAATGACGCTCTAAGGGTTGCGTTTTCTACCTCGCGAGCGCAAACTTTTTGCTGCAAACCAGATGAATTTTACTTTCCAAGTGTAACGACTGACGTTGTGCTTCATTTCAGCCTCGTGGAGAGTAGCAAACAGAGGCGAGCGAGGTTAGAGGATGCCAGAAACTACTACCAGTTTGTTCAAGACCACGAAGACGAAGAAGGATGGTTGGTCGAGAAGCAGCGCGTCTGCAAAACGGGAATTTCAGCCAAAGATTTGAGAGGTGTTCTCAGCTTACAACAGAAACACAAGGCAAGTACACCTCAAACAAATTTACGGGGCATGCTGACTCTCCCCCTATTCTCCCCCTCCCTCTGCAGTTGCCTCGATGCTTACGTATTTTTTTCATATTTCAGGCTCTGCAGGACGAGATGAACGTTCGGCGACCGAAATCGGAGCAGGTATGCGAATCAGGTCGGCGGCTGGTCGAGTCTAGCCACCCGAAGTCTGACGATATCAAAGTGAGGATCGACAGTCTGACCAGCCATTGGAACACGCTCAACGAACTGGTTGCGTCGAGGAAGAAGCAGCTTGGGGACGCAGCGGAAGCATTTCAGGTAACAGCAATGCTCCTCAAAGCAGCAATGCTCCTCAAAGCAGCAATGCTCCTCAAAGCAGCAATGCTCCTCAAAGCATTTACCAGACTTCGTGTGTGAAACGTTGGTCGTGGTTAAAACGTGGCTTGGGTTTTAGTTCTACACGGATGCCAACGAGGCAGAGTCGTGGCTGAACGAGAAAATGGCGATCGTGGCGTCACCGGACTACGGAGAGGACGAGCCCTCCGCCCAAGCGCTGCTGCAGCGCCACCGCGACCTCCAAGGAGAGCTCAACGCCTACAACGGCGACGTCCAAAGCCTAAACGCGCAGGCTGACAGACTCATCAAGTCCGGCATATCAACGTTACCGGTACGTACGTTTCCTCTACTCCTCCATCACCAACCTTTTGATTCCAACCACAAATTGGAGAGGTGGGATTTTACCCCTGTTGTGGTCAACCTTCCAACCGTCGCCAAACCCAACTCACCTTACGCTCTTGTATGTCGTTAATCTTCATAATGTTACTGCCACCTCCATGGAAGACGACCAGTTTTCAAACCTCAGTTTTAAACTGTAGTAGTTCGACGAGCGTTCAAAATGTTGGTTTTCGGTGCGAATACCTCTTTTGTTATTCGTCTGAAATGAATGACAATTACTGAGCATTTTCCCTGGCCCCCAGAATATGTTCTCCATGAATTCTTATTTAATTCATACAAAAAACAATCTAATGGCAAGAGCTAAAAAAGGGGATTTTGCACGCTGGTAACTGGACTTTAAAACTCACATTTTAGAATTGGTCGTCTTCCATGAAGGTGCCGTTAAGACATACTAACTCGGGTAGAACACGGCCGAAAATTCCACTTTTTAAGTTGAAAGTTTTGGACATCTATTTATATTGGAAGTGATTTGTACTGTTTTGGCTCAGCTGTCTGCACAGCCTGTGGCTGTTTTGGAGACGAGTGGGGATGAAGAATGGGTGGATGAAGTGCAGCTGGTTCCCCAAGAAGTGTGGAAGGACGAGCCGGTCGAGAGGATCGAATACAAAACGATGGTCGAGGACAGGTTAATACCGCAAGTACGGAGCCTGTATCCTTTCAAAGGGCAGGATATTGAAATGGAGAAGGGCGAGGTGATGTTTTTGCTGAATAAGACCAACTCCGATTGGTGGAACGTGAGGAAAGGGAACGGTCAGGACGGCTTCGTGCCTGCGAAATACGTCCGGGAGATCGAACCCAAGACCATTCCGGTGCAAGTGCGCGTCCAAGAGAAAGTCACGGAAATGAGGAAAGTCCGCAAAGTGAGGATGGTCAAGAAAGTCGTGGCCACAAAGAAGCAAAAGACCGCAGCCTCCCAAAGTAAGATGCATTTCCTTCACATCGAATTTTCGTAACATTCATTATGTCACACCGTACTTTATTCCTGGGTGGCCTTTCAGGGAACCAACCAGAATTTCTCCTATTCATTTTTTAAAAGTTTTATTATTATCATTTAATTTACTTTTTAATTTTAAAAAAATATCTACTAAAAGAAACAAAAAACAACCAAGTCATTACAGGACAAGCTTGAGGCCTAAAATCTTCGGAAAATTGCAACTTTCCTGGTTGATATAAGAATTGTATAACTCACACTATTTGAGTAACTTTTGTGGATAATCAACTTCTTAGGTCAATTGTTTTTTCGTCCGTGAGGAAAAAGATCCTCTCTGTGGAGAAATTGTCCTAAAACTGTAATCCAAGTTCTATTGTTCCATTTTTCATTTTTTTTTTACTCGCCGTATCATATTTTTTTAGCTCTTTTTCTACTGGTTTACTGAGGTCCGAGTGGGAATGGGCTGATGAACTGAAGTTGATCAAAATGGTGTTAAGACCTTGTTTAGACTAACAAGGGGAGTACTGCGACTCTCCGGCCCAGATTTTCTTGAAATTTTCAGGACTGCAAGATAGCGGCATGGAAAGAAACCCAAGCCCCAAACTTGCTGCCGAAATTCATTTTTACTGCCATAAAAATAGCATGTAATTTTACACAAAAACTATTTCTTTTCGATGTAATTTGAAACCAATAATCATTCCTTGTGGAACACCTTCACATAGCGCCTGAGGCTGAAATTTGAGGATTTCGAGCCGTTTCCAAGATATTGGCAATTTTTCGTTTTCACATTTTTTGTTCAACTTTTGACGCTGTCTTTAAGGTATAAAAATGCATTCTGGCAGTGTGTTTTGGGCTTGGGTATCTTTTCAAACAACCAAAAGTTTCTGAAAGTTTTAAGAAAATCAGTGGCTGCAAGTTAAGGTACTCCCCTTGTAAGCTAGAGTACATCGAAAGCGTCTTTTGAAAAGTGGGATAATGGGGACTACATTTTGAAAATGTTACGGCGGAACGATGGCCTAGATCGCGAAGGCTTTTTTGCATATGGGCCCCCTGAACAGATTTTGCTTGTATATCATTTTGAAGTAATTAGCACTCTACAACATACCAACTGGAAAAAGAAAATTTGCGGGTCATGGGGTAGATAGAAATAAAATTTACAATATGTCAAATTTTTTCTGAAATTCAGTAAAACTCGCATCTTGCGTGCATTTGGATCAACCATACTCCCTACGAATCCGTAGATTGAAACTTCTGAAGCCAGAAAAGTAACATAGACTTGCCTTAACGCACGCTATAATGTTTGCCGCTTTGATAGCCACATTTTTTTACCCACCCATGAAAAAAGGAACAACATATGTATTAAAGCTATGTATGATATTGTGGAAGCCATACATCGATTTTATATATGTTACTAGTATGTAGCATGAATGTTACTTACCTATAGTAAATATTACATAAACAAAATCCATGCATGAACTTATGAGTGTACAGTATATTTATAACGGTAACGACAGAACCCAAGCTAAGCAAGCGTTGTCTTTACAGATGAAAGAGCGAATGCGAAGGATGCCTTGGATGAAAGCCAGAACGTAGAGAAGAGGGTGAAGAAGATCAACGATACGTACAAAGAACTGCAAGAACTGGCTGGCCGACGCCACGCGCTTCTCGAAGATTCGATCCGCCTTTTCGGCTTTTATCGTGAATGCGACGATTTCGAGAAGTGGATCCGGGACAAGGAGAAGATGCTGCGCACCGACGACACCGAGGGCACCGACACAGTCGAAACGGCCAAACGCAAGTATGAGGTCAGTTTTGAGGATATCTTGGTCCTTGCGATAAGTAATCGTTGGTAACATTAACCGAAGCTGTCGTTTTAAAACAGACTCTTATCACGAAAATATGGGAGACTTATACCTTGGAGGAAGAATACGCCGACGAGGACCTAGTGAAGCTAGTAAGCTTCTGTGTCTATCAATGTTCTCGTCTCTATTTCTTCTATGGGTTTATTCATCAAAGTCAATTCTCAAATCAGTTCACTTTCAGTGTGCTGTGGTGATCGAAGTCAGGTCACTCCTATCCACAGGAGAGTACATAAGAAGTATATCGGTATTTTTAAGGCCGCCTCTTTTCGGAGAAGGGCTTCTTAGTTTCTCTCGTTTTTCCTCCGTTGTTGCCAACTCTTGTCATTCTATCCGAAATCCAATTTACATCATTGCTATGAATTTGGAAATTTTCTTGTTTCAAGAAATGAGTACTGGCAACGTTGCCTTCTTATTACAATAAAATACCTTATTGTAAGGTAAAATCTTTAACAAGCGTGATTTAAGGATTGACTGCAATTGTTAACGAATCATCAGTTTCGGGAAGCTTGTGGACAAGTTAAGAGCATCGTCTCGTTTCCAATATCCCGCTTAATTTTTTTCTTCTTCTGAAGCTTTGTTTGTTAATCACTCTCGAATCGTCAACTCGATCTTTCCCGCCTTTGTGACGCCCGTGATTATTTTTCTTGTGCTGAAAATGTTTATCAATTTGTTTCCCTAGAATCAAAAAGCACGCTCTGCTGTTATATATGTTAATGTCTGTGTTTACCGTGTTCTCTCAAGTAGGGTATTATCGCACTATTTTCAAAGTGAAAAGTCTCAACCTAAGTAATTATTTTATTCGAAATTCGTACTCGAAATATGCGATAAAACACGGTTACTATTCTTTGTGTCATTGTTTCATGTTAATAACGTCACCAGCTTTCTTTCAAGCCCACCGATCAATCTGGCTGAGAGTGGTTTGAGATTATTTTTGGTGATATTGGTTTTGAGGTCGTATGTGGACCGCACCGTTATGAAGCATCCGTTTCTGTACACACCAATATTGCCCTCTTGCTTAAGTGTAATATCATCACTTTTGATCTCTCGCTACTGCTCAGTGTCAGTGTTCCTAAAGCTTTGAAGCCAACACGTGCAACCTGACAGACGTTGGCAACCATGTGTTGAGCAGCGGACGCATTTTGCGCCCGTTAGCTTGAGGGAGTTGTTTGCTCCCCGCTCGTGGATTCAAATACTGTTGAAAGGCCGCGATTTTGAAAGATGTTGTGATTTCTAGAAATTCCTGACGGATTTGTCGGCCTCGGGGAAGCGCGTCGAGGCGTTGGATCTTGCTGTGGAGGAATTCGTCCGACAAGGACACAGCCAGTTGGATAAGGTGCGAGCAAGACAAAGACAGATTCACCAGCTGTGGGAGCATCTCAATTGGCTGAAAGGACAGAAGGAGCGGAACCTAGAAGGCGCTTCAAGGTACGGAAGACGTGTCCATTGAAACGGCGAAAAGTGACAGGAGCTTTGTTTGCGTTGGGAGGAAACAGGGTGGACAGTGAACCTGAGAAACTTGAACCGGCGGAACCTTGAGAAGGACTGTGAATCATAGATAAAAAATGAAATTCCTCCAAATTATCACGAAAGGTCGTGTTAAACTCTCTTCAATCGTGATTAAAGCACATAATCTACATGTTGTAAATATAGTATTTCCTCGCGTGTAAGCGCCCCCCCCCCGGCAGGTAAGCGATTTTTTTGAACCAAAATGCCGGAAAAAACTTCATCCCGCGCGTACAAGCCGCACCTAAATAATGCCGAATCGCCTGAGCGCAAAAAGCCAACGAACTCTTCCATCTTTCAGGAGGCCATAACTACAGTAGTAGTTCTACTTTTAGCTCTACTTTTATGTAATCACTTTCTAGTCTTTTCATGAGAAAAAAAATCATTACCGATACAAATTAACTCTTATTAATATCAATGTAACTGATAAGTTACCTGATCAGGTAAAAATCGTAAACTAGTGTTTCACTGCCTAAGTTTTTTTAGGTACTTTTTTTTTTTGAGAGGTGCCTTCATATAAAAAATGTGTAGGTGTATGTAAAGAAAACTAGCACTCAGTACGAAGTTTATAGTGCATTTTTCAAAGTTTCTTAAAAACAAATCTTATTCAGGAGTGTTTTTTTTTTGGGGGGGGAAGGGCGGCAGGAGAGGGGACCGCCCCCCGCCCACTCCTCCCCTAGAGGCAAAAAGTGCGACGTAATTTTGAGCACATAAAAGGTAAAAATGAGCGGGGAGAGAGAAAGGAGAGAAAAAAAGAGGGAAAGAGGGAAGGAAAAAGGAGGAAAAGAGGGAAGGAAACTGTAGGAGAAAATAACGTTGAATATTGAAATGAAATATCAAAAGAGAGGAAGGAAGAAAGAATCCGAGTGACGGGCCCACGTTTAAGTATCCCTAAACGCTTAGGGATAGGGATAATTGAACCTCCCTATACTTTAGGGATCCCTAAAAAATCTTTAGGGATCCCTAAGAAATCTTTAGGGATCCCTAAAAAATCTTT
>Ga0058701_10002292_pt1 | contig 14383 bp, 9 predicted proteins | sample AgamicOrMae_FD_97039 | JGI IMG/M metagenome (GOLD analysis project Ga0058701, IMG submission 97039) | Agave microbial communities from Guanajuato, Mexico - Or.Ma.e | ecosystem: Host-associated > Plants > Phyllosphere > Phylloplane/Leaf | place: Guanajuato, Mexico | collected 2012-06-04 | reverse complement strand
GTGACACTAAGTTAGGTTAGGTTTCATAATAACCCTAGGTTAAGTCAGGTTAGATTGCGAAATAATCCTCGGTTAAGTTAGGTTAGGTTACAAAATAACCCTAGGTTAGGTTAGCTTAAGTTACTGCGCGATTTGTCGCGCGTCGGGCCGGCTCCCTGTGTCGCGCGACTTGTCGCGCGGTGTGCCAGCTCCCTGTGTCGCGCGATTTGTCGCGCGATTTGTCGCTCGATTTGTCGCGCGATTTGTCGCGCGATTTGTCGCGCGATTTGCCGCGCGATTTGTCGCGCGGTGCGCCAGCTCCCTGTGTCGCGCGATTTGTCGCGCGGTGCGCCAGCTCCCTGTGTCGCGCGGTGCGCCAGCTCCCTGTGACGCGCGATTTGTCGCGCGGTGCGCCCGCTCCCTGTGTCGCGTGATTTGTCGCGCGGTGCGCCAGCTCCTTGTGTCGCGCGATTTGTCGCGCGATTTGTCGCGCGTTGCGCCAGCTCCCTGTGTCGCGCGATTTGTCGCGCGGTGCGCCAGCTCCCTGTGTCGCGCGATTTGTCGCGCGGTGCGCCAGCTCTCTCTTAGCCCTATCTACTGATATCAGAGAACTCTGCTTAGAAGAAAATGCCACTATCTATTCACACCACCAAAAATGGGTATTTTACGTGTATGCGTATTGCATTCAGTTAATTGCTGTTCGAACCTTCTGGCCACCATTTGGGGATAATCAATAGGCGTGACTCGTTTTTCGAATCTCGTAAGCGAAAGGGTTTTGCTGTTCTTGAGACACTTCAATATATGTAGGTTACGTTATGTCGAATATTTAATGAAAAACAAAAATAAAACGCTCAATAAACGTAATTACAATAAATTCAGAGGGAATCAAGTAAAAGCCTGCAACGAAACTGACCACATCATTAGCGTCTGTTCTGGCCCTCATTAATGTCCGGCCTTGCCTTCATTAAGCTGCCCCCTTTTCCCCCACCGACTGAGTGGTCCAGCCGCCCTTACCTATGTCCATCTCCCTACCACCCTAAAATACGATTATTCTGACTCAAGTAGACGATCACAAGCTCCGACTGGTCATTTCACTTAATCTTCTGTTTTCCTTTTGTAGAGGCAAAGGGATCGTGAAAATCGTATTCGTTTTTTGTTTGTTTTTGTTTTTTCCCCCAAAGAAACACGCCAACCGAAAGCAACTTCCCATATCACCATATCATGAACCTTATATATTTAAACTTACGTATCACTGGACGTTTGGACTTCATTGGAATGTTTTATTAATGCAGCAGTGTGCTTTTCAACGTCAAATGTTTCTATTATACCTTTTTACTCGGTGTTTACGTTCTTTTTCAGTGTATTTTCTTCACTTTCTTCTAGGGTTTCTTCAATTATGAGGACTCTTCAGTCTAAAGCATTTTTGTAGTTCTGTGATGAATTTGACGAATGAATAGCTGATTCAACAAAAGCTCTCATCGAGTTCTTTTGTTTATTGTGACTTTTGATGGTATTCCATTTACAAATATGCAATGTCCTTATGTAACATTCATTGTAGCTTATCACTAAGTTACCAAAAACCAGTTAGATATGTTGTAGTTATATGTTACAGTTTTATGGACCGCTGCTGAGCAATAAGATTCTTCTGTCAATATTAATTGCACTGAACTCTAAACCCATTTAAGGTAGGCTACCAAGATTCGATTGTCTGAAAAGCTTCTTGGAAAATAATTCAATAACGGAAAAGACCGTCAAAGTCTTTATTGTAGTTAAAAAGTGGACCACCTGTTATGTTTGACGAGCACAATCTGGCGATGCTGAGATGGATGCGGCAAAATAGGAAGAAAAACAATGATATAAAGATGAAAGAGAGGGGAGAGCTGAATCGAAAGGACATTGTAAGGACCCTGAGCAAAACAAGATCCCAGTGAAATTGCTAATCCGCTCATTAGAAACGGATTACAAGCCTCTTTCCGTAAAATTAAGCTGACTCGCGAACAATGCCTCATAGACGCTACGTCAACGTAAAGGAAATTCTGTAAACCTCGTTATTTCTAAGCATAATCTAGTCGCCATTACGATAATACCACCTGAGTCTAAAGGCATTTAGAATTGAAAAAAATGGGGGGGTGTCGGCTAAACCTTGTCACAGCCAAACAGCACGAAGCAAACTGTGTACTAGTACAATGCACAACATTGGATTCGAGTATACTGCACATCTTGGAATCAGGACAAAATTTGCCTGCATGATTAACATGCTGTCAAATATTTGCAGCCTCTCGATTCCTACACAATCTTTTTAATTGCGGAAACCACAAGAACTTTTTTTACGGTCGTTGACTGGACCTTGGTGTAATGATCAGAATCACATAGATTTTTTTTGTGAAAAGCGCTTCAGAAAAGCGCCAAATCCATTTCTTACAAGAAAAGCTACTGTCACCCAACTCAATTTTAAAACAAATAGGAGTAAATCATGCATTGTTATAGAAAAACGCATATATTTCCTTTTTTATGTGATTTTCTAGGTTCACGCTTTGTTTCAGTGATTAGAATTTTCTTAAAAATAAAACCAAAGGTCTTTTCTGGATAGAAAGTAAAAAAAATAAATAAATAAAAATAATAAAAATAAAGTGTGGATGTCACGAACCAATAAACGACAAAAAGTAGCTTTAAAACGCCTGTTTTAGCCATATGTCAGCAAAATTTGCGTTATCTGTGTTTTTGAAACTCGTGAACTCATTCGCAAGCAAAGCAGGGTGAAATTTCAAGACCTAAAATGGTAAGATAGACCCATCTTAACACACACAAAAAAGGTGTTTTTTTTCCTGCCCGTCCCGCGCGGATTAGGCCGGTCGCAAGTTTTCTACCCTAAATCCAAACAGAATGGTTGGGCACTACCCAAAAAACGTGAATTTATTCAATGCAACATCTTTCAATAAAAGCATGTAGTTACTAGACATGCAAAGGACCGATGCTGTAATGTATGTGAATTGCCTAAAATAGCGTTGCAGATTGGTTTAAACCTTTATTGCGAGTATTAGTGACGAACAAACGTATAAGTCAGGTAAAATAAGTTTAGGTGTCGTCCCTGCTTGGCTACATATCCTGTCGGCTCTCACGGTAAGAGCATCTGCCAGCCCATAAAACTTTAGCAAGAATATTTAGTTGGTTGACAAGATTCCATTGACTCAAACATGCTTAAGAAGATACTGCAACATCATGAGTCTATACATTTATAGTTAATCTCTAAAGCCATATCTCATTTTAGGTTTCAGAATTTTCGGAATTTTTCCATGCTTTATTTTCTAAGAATGTGGATCTTATGAAATTGAATTGCTGCCACCAGGTACAACATCTCTTAATTTGCAATGCACCCACCGTATAAGGCTATGTCAGCAGATGGCCATCAATTCACCACTGATTTCTTATTTATTTATTATTATTATTTTTTAGTTTGTAAGTAGATTTTCTTAGTGAAAGAGGAATCTTGGCTATGAGAAGTTGTTGTTGGAAGTTAGTCTGTATTTGTTGGCGTGGCAGACTTTTAGCGTAGCTTCATCCGCATCCTCTATCTGTAGAGTATATTTCAGCAGTTTCTTGAAGCGCCCAATAGCTTGGCACCACCTGTTAATGCCTCCCACGCTTGCAGACATAACTTCTTGCATACATTTACTATGCAGCCACCACCATTCGGCTTTCTTGTTGCTGCGGTGCACGGCCCACATCAAGTGCTTAACACTCGATGGTCTGGTCACTGGGGTCTTTTTCAACCCCATATTTTTTATACTAAAGAAAAACACTATACCTTTCATTTGAATGCTTTTTGAGCATTTTATAATTAACTATCGGCCAAATAAGGGTCTAAACTGGCCGTGGAAGTTCAAAAGTCATAAACAAGTTCACTTTGGTATTTCAGAGTAGAACATAGGACTTGAATTAAGGAGAGGTTGTGGTAAGCTACTGGTCATTAATCTGAACTGATTTCAGGTTTTTAAGGTATGCTCAAGTTTCAACTATAGGCCTGAAGTTTTGTTATATCTAATTAAAATCTGATGAGAGTTTCGGTTTAGAAACCTTAGTTCGTTTATTATAACTGGATTATGTGTTGGAAACGATATACGAGAAAATGGAGAACCTAGATGAAATAAACCTAAAAAAAATCTGGACTGGTAATTGTGAACTGGCTGCGGCCAGTTGCCGGTTCGAACAGCTTTTGCTTCCAGCGTTGAAGGGTGGGAGAGCTCCATCTTTAAATCGGATCTTTTTCCATTCGATCCCCATTACCATATCCTATATTCAAAGTCGCTTCGATTGTGGTAATGGAGGCTGCAGACCTGTCAGCGCTGCGCTGACGTCGCTCGCGGACGCCGGAGAACGCCAAGACGAGGCGCCGTACTCTTCTGGTGAACTCCTCTTCTGCCACCTTCGTTAATACATTCCCATCCACCAACTCAGTGCTCCCACATCTCACTCCACCGTCCGCCCCTTGATTAGTTAAATGTGCTGCCTTTCCTCAGCTGCCAAGGTGAGGTAGTGCTGACGTTGGGTGGCGCTGAGGTAGGGTGACCGTAGAATGGGGTGGTAGTACAGTGGGGTGGAAGCAAATCATCATTTCCATTTGCATCAAGATGATCCGTCGGCCGGGTTTACTTTCTTGACAAGACGGTGCCTCTTTTGCCTCTTTGGGTTTCGGGAGACATAAAAAGCATCTTATATTTTAGATGCCCTAAAACTTGGTAATATTAGTGGCAATTATTTAAGAATGCGGGCAGTGCGGATAGGTCTGTGTTCCTTGACATAGATTTGGCGACCATATTACGATTGAAGGAATATATTTCCTTATCCTGACTGGATATTTTGCTCGTATCCTAGTCAAATAGGTGTCCTCATAGGTCTCCTCTCATTCGTCGTCAGCAGAGATTTTTAATTTGATAGGTTGTAATTCTCACCTCGCCTTCACACCTTCCGTCACCAAAGTGTCCATGGAGTGTCGCTCCAGTGAAAATAGGTACTGTTCCTCCAGATTTCCAAAGCGATTTCTGTCGTCGACTCAAAATTGATAAATGCATCCGAAAAAAAACAACAAAAAAGTCAGCTTACTGTTAGAGGGAGAGAACATGTCCGGAAACATTTCTACAACGCTAAAAGTTGCCTTTTTTAGTTCAACGCGCAATACATGTATTTCATAATATAGTTGAGTTTCACCTATAAAGGAAAAGCTCTCCCAAAGCATGTTAATATAACACGGCTTTCGAAATGTTTATCTTTTATTCCGCAACACGCAGATTGATTTATAGCCCAAACTGGTTACGGACTGTCTTCAAACTTACGTGTTCTTTTTTTTAATTTAATTATTTTTAGAGTCTGCATGCGAGAAGGAGCAGGGTATACCGTATGTATCTACGTGCTAATTTAAAATATTTCGTTGAAGATTTTTGGCAGTCCTTCAAAATGAAAGGGACACGAAAAGCAGCAGGAATCGGCCGTAAGCGCATTCAAGAACTCGTTGGTATATAAAGCTCTTTTAAAACAATGTCTGTGTACTCTATTTCTTTTCAACTCATCACTATGTTCCTCTCACTGTTCACTCTTTTGAATTTAATACCCCAAGCTCTGTGTGGAAAAAAGACTCCCAATTGTTGTGCATTGTGTTTATAACTGCTGATATTATTTCTTTACCTCAACATAGAAATGAAATTCACGAATTTATGATTTTTGGTCGTTGACGACAAACTTTCTGGTCATAGATTTACTGTAATTCTAAATATTGGATTTTGACCCCATTGTGTTGCACAGCACCTTCCTTCATTAAACCACTTGGTGGTAAAGTGGAGAAAGACACACAAAACTTAGTCTAACGTTCCTAACATTGAAAACGTGCGCAAAACCTGATGATCGTAACTTCTCTGCGACATCAATCTACCGTCAAAATCTTAGCGGCATGGTGTTGTGGGAGTGACAAGAGACGCTCAAAATAGCTTACCAAGCATTACATCAACATTCCTTTTTTTTCATGCAGGTAAACTTATCCTAGCCGAAAGTTACATTGTCTCAACCTTGATTATACCTTACGTTCGTTACTCCAACCTAGTTCAACATCACCTACGTTCATGTATCTTTCTTTAGTTGACCTCAGTAATAAAGATAAAATCCTTTCTTCAGATCCTATGCACTGAAGCCCATGCGTAAGGCCGTGCCCAGATGATGGACTTAAAAACGGAGAACCCCGTATCGCTCGGAAGGTTGTGCATGAGCCGGGATTGCAGTTCACTTTTGAGGCTTGTTGGCTTAATTAAGGAAGTTATGTTGCATTCGCAGGCTTCATCAAGTAAGTTTTTTTTTTTTTTTAATTTCTATGTCAAACTGATGAATCATTAATTCACCGAATTATTTGCGTGAAAGTAAACAAATCATATCAATGGCACACAGTGAACATCAGCAGCCGATAAAGTCATCGAGAAACTTTGAAAAAAAATCATCCAGCTTGACGATTATTTTTTATTTAGAATTAGAAATGATGAGTGAACGTACCTAGGCTGTAAATGTAACAACCTTGGCACACAAAGGGGCGTCCTAAATAAAAAAGTACATATACATCAAATTGAAATATTTCTTTCTTGCCCCTTCATGATCCACCGAGGAAACTTGTGACTTTATCATCCCTGCGATCCAGCGGCCGAAAGTCATAAGATTCGCGTGTGTCATCGTGACGTAGTGTTTCAGACACCTACAGTAAATCATGATTTAAGACCTTGAGTACCGCACTTTTTTTCCTAAACTGCAAGAGAAGACAGTCAAACCAACCTCGAATCTGAACATGGATATCCTTCAAGGCCAAAATCTACGCAGGTACTGCAATAAATCAAAAACATTGTGGATATCTTTTCGATCGATCTAACCGTCCAACGGTAAATTGGAAGTGTAGATATTTCTTTCTCTTCGGTTCCACCTTTCGTTAAAAAGCCGAGCGCAGTGATAGTCCAGCGAGGAACTAGCTTGGCTTGTGACGAATCCTAATCTAACAAAGTCCACCCAGCATAATATTTACTAAAAAGCCTGAGCCTTTTTTTTTTCTCCTTGTAACGGCAGTTACTGCCGATGAATATTGGCATCAGCTTTGCGGCAGTCAAATGGGGCGTTCAGCGAGGCTCGAGGCAATGGCAGTTATCTTAACCTGTCCTGACGCACGCGTTTAACGGTAAATGAGGTAGTACCAATGGCTTGGTCTAGTTAAGTCGAACTAAAGTGCCTGCGAAAAATCATATGCGTAAGAATGGGTCGTCGACATCATTGAAACAAATTATAGGCATTCCCAATCTTCAAAACAGTGAAAATACACTTGTTTCAAAGCTTTCAAAATAAATGCAGATGAGACTCACTTTTGTGCACCCCATTGCTTATTTTTCATTGTTTTCGAATATTATTATGTGATTAGACTCGCAAACTCAAAGATTGTTGCAAAGCAAACGACGTGAATTGATAAAATGAGTACACTAGACACTTTTAGAAAAATATCCATTTATTGGATTTTGAGTGTTGTTAAGACCTGTCGGTAAAAATACTTCCTTTCCACAAGGGACCATTCACGCTGTTACAAAATGTATTGTATGAACAGTTAATATGGTGACCCTTACATTTTAAAGTGACATCTGTGCGTCTTGATCCGAAGAGCATCTCACGTCAGTTTCATAAATTTTCGTCTACTTGACCTTCCCACTGGGACCATCTAAATCTTCATTCTGTAGTTTGAATCAGGGTAGTTATCAGTGGTGAAAACTCTCATTCTCGTGTAATCATTGTAAAAGATTTAAAAAAAAGTCGCTGGCATTTTAATAAAACGTAGGATTAAGTAGCATTAATAAAGAAAAAAAATGAATGGAAAAAACACAAAAAGAAGAGGAAATGAAAACGAATCTCTGCTTTTGTCGCTTTTTATCACAAAAATCATATGAAAACGTCTCACCCTTTCGTTTAGAGGAGAGTAGGCTAGAATATCTTCACCTTTAATACTATTCATTGAAAAGTTTATATCTATCATAATAAGACGGGTGCCCTAATGAATTAAGACATGCTAGCGATATTCATAACATGCATAAATATTTGGGTTGTCTTGTGAGGCTTTCAAAGTTGGGCTGGGAGAGAGTAGTTTGAAAAGGATGCGTGGGATAGCAGTGTAGGTCCCCGCCTTGCAGACAGCGCCTTCTAGCGGACAGCGTCGTTGTCCGAGAAGAAAGCTCGGCTATCTTTTGCTCGTTCAAACAGTGTTTCGTTCGGCCCCTATGAAGAGCTTTTTCGATAATTACCTTTCTTCTCTTCATTTGACAACTGTGTATCGTCTCCTTGTTCCGTTTATTCTTCTCCGTCGTTTTGGCCCACATCCCCTGCTACACTGCCAAAAGTCTTGTGTGACAACCTATACGCTTAAAAGGGTGCATTCTCTTCGTTTTATTTCCTTACTGAACTCAAGTGTTTTCTAAATTATGATGACAGTACTAATACGCACTATTAAGTATAAGGTATTCTAGATTTAAAAAACAGACGAAAAAATAAAAAAAAAAAACGATCAAGCTACGTCTTATTTATTCAGAATATTTTAACCCAGCATTTGTAAACAACATTAGACTAAATTGATAAGTAAACAATCAACTGTAAAAGGTATGGGCTTTGAGCCTCCGACTACTAATCATCACATGTCTGTTTCAGATGTCCTAATATTACGCTAATATGAACGTGGAAAACGTTATTAGAACAAAGCGAGCTCGTCGAAACTGGACCTGTTTGTGACCATAGTGGCTGATGTGAGTTGCGGTTTGCAGAGGAATCGGTCTTAGGGGTTCATGGTTTGAAAGTTCGCGGAGTCGCAAATGGTTTCCTACACTCCCTAATTAGGCATTATTCCAGTCCGCGGTGGGTCCCATAGCTTAGGTTGATTTTAACCGTGATCCAGGTTGAAATATAGCAGGCAGCAAATGCAAATTCCCAAGCTAAGAAAGTAGATATTACTAAAGGCCACCGCGACTATACTAGAGTCACTTAGAAGGCTGCCGAAACTCCAAAACCGGCTCATTTTGAAGGGTGCCATAGCAGACCACGCAATGGTTGTGGGTCCCGAAGCACACAAAAGAGTAGTTGCGTGCACGAGCACAATATCTAGTTAAGAATATTGCAAAGGTCGTGAAAGCCGTTGCAGACAAACCGAAAAATTTAGTTGTTCTCTTTTTGTTTTTGATATTGCACCTCAGGGATGCTGAAGCTTCCCTGCTCCAGGGAAAGAGCAGTAACACTCATTGCGGTCCGAATACTCGCAGCGTCTCAAAAATAACTCAGGTGGAATTATTCATGTAACATTCCCGGGTGAACGTCGAGCCCGTCCTAATTTTGTTGAACAGACTTCTGGGTTGCCTGAGTGGCAGTTTTGGAGTTCGCTAGTAAAAATGGCTCGATAGGACAGGAAAGATGTGTTTCGACATGGGCTGATTTTCAGTTCTAGATGCGGTATGTTTGGGAGACGAGCTTTTATCGGAGTAATTTTTGATTGGAGGATTTTTTTCGGTGATTTCCGTATGATTGCATATCATTCTGTAAAAATTGTACATGTGGGGAACTTCCAGTTTAGAGTACTCCCATGCTAGGGAAAGAGATTCTTTCCAAAATATTTCCTGGCGGAAAATGTGTAAGATAATTTTATTGGTAAGGATTTTTTGTTGTGAATGGCTTTCATCGTGAAAAATTTCCATCGTAACGCGTTGTGGTGGTAGAAAAAGTCCATGTCCAAAAATGACCTATCAGAAACTGATGGTTTTGTTTAGTGGTTCCCTTGCAATTCCGGGCATGTTTTGTGGCAGATAAAACTTTTATATGGTTGCATTTTTTAAAGATATCTCCTGCCAAAAGTCTCTTGTGGAGACCTTCCATGGCAGAAAACTTTCCAGATACCATGCATTTTCGGAGACATTCATAGAAGTGAATTTACTTGGTGCAGAACGTTTTTTCGGAAAAATTTACGTGGACGGGAAACTTGAGCCTGAGGAAAGATTTTCAATTCAAGCTAAATCCGGTTGCAAAGGACTTACTTCTAGAGGAATTTTGCCAACAAAATCGTGGAAGTTTCAAGAACTTCCTCAGGGGATAAATTTTTCGTCCCAAAACTTACGCTCACAAGAACTCTGTATTTCCGTAGGCAGAGTTAATATGAACAAGTTTACGTGAGCTACGTGCACAAAGCTCTCTACTGCTTAACTTGCTTTAATCAATAGCGTCCTTATACCAAATGGTCATTCAAGTTCTTAACTAGCTCAGACCCTTCGAGTTCAAGTGGTCAGATATTCTCTCGTAATCGACCCAAAAACTTCTGAGACGCCGGGAAAAATAGCCGGGAACCTCAGATCAATTTCCATTTGACTTAAACAACAATTATTTGTAGGCGTTATTTAAGGTTCATTCTAAAAGTCAAGCAATCAAAAACATAAAAGGCCGAAGCAATATCTACGCTGCATAGGACTTTCTCCTTGTAGGTTCACTTTATCTGTTAATGTAATACGCTTTAATTATTACGAGTCTTGTAGCTCATCCCGTACAGCTAAGCTAACGTGGCGTGCAAGACTACTACTAAAAAAATCGCCGTCTTTACAGGAAACCTCTATAGCAGCTAATAAATGTGCTCGCAGAACCTTCAAAGTGTCGTTTTGTTGAATTTCTCACTGTGATTAATATCTCTTGGCTCTAAATCCATCTTCTCTCTTTTGATCTAAGATATTCTGGTGCAAAGATCTAATTTAATATCCAGCAGAGGCAAGAGACGGAATAGGCATGGCTCTCACAGGCAACCCGCTGTGATTACTTTTCTTGCAGCACTATAGCGAAAACAAAGAGTTGGATCGCGATAAAGGAGGAGACAAATCTAGGTTTGTATTTTATATGAAAGGAGACTTTATAAACATTGAAATTTGTATCAAACTTTCACTTAACTTATTAAAAAAAGCAAGAAAAAAACGTTGAGCTAACTGTTTTTTTTTTTTCCGTTATAGGTGAAGTAGAGTTCCGAAGGGAAAGTCCTCTGGACAGTAGTAGGAGGAGTCCAGGAATTTCACGGCAAGATGGGGAAGCGGTGATATCTGAAATTACTAAATCAATGTGATTAACTAGTAAATGAAGATTTTCTTTTTTATTATTATTTTGAAGGGAAAAATATTAACGAAAAACCAAAAAGACCAAAGCGGTCTTAGTCTCATCTCTCTTACATGGTTTGAAATCATTATAAATAGAGCAATGAAATTAGGATTGAACCAAATGTTTACTTCTTTGAACAGTGAACCATTTCCAACTTTAAGTGTCAATTTTCACTGTTTAAGGAGTCGAAAATCAGGTACGATGAAGTAAGGCTGAACAGGAGGCAGGTTACAATGGGCACAATTGGGGGGGGGGGAATCTACTGTTTGAAACATATTAAATAATGTACTATTCGCACTGTATGTTTTACTGTTTGCGTGGTGTGCTGACTGATAAAGCAATGAAATAAAAAGGAATAACAGCATAAACGGTACATTTGAGCAATGTCTGCCAGCATCTTTTGCTCGGTTTCACTTCGTACTTCGAGGGAAGAAGTGCTCCGGCAAAGTGTGCTTCGAAATAATTCGTAAACAACAGTTCAAATACTCTTTAAAACAGTAGATTTTTACTGTTTAATATTCGGAGAGTTCCGACTGTTCAGAAGTGTATAATGTTATTGCCACACAGTGAAATTTTACTGTTCTAATCACAGTTAAAACAAAACACCCCTTTTGGAAAATGCCGCACCTGTCTTGGGTGTGAAACTAAAGCGTTTGGTTGTTTTTCAACACAGACCCATATTCAGAGGAGACGTAATATTCAAAAGGTTGCAACAGGCGGTATGCATAACGCCTTACGCTGATGCAGACTCGGTTGCCTGTGCTGTTTGCTCCTGCAAGAGAGGGGAGCGGGGGACTGAGTCTGACCAAACGCAACCGAGTCTTTACGGAGGAGGAGTCATGGGTTCGGGCTGCTTGGCCGGCCGAGTTTGGAGCGAAGTTCTCTTGATCAGCTTGAACCCGAGCGAAGAGGACGGAGACAGCGCGCCGAGAAGTGTTTGTGGAAGGTTTTTTGAGCCGCATGTGGCTTACTGTTAGTTTCTGCAAGTAAGGCATAAGCTTCGATGCGTGCAGTTGCGGCTCGTTATTTCCTACTCTTCGACGTTTCTTCGGATAATTTTGTCCTGTCCGAGTCACATGTGCTTTGGTTGAGATCCGCAAAGTATATGTCCCGTCACTCTCTCCTCGTTACCTTCTCCTTTAAAATGCTGACGTACTTTTGTTATACATTAAGGGTTTTCAAAGTTAGAAATTTCGCCTACCATGAAAATTCACTTTCGAGGTGATCTAAACGTAGCGCTTCCATTTGTCATGTGGGGCTAGTGTCTGATGCCTGCGCCAAGCCGTCAAGGACGACCCCTTTCGACTTTCCGTAATCTGCAGAGCTATCCTGTAAGAATGTTCCAGCATTTATGTTGAACATGTGTATAGTGAAATGTAAGCCTAAGTTGGCTTATTGTTAGCCCCACTAAGGGAGTGCATTTTTCTATGGCTACCTTCTTGTGTTGATTGTGCTAACAATGTAAGGCTAGCCGTCACATAACGGGTGTGATTCCTAATATGCTCGGTAAGGCATTTTGATAGTGACCCTCACGTGGATGCACAAACCTTCCGACGTATAGTATGAACAGAAGTTATCAACTTCTGATGTGTATAAAAGTGTTAATCATATTTTAGTTGTTCCAAGATACCACAGGTGTTTATATTGTGTTCAAACAATTTGAAAAATAGGTTAGCTGCCAAACGAAAGTTCCTGGATTATTTAGTTATTGTTCCTCATTTCCAAGTGAAGAGTAGAACATAACAAGGTCTCGGCGAGACCTTTCCATTCGTGTGGCTGAACGTAGGTCTTCGTCATAAAATTACCAAATACGTGCAACACTCGTTTTAGTTTCACACCTAAAACAGGTATAGCATTCCCTAAAATGGGCGTTTTTTTATTGTGATTTAAGAGAGTATTTGTCTTACCCCATTAAATTGTAGACGTGTTTAATACGAGGTCAATACGTTTCTTAACGATCGTGGATGTGCACGCAGGTGTGTCGCATTTCAAGACGCGTAAAATAAAGGCCTGTAGAAGGAAAGAGACGCGACCGGTGTTTAACGCTGTGATTGGTCACGAGGGAAAGACATAGAAAATAGGAATCACTGTGTGCGCAAGAGAGACAGACATATGCGCTTGAAGAGGGGAAATGTCGGCCGCTCCTATACCGCCCATGTAGCTGCAATTTTTCCTCGTGCGTTTGCGTCTCTTTCCTAACGTAGGGCTTTAGCGTAAAACACGCATAGATTTTAAAGGTCGGATCGGCCTTTGCTGTGATCCATCTTTCGTAACCATCCTAAGCAAAATAACTGCAGAGTAAGGCCGATGGCCCTTAACCTAAGTTAACCCACGCGGATCCATGTCATTTATGCTGGAAATGTGATGACAATTTTGACCAGGATAGAAAATTCAAGCTCTCAAACAGAGTGTTTAGGGGAAATTAATAAAGCAGAGCATGAAGAACGGGGCTTGGTAATCCACTGGACCCTAAAAACAGGGGCGGGGGCTTTGAAGACAGTCTGCTAACGACCTTACTTAGCGAAACAAACTAGCAGAGCTTCTATGCTGGGAAGTAGATGAAACATGATGCCAGTGGCGGATATCCTATGCTTGAAGTGTAGCGGTCGCTACAGTAGAATTGGGGTGGGTGGGTGTCCCAAGAGGATGAAAAGGTGGAAGGGAAAAATGGAAAAGTGAAAGGGAAGAAAAAGGAAAAAGAGAAGGAGAAAAGGGAAAGGAAATGAAAGGAGAAAGAAAGGGTACTCCAAAATTACTATTATTAGAAGATGCAGGGGGTAGGTGGTTACAAACTTTGGGAACCCATGAATAATCATACGAAGCTTAGGAAAAAAATCAGTCAAAATTTAGGCTAAAGGAAGAAAAGAAATGTGATGAGAAAAGGGATATAGAAACAACTAAGAAACATGAGCAGTTAACAATAGCCAAGGGAAAAATGGTTTTGTTACGGCAACAAAATTAGAGACAACAAATAAATTTTTTGTTGCTGCAACCAAAACTTTTGCCGCAGCAACCAAACGTTTTGTTGATAGAACCAAACAATTTGTTATTGCAACAAAATATTTTTGTTATCCCTATTTTAACAAATGATTTTGTTGGTATAACAGAACCTTTTTTCCCTTGTAGGTAGGTGGTGATTGGCGTCAATATTTTCAATATTTGTTGACCCATAGAGAACTGAAAAGCCGTCTTCAAAGCACGGTGTATTGTCGTTCGTTATTAATTAGCAGCCTGG
>Ga0058701_10002291_pt1 | contig 14385 bp, 10 predicted proteins | sample AgamicOrMae_FD_97039 | JGI IMG/M metagenome (GOLD analysis project Ga0058701, IMG submission 97039) | Agave microbial communities from Guanajuato, Mexico - Or.Ma.e | ecosystem: Host-associated > Plants > Phyllosphere > Phylloplane/Leaf | place: Guanajuato, Mexico | collected 2012-06-04 | reverse complement strand
TTTCCCCGTGGACTTACTTGGAAAAAAGCTCTTCCCTGTTGTAACTTTCAACTCAATACCTACAGCACGTGTGGGACTATACCTGTATGACAGCGATTAGATTTGTTGTTTTGTCATTGACATTCGCCCTTGGTATGTGGTGGAGTTAGAGACACCGAAACAAGAAGTTCCGGGTTCGAATATCGATTGTGGCAGGAGCGCAGGTTTTTGCAAGTTTGCCCGACAACTATTAGGCGAATGTCCACATCATTTAATCCAACACATACCCCTCAACAAGTCTCAGAGGCTTTGGTTCATAGAATCTCCTTATCTTTAGAGAACTTTTGAGATGAAAACAATTGCCATTAAATATTCCATGCTCTCACAGATGTATGGAACCGGTCTTAAATGCAGTAAAATTATGTGCCAAAATGCGCGGGCTCCTAAAGGGTTCCGTCATGGAATTATTTTGAAACAAGACTCAAAGTCTGTCTTTTTTTTCGTCAGGTATGACTTCGACGGTGTGTCAGATACTATGTCTGTTTCCGAAAACAGAGGATATTTGTCATCCTTGGGCCAAGATACGCTCGAGTTTGGCCCCGTATATATCGAGAAATGAATCTTTGATCGGAATAAAAAAGCGTCCATTATAAAGCGCTTTTCGGCTGGCCCTTCTCCAGATGAGTTTTATTTAAGCGGACAAATTATGGTGTTTCCATTGTTCTCCTTTAACAGGGCGGCCTCTGTTTGGTATTCACAACTTCGATGTTTGTTTGATTCTAATCGCGATTTTTTTTATCCTGCTTTAAAGTGACATATGTTTTGTCTGATTTCGTCCCCGTCGTTTTGTAACGGCCTTGTATTTGTTTACTTTGAGGGAGAAGCATAAGTTTGCGTCTTTTAGGCCGTACTTCATCGTTAACTTAGTGATTCGGGAAGATCGACAAAAATGCCATGAGATTACAGAGGATTGGTCAAGTGCAAAGAAATGTTTTGAAAATTCTATGTGTAGCCATGAGCATTAAAATCTTTTACAAAAATGGGTCACCAATCTTCTTCATCCATAAAAATTAATAATTAAAAAAATAATAGTTCCAGAGAAATGCTTGCTGTCTCTTGTGAATACGAATTCTTAAGCGATGATGATAGAACAAAAGTCACAAACAGAAACGAATTAAAAAGAAAACATTTTTTAAAAGCACTATTTATTATTTAAAAAAAAAAACAGCTCTTTTTAAGACGAGACTTTCACAGGGACAATCAACTGGCGCTTCAACTCGGCCAGGTTTACCCAAACAGCCGACTCTATTCAGCCCACCTCAAGTTAGTCCTCGCCAAACTAGGCTCGCCGGAATCTCGGCCCGCCCCAAAACTCGGCTCACCCTGAACTGACCCAAAACAACCAGATGAACCCATGACTACTTATGAGATTGACAGAATCCAAGCTAATAGCAAGCCAAGGTAGCCGCATCATGGGTAATTTAAAGATACGAGCCTAACTTCTCCAGTCTCGACCATTTGATTAAAAAATTACTTCAACTAACCATTCTTAAATAAATCTATCTGTGTGCCTTTTGGTCCTGTCACGTCCCATCAAATCCTCCCATTGCCTTTTCCAAGTCCAATTTTCAATTTTCACCCCATCTTTATCATTGCTAGCTATCAGTTTTGATTTCTCATCTATAAATCCACCCTTGGTCAACACGCAGAAAAATGACTGTCAATAACAATTTTTAGACATTTTTATTAGGTTGCAGTGACTAAAATAATAACGTAATAGTGATAAGAAAACTGTAAAGGCGACAAAAATTGTTATTTCAACAGATGCGGCTGTGTTCTGTTTAAGAACAAAACGCGATTGTCAGTATCATAGACATATTTTTTACTGTAACGAATTGATTTTTTTCCTGTTTTGCGTGAGCCGTTCTATACAAAATGACAAAAAGCGTTGACAACCGCGTGACTGCATTATACCTCTCAGTGCTTCCGAGCTACTAGACGAAAGGTTGTCCACAAGAGGTGGAAAAATTCGGCCTTCCAAAATGGACAGTTCACTTGCATTGATCGTTCCTCTAAGTTCTCCTAGTTACCTCTGTGAAGGCAGTAAAAGCGCGGCCGTGATTAGACCGCTAGGGAACCACCTGTGGCCTCGTATCTGAATGGAGCTGTTAACATCTGCAGGTGTGAAAAGTTTAGCCTAATAGGGCGAACATCGTGAGGCAGGTGCAGCGGCGCCACTGAGTCATCGTGGCGTGCGGCGCGCGGCGCACGAGTGCGTGGTGCCGCCCAGTGCCGCGGGGCGATGCCGCGCCGGCGGAAGGTACTCGGTGCCGACTTCCCTTGACTTTTGTTGTCTCCTCACGTCGATGGTTTTACTACCCGTCAATATGAATGGCCAGCCTCAGTGATGCCCGCCAGATGGCGCTCGGTAGTTTCCGCTAGCCCTAGCGTTTCTTCTCCGGATGCGGGAAAACGGAACTTGGGAAGACGTTGCTTGTACGCGTCGTGTTAACGCGCATTTTGAGACAGGGTTTACGTTGTTAACAAGGAAAAAAAGCGAAAATCAATGTAATTAAACAGGAACCAGCGCTAGGAATTTCGATCTAAAATGGAAATTTCGATGTATTGATGAGGTAAGTTTAAAATTGGGGGTGCCTATCGAACCGGCTGCCCCATTCAAAATGCATTAGGTTGGGTTCCGTGCTTTCAAGTCACCTCCCACTTAAAATGCATTAGGTTGGTTACAAGCATTCAAGTCTCCCCTATATTAAAGCATGTTGGGTCAATAGCAACACCCAATTTAAAATATTCGGCTGTAAGAACTATATTGTTTTTTCCACAATAGGAACAGGACATGTTTTGGGTAATCCTGCTGAAAACTGACTCCTATTTTCGTTAGTCAAATCCCCGTTTTAGATAGGCTATGACAGAAAAACAAAGGAAGAGCATTAATTGGTTATTTTGGATGACGCCTCTTTCTGTATGTCAACTGAGAGCTCTCGACAAGATCTTTTCTTTTCATTGATACGATATACTGTAGCTAGTTAAACCTTTAAAATCATCTTGCGCTCTTCCTGTTTTACGTCCATGCCCGAAATAGGGATGGGACTACCTAAAACGGGGGTTACGTATTTCCTCTGTGGATTTGAATGTCAGCCACGCATACGTGCTCTTTTTTTTCTCTTTGACGGAAACTCATTAACCCATAACAGTCCAAAGTATTTGGATTGAAATTTAGCTTAAGAGAAATTTAAAGTATTTTTTTCCATTGAAATACGCAATTTTTAGCTTTGAAAAATGCCTACATAAATACATTTCAGGTTTCCAGAGGGGTGATATTTTTTGAATTGTGACAATACTAAACTGAAGAGATCCACTAAAATATTTCGTTCCTATTTCCGAACGGCATTGCTGGGTGGTAGTGGGTTAAAAAGCACAACCAAACGACAGTGTATGGTTATTGACATTATTGTGAATTTTTGAAGTTGGGGTCAAAGTGGGTTTTAGCAGTCATTTGAGTAATTTTATGGTAATTTTTCAAAAATTTTAGCACAATATTTTGGGTGTTCAATAAGGTTCGAGATAGAAAGTTAGTCTTGCCTGAAGCAGTGTGCAGTAATGCAAAATTTCAAGCCTTCCAAATATATTGAATTTAATGTAAGTTCATTTTTGAAAATCGCTTTTCTGTGACACCTATTTGAAAATCGATCAACAACTTGGAGTTAAGATGACTTTTTAGCGAGATGTTGCTGTAGGAAGGAGAGAAAATATTGAATTAAAGTTTGTTGATCGCGCGTGGCGACTGTCGGGGCTTTATTGACGCTGTCCGTCAATAAACCGCGCCTCGCGTCATAAAGGAGCCGCGGACGTAAATTAAAGGCTGGACCTCTAAAAGGTGCGTAAACACGGCGCCGTCCGCCGTCCGCTGGCGCCGTCCGCTCGGCTCGCTCTCCCGCCGCCCGCTCCGCTCCGCCGACACTGCTCGGCTCGGCTCGGCCGGCTCCACTCTACCCTCAGGCGCCGCCTCGCCTGTTCTTTCATTCCGATCTCCGCTACATACTACAATCCCTCTACCATATTAAAATCTCTGCAAGTGAAAAGGAAGCTCACAGGTTATCAAACTTAGGATCCTTAAAAAAGAATAAATTATTTAGTGTAGTGTTGCGAAATTATCTGTAAAACCTCTGATCGACGCCAAACACGTAGCATTTTGCCAAATTAGCGAGAAGTTTTCCGCGTTATTTTATTTGATTAGAATCGTGTTTAAACAGTACTTTATTGATCCTGTATCAGAAAGCGTAGCTCTCTTTATACCCGATTAAAAACTAAAAACACGTTGAAATCTGTTGTTACTCGCTTTTGGAAGTACTTTGCACTACATACTGTGTCCATGCATCGGGTATCCTTTTTTTTCTTTTCTCTGTCATCGGTTTTTTCCCCCTTCCTATGATAGAATGAATCTTCAAATAGGAGATAGGTAAGGACTTTCTGTTCGCGCCAGTCGCTGATAGCACTATATTGATATTTTAAAGAGTAGATTCAAAAAGCTTTGCCCTTAAAAAAATGAAGAAATGTTGATCATTACGCAGTGTTTTTAGGGGAAATGCTTATCTTTATGGGAGAATTTCGTGGCCAGCAAAGCAACCAAACTCATGTCTTCTGTTCGATTAAAAAAAGTATATTATTTATTTAAATTTAATACAAGTCAAATGGGGCTACAGCTTTGCACGACGCGGTCATTCCACCTGCTGACTCAACGAAACCTATCATCCTCGCAAAGCCTCTTGCATCTTACGAAGTGGTTCAGATGTCTCGTGCCTCGCTTAGCTGCCGGTGGGCTTTCACCAAGCACTTATATTTGCTTTAGTTTAGATTAATAAGATTGTCTCTGTGCACGTAAGTTCCCTTCGCTTAACCTTGGTCATCTTACATGTTGGGTTAGCTTAAATCGAGTTCTGTACCTCTTGCTTGGCTCCACTGACAGGTTTCAAATAGAAAAACACGAGAGACAGCCCATCCAACATTGCAACATCTCTCCTTACGAATCCCCTGTCCGCCTCTGTTCATTGGCTGATCCCGTTCAGCCGATTGACGAAATGATGTTAGTCGTATGATTTGTTCAGCAAGCAGATGGATACACTACCGACCACCACCGGCCTCCTCCGACCACCGCTGACAACCACCTCCCACTACCACCTCCCACTACCAACCTCCGACTACTACCTACCACCTCCGACGACCACCTCTCACTACTTTCCACCACCCCTCACTACCTCCCTCTACCTTCCACTACCTCCCACCGCTGACCTCTGCCGATATATCGAAACGCGGGAACAATAGACACGTTGGAATTGGTGTCTGGGAAAATGTCGAAGTAATTCCCGGGGTACAACAATAAGGCGAGCGGACGCTGGAAGCCACTGTAAAATAGATCATATGCGGCGCAGAGAGCGGCCGCCTAGCCGCCAGACATGGGAAGGCCATTTCTTCTCTACCGATTTTGGAATTTGAGGTTATCTGCGCTATGGCCGATCGCGGCGCTCCGCTTGCTGAACCGCAGGTCATCTCGATTGCCCCTCTCAAACCGACTGGTTGGTTTCTCTGGGAGAAATTGCGCTCATTGTCAGTTCCTCTTTCCTGTCCATAAAATGCACCAAAAGCTCGGATTTAACGTACGATAGTACCTGCAAATCTTTTTAAGTAGCAGTTCGGAACCTTGCTTTTTCGTTTAATATTTTACAATATTATTTCCTCGATATTTGTGATAATCATGCCAAACGTGACTATACATGTACGTGCTTAAATATAAACTCAAAACTCTAGGAGTGAATAATAATACTTATGAAGTAGGTTCGCGTAAAAATTTGGAAGAACCTGTGACTACATCTTTCGTGCTCAAATGAACAACCGATCGAGTGAGTGTAAATACCGGTGCGTATGAAAATCGATGAAATGAACGTGCTAGTTTTCAAAAATCTATGAATTGCTATTCTTACACCTCGCAGTTGATAGGTTTTTGAAGCGCACCCTACTTCATCGAATTTTGAAACAAGCTTTTCCCCTTGATCGATTTTCCTTTATAATGATTGATGAAATGTTTTCGTTTTTGCTCCAGTTTGTTTTAAGTACATGCCTTGATCGTCTTCGTAATTTTCGGTAGTAAAGACGAGACTTTTGTTCAACTTTTTGTCGCATTACGAGACTTACAAATCTCGTTGGTTAGTTCAACTTTGCGCATGCCTCACTCCTTTTGCTTCACTTGGAAATGTTTGATGCGTCGCTATCGCTCCGGTAGGTGGCGCTTTAGTTCAAGTAAACCTAGATTAAGTTAGGTAACGTGCCTTGTTTCTTGCTCTCCCTCGGCATTTTGATGAAGGTAACAAAGGGCTCAAGTGGTGGAAAATTCCATCTTTCAAATTTCCTGACGATTATTCCCTTGTACTGAAAAGCCAAAATATTGTAAGCTTACTCTCGAGAATGCTCGTAGGGTTACAACTGCATACGATAGGATTTCAGACGCATGCATGCCTCTCTGTAAGATTGATAACTGATTTTTTAAGAATATGTTTGAATAAGCTGTACGAACTCTTTGCCAATCTCTACGCTATACCTCGTTTACTTCGTCCCCGCTGCCCCGAACTCCGACGTCATAGATACAGTGAATCTCGCATGCAAGTTCCGCGATTTTAGATTAGGCGTTATCGCTTCGTGTGGGCATTTACTTCGGGATGGCGATTCAGGATTTCGTGAAGACCTTTCGGTGGCGTTTCCATCTAGACCTACAATAAAACGTATCTGAAGTTGTAAGTCGTCTTTCTGTCCGTTTCCGGTTTCGCTTAGTAGTTCCTTAGTCCTTAGCTACTTGTGGACCTAATCTCCTGCTTACGAAAGTGAACTTGTAAGTTAAGAATCGGTTAAAGTGGTACGATCCGAGCCACTCAAGTGATTACTAGGGTACTTTTTCCTTGCGGCAGAGTGTAGCATTTATGTTGAACTTAATAATGAAGGACTTGATGATGATGGAGACATAGAGAACTCCATTATGAAGACTATGATGACGACGGAGACTATGATGACGACGGAGACTATGATGACGACGGAGACTGTGATGACGACGGAGACTGTGATGACGATGGACTGGATGACCAATGACCAGGAACCTGTGTTATATGAGCATTACAAATGCATGTCACGAATCCTTTCTCTACCCGTTTTACTTACCGTTCACCCGTTTTTCAGAAAACGCCACTTTGCGCTCTCTCCAATCAAAGATGTGTACGCTGACCTCATCAGGTATTCGCAATCGCGGGCGCGTCAGCAAAGACGCTTATCTGAATGGGGCTGTAGCTTGTAAAACTTAAAAAACGCATAGCATCGAAATGAATTGGGTGCATTGAGTGGGATAAGAAACAGCGACGCCGCTTTAACTGTGATTACGTTGCACATTTACGGCCCAAAATAAAAAAGGAGGAGAGAGAATTAGCGAAAGAAGAGGGAGATGCGACACAAGACCGAAGGGAAGGGGATTAAGAGGGGGTGAATTTAAGCGGGCTGTCTAATTAGACGTCAGTAGTATGACACGATATCTCACTTACCAAGAGAAACAGGGACCTCGACAAATTGTCAGGGAAGCATTAAAACATTAAAAGCTTCTAGCATGCCTTAAGTTTCTCTCTTTATTTTGGAAACATGTTGGTGTTGATTGAAAACGCCTCTGATTGGCACTCGATAATTGATTTTGCTCATTCTTGGCGCTGAGCGTCGCTTGGATTGGCAGTTGCGTTGACAATTAGTCATCACTGGGATCACGAAGTTATTAGTAGGCGTCTTGTTTGATGGCTACATTTTCGTTAGATGGGTTTACCAACTTTCCTTGAGCGATGGATGCCTTTGTAAAAATAGGCTGACGTTTTGTTCTTAAGTCAGCTGGATGCTGGCCTCAAAGATTGCAGCAAAGACTTATTTCGTTGAAAAGTAATCATACTTTAAGTTATGAAGCTTACGTTTTCTGCCTCTCGCATTCAAAAGAAGTAATCTTGAATACAGAAACATGCCCTGAAAATAACAAATCGTCCTTTAATAAAAAATAACCGGATTGCTATCCTTTTAAAACTAGGAGTTGTTTTTTCGAAAGGAAAATAAATGTGCTGTTATTGAAAGTGTTGCCTTCTGTAAGGAGAGCATCATTTAGTTCAGTGACGATATGCCCAGTTATTTTGGTTGTTCCTGGGATGGGCGACAAAAGATACATATTTAAAGTAAAAGACGGAATGGGCTATTAATTAAATTTGCAGAGCATTTTCATCGACTTTTACACATACAAAATAGTATTTGACTATTTTGACAAAGTTTTTTTTTCTTAATAGTATTTGACTATTTGACTAAGTTTGTTTTTCTGAATAATACATCCTTAAATCTCTTCGATTAATCTAATATCTCCATCTCTTGATGAAGGATTCTTCCGAGAATCACTCTCTCCACGATGAAGACTTCCTTCCATTCTCACTCTTCCTTTCCACTAATTATCCAACCACGACGTAATTTTGCCATATTCAACTATTGTGTCCGCGAAAGACATTCGCTCTACAAATTTGTGTTGCATCAAGCCTTTTTTTTTCTTTTTTAGCAAGAGCAGTCTCGTTGAGCAGGTTTTGCCCTTTTGGGCCAAAAGTCGTAATGAAGATATAACTCTGAGAGAATGCCGTCCGTCATGTCTCAGGAAGTCATCCCGCTGTCAAAAGCGGGCCGGCGTCTTCTTCTTTTTTATTATTATTCCCGACGTCAATAAATACAGCTCCCTCTTGCTTTCCTTTCCAGGCAGTAGCAGCGTATTTCATTTAAGAAGTACGTAAAACAAAAGCTGGTCCATTCTTTGATGAGGGTCATGGTCCCCTTACGATACCGTGTCACCTGCCTCCACCTGCCGCTAAGAAGGAACTTGCTTCTACCTGTTTCTTTGATACTGTTTTGGTCGCCACTATTGGGGAAAAAGAAATTCAGTCTGTTGTAGGGGAGTGAAGATTAGTGTTTGCATTGAGACGTGAAAATATTTCAGCAACAGATGTTTTCTGTCATTTGCATTCCACTTATGGTCGTTGAAGAGAGCGACAGAGGAGTACAAGGCACTTGATCCAACCTTGCCTTTGTTTTTGACCAACGTAATATACGTGCATAGAAGTTCGTTCCCATATTTCAATGCAGGCCTTTGTGATGTGCACGTTACGTAACGCTCTTTCTCGTCAATCGTAAACTTCGACGTTTCGTTACGCACTGCGTTAAGGAAACCACGAGTGCGGCATTGCGGCTGTCATGCCCGATGCCACCCAGAATTCAACGATAAAAGTACCTGTTTTGGTTCATTCTATTTTTGTCAGAAAGAACGGCCGTTTTACTTATTTCCATTAGTTTTCAAGATGGTCTCAAGTAGCCCCGTAAAGCTCGACGAGTGCTTTCAGTTGATATGTTTTTGGTGAGCTCTTGAAAACAAGTGAAAATACAACGTAATTCCGTTTTACCTTCATACCGGGAACAGGCTTAGGTCTACCCCAAACGGGTATAATGTGTATCATTAGAGGAAGAGGTATATCAGGCTTAGAACCATTACGGTAGTTCAGGGCACGAGGCAGCCTTGTGCCTCGCTCCACTTCATAAATATCTGCTCGACTTGGCCAAAGAAGGTGAGACTCGAGGTTGTTCCAGCGTAGTAGGCTACAGTTAGATGAAGACTGGAACCTACCCTTCACTACTCGGGACAAGTGTACTTATCGAATGGCGAAGTAAGAAAACAATCGACAGTTCCATTTTTACGGCCTTTAATCGCAAGATTGGAAATCAAGATCGAAGGTTGTGGAAAATGCAATAGGTCGTATTGGAATTTGGAAAATCGGCGGACGATCTGTTGAAGTATGATTTTTAACGTCTGCCTTAGATTAGATGAAGGGAAAAAATATTTCCTATGAAGATACGAATATTTTGAAGAATCTGGTCAGGTTAGCTGATAATATACCGTTCACATATTAAAGAATCTTAAAAACAACAGTACTTAGATGAAAAATTAGTCAAATCAGGCATTGAGTGAAAATATATTATTAAACATTCACGTATCTGTCAAGGATAAAGACCAAATCAAGAGCAACTGAAGTTACTGCTCACCAAACGTGATAATTTACCAAATTTTGAAATTTTTGAAAACGCTTTTCGATTTTTTAAATGAATGTGACTAATCTGCATCGCTGGAACCACCTTAATCAGTTGGAAATCAAATTCAATGCACTGCAATCTGGAATGAGGAAAGGTCGTAGGACTTGTGCCACAGGTTCGATGATTGGCTGCTAATCTTGTCGGTGCTTGCGCCAACTACCATTCACCCTTCGGTGTTGGTTACAACGGCTATCAGATAGCTCTCCGTAAGATCCATTTACACGCCATGTTCTGGACTTGGGTCCTTTTACTCTGGCTTGAGGTTCATCTTGTAGCTTGAATGCACGCTTTTGTAGTCGGATCATTTGGATTGCGCCTTTGAAATTCGCGCCGACGTTACGTTAGAGTTGTTTCCGGGTCACTGGTTCGACGCTGAAACTAAGTCACCAAATACCAATAGGAAACCGAATATTGGAATCATTATTATGGTCCGAATCGTCGACAAAACAGCGGCCAATGACGCCAACCGTGAGTGATCCAAGGTCGGGATGGTCTCGCAAAACGCAAATAATAGCACGCAACACACAAAATTTCAAAGTAAGTGTTTCTTCTTCAAATCTTGGAGGAATACGTTATGGAGCAGCGAGGGTGAGCGCAAAGTTCTTTTCTTTTCGAAATTGTCGCGTCATTTTGGCAGGCAGCGAGTCGTACGTAGTCTCGAATTACCCGCAACATTTCCAGGAAGAGCTATGTGGTGAAATAAAATTGATAAATTTTGTAATTTTTTGTCAAAACTTCTTTTTCTTGTGTGTTCAAGCCCTTCGCCGATAGCTAGAGAGAGATTAGCATGATATTTTAAGTTTCTTTTCGTTACTACTACTCAATTTTACGTGCTGGAAACACTTGAGAAGTATCGATTGGATTGTTTCTAAGTAAGGAGTGAGGACTTGCCAGTATTTAACTCAGTCTGTCCACTTCCGAAAAAGTCGAATAGATGAGGCGGCGGTGCTTTTTCCTGATGGATGGAACATAGTGTCCAACCTGCTACTCCATGACGTACTTACTCGTCCAAGTTCAGACAAGATCCGTACTGGTTTTTGTTACGGGGTTTCAATAGCTCACAGAGAACAAAAGAATTCCGCCGTTGAAGGTTATCCCGGGGTTCGTTTCAGCTGATAGATGTTACAGTTTCCTCCAGAAAGACACTTATGCTGGTTTTCCTTTAGCTGTATGGTTGGCTTTCCTCGCAGGATAGTTTTTCATGAAGCAATTGCCGAATATGGTAAGTCGATAAACGCACCAAAAGCGTCTTGCTATATTTAGCCGTCCATGCGAATCATGACTCGCAAGGTGTATACCTTCCGAAAAGCTTGTTGGACGCACAGTCCTGGAGAAGTTCTGTAAGTACTGCACTAACATACTCGCCGAACAATGGGTAATCCAATTCGGTTGTAGCCGGAGCGAAATTACGAAGAACAGTGGACAATACCTCGGTGATGAATGGCAAGTGGATGGCTGCAGGAACTCCGGGCATGCGAGAGAAAAAATTCCGGGATTCCAAGTGCCGCTCTTAAGGGGTCAGCCGTCTCCATGGGCGCGTTTCCTTTGCTGGTAATGGGACAAGCATTCTACCCAAACTCTTTTTCCGCTGTCTCGTAATTTTTATATTCGATGTATTGCTTTCCGCAAGCGCGATTTTGACCCTTTTTCGGATTCTTCGGCTCCGATGGTGATTTTTTAAACAAATTGGCGAGAGAACAGAAGCTCCGGTGGGCTAAACTCGTTTTCAAGCGGGAACGTTACAAGTCTTTGTTGCCAATATGCATTTAATGTAATATTAATGTGTAATGGAATGTATGAGACATCCGCCCCAGCAACGTTACTTCCAATGCAGCGCTATGTTTTTCGATTGAATATGCTTTGGGTTGGAAGCAGGTGTTGTCAAGCTGCCTTCGCGTTGTTTATGCACGTCCTCTGTGCGTTTTCGAATTTAGATTCTTTTTTATAGTTGATCTTGACTTGGTGTACCCGCCTTTTTTAGGTGGATCATGATACTTGAAACACCCAGTATATAAATTAAAGTCGAGAGAAACCAATTTCTTTAGGTCCGTCCTGAAAAATAATCTAGGTTAAGATTAAGCATCTTTCTTCGCGTCCCTTAGTACAGCGAAAACCACCCCTGCAAGTTTAACTGACTTTGCTCTTCTCTTTGTAGCAAAAGCTGTCATTATCCATGAGAGGTAGGCGTGCAGGCATTCGCTGAAAAGAAGAACTTAAGCTGCTAGAAAATGTGTAGAGTAGAACGTATGTAAGACATAATGTTCGAGTGTTTCGTTCTAAATATACATCAGCTGCTGTAAACACCACGTATTGAGGTAATGACAGAAAAATTGGTATAAAACTTTCTTCGCTTCTCAAATCCCTCTGGCAGCCTTCCACGCGACATTTCTTTTTCACTTTCTTGGTACTTGTCATTTCTGAGGGGAACGAAAGAGAAAGAATATAATCAGTTATATAAAGAACTTTCACCACAACTAAACCATGGATCAAGAAAAACATGACTCCTTGTTACTATTGCAATGTCTTTTTCCGAAAGCGAGTCTTACGAATAGGCTTTTCATTGGAACGCAACAAGCATTATTTTAAAAAATCTGGTAAAAGGGAGGAGGGGCAATTAAGCTTAAAGTCTAGGGGTGACAACTTATTGTATCCGGTGTACAAGAGGCCTTGATATCCGGCTGATATCTGGTTGATTCCTTGATATCCTGCTGTTGGATTCGGTCGAAAAATGGTTGTTTTCAGCGGTTTTTCAAGTTTTTTACTCTCTGACCACTGTTTACTGCTAATAGGCTAATATTTTGGTATATTCAGCAGATATTTTTCAATGTTACCTGAAACCTGTCAGACATCGAATTGAAATTTGCTCAATTTTCTCTTGATATCCGTTTATTATACCTCTGACATCCGGCTGATATTCTCTATATACTGTGTACAGATTTCAAACTAGGTGTTACCCCTAGCTTGAAATAACCCAGATTAATGTGGTATTTATGCTTGTCATATTTAAAATAAGCATTTCATACTTGTCGTGTTTTATTGCCATTCAATCTCAGGTCAAATCGACGAGTATTCACGACGTGTATAACCGCGCGATTAGGCTCGATGCATTGTGCATGACTCTGCTGCTTCTTCGCTCAGAACTCGACAGCAGGCTGCTGCCCAGAAGTGGGCGCAATCAGGCTTGACAACAAGAAGTTAGGTGTTTTATGCTTCACCGCGCTATCGCTCTGCTCGACTTGAACTTGAATACTGTCGGCCCAATACTGCAATGAGACAATGCAACATTTAAAATTGATAGTGCATGGGAAACATTCCGTATGTTGCACTTGTTCCGTCTCGGGGAACATCATCCTTATTTTCATTTTTTACAGAGGAAAACGAGGAAATATTTGAGGATTCCCGGAATCAGCAGTGTAACATTAATAAAACTAAAGTTGGAAAAAAAAGAAGAACAGAGTGGGCCGTAGAGGTCACGGCTAGTTCTATGCATTGAGCGCTGCAGTGACAATGACACCTCTTGCACGGTATTCCGTAAGACATCTAATGCATATTTAATTGAGGTGGCGTTTAATGCATTTTCAGGCGGCAAGTGCAACAACTTAATTAATCTGGAGTGACTTATAAAGCGGCAGAGAGGGCGAAGCATTTTAACAGAGTACGTTTTGGGTCGTCTCCGTGTAAACAATAGCCGAATCGTCAGACTATTTCATCCATATTTATGGAAGGCCTTTTGCGACTGAAATATTTTTTCCTGTCTCTGAACCTTTGTCCTTCCGCCTAGTTTCCAAAATGAAGAGAAATTCGTGTCATTGGCCGGGTGAGTAGTTCGCTTATGTAGGGACTCGCTATTCCTTGTAATCAGGTGCAGAATAGTTTTTAGCAGCCGCACCCTAAAATAGGACATTCTTAAGCTTTTTTTCTCGTTAAGTCTGCGCGTGATTTTTCGTTCGAATGCTGGAACCAGTGCTTTGCATACCGGTGTTGGCTTCATCCTAATGTCAAGGTGTCGGAAGTGATTACCCAATTAATAGCCTTTATTTACCCTTGGTCCTTATTTAACCCAAAAAAATAAAGCTATTAATTTTTTTTCCCTAGATGAGTACTTTAAGAACGACCGACCTCACAAACTACTTAAAGATCGAAAAAGCAACATTCAGGGCAACCAGTTTTTTTTTTTTGAAAATGCTGTAAATATTCATAATCTTC
>Ga0058701_10002290_pt1 | contig 14388 bp, 11 predicted proteins | sample AgamicOrMae_FD_97039 | JGI IMG/M metagenome (GOLD analysis project Ga0058701, IMG submission 97039) | Agave microbial communities from Guanajuato, Mexico - Or.Ma.e | ecosystem: Host-associated > Plants > Phyllosphere > Phylloplane/Leaf | place: Guanajuato, Mexico | collected 2012-06-04 | reverse complement strand
CCTTTTGCTCCATGCTAGCCATATATTCTTCGATAATTTCGTCGTTCTCCTCCAAATTGTTTCTCGCTAAACACTCGAAAAGGCAGCTAAATGACTTCAGAGTCATTTCGACATGTTTGTTATCCATGTTTTGGATCACCTTGAGCGTTTTCTTCAAGTCACCCTGCGACAACCCATCAAAATAAACGGTACATCGAAACTATTTTACAAACGCAAAGACGAACACAAAATTTTCAAAAAAAATAGATTGACTAATATCCCAGTTTACAACATTTTCTACCGGCTATTTCTGTTAAATACCCACATCCTTCTATTACTACTCCTTGCTTGCATCTAAAAATGACAACGCTAAAACTCGAAAAAAATAGGTAAATAGAAAACCGAAACAAAAAAAAAACTTCACAAATATGGATACAAGTTCATTACCTTCCAGCGGTGCCATTCGGAGCAAGCCAGATTTACCCAAAACATAATTTTTACAAGTGGTGGTATAACTTTAAAAATCACGCCCATCTAAGTTTAAGTCTAAGTTTAAGACTAAGCCTTAAGTTAAAAATTGGGTCAGTTAAAGAAAATGGATTTCGTAGGAATGAAAGAGCGATAACAGATTCCCCGGTAAATTCTCGAAAATCGAACTTTACTCCCTGGTTTGGACAGTTCAGAGTTAACTAGAACCTTGAATAACATCAAAATCGTCTATTACCTTTTGTGCTAGGCATTCCAACAGAGTATCGTAGAGCGGTCCCGCGCCCCGAATGAACTTCACGCTCCGCGGTCCACGCTTGACATTCGATAACATGGCAGCCGCCTTGCTCGTTGAACCGCTGTTGACTAGAATTTGCAGGCGAGCCCGTGTTTTCTCGAAGAAAGATCTTTCGCCGTGGTCCATCTCCAGCAGCTTAAACTTTGAACACCAGCTTTTCCATTGTTCGGATCTCGTTTCTTTAAACCTGGCTGATATTACTTTGTCCATCAGGCAAGACGCTGCAGGTTCTGCCACGGCAACATCACCTTTCTCCTCCACGGAATCTTGAAAATGAGGATCAACCTCTCCGTCGTGGGGTTCATCAGCCGAGTCTATGGAACTTTCCTCTATGGAACTTGGTTCGTGCGATGCGAGTGCTGACATGCCTAACCCAGACATAACCTGCAGTTTTTTTTACAAAAAAGAAGAAGAGAATAGGTAAAGAATTTTTTTTGAGACGTTGATATAAAGCAAGTAATTCGTTCCTGCGATAAGAACTGCAAGCCCCTTGCTTCGCTAAGATGCACTTAAAAATAGCGCATATTTAGGTTGATACCGGAAACTTTCTACATAAAAGCTGAATACTGCATCCGCATCCAGGATTTTTGGGTGCTTGAGAGGAAACCCGAAGAACGTGCCACTTAAGGAGGGTTAACTCTTCGGAAGTGGCTATTCACCCGTCCGATCCATTTAAAATACATTCAATCTTTTTTACGCGCGTTGAAGTTTTCCCCATACAAATACGTTCTTGTCATTTGCTGAACGTTGAAATCTCTCCATGTAAATGCATGTCGGGTCAACAGCAACACCATAACTCTTTAATAAAACCTTGTACATGCTAAGCTCAGAGGACTCAGTGACCACAACCGACGTTTAGCTGGACAACTAATAACTAGAAACCAAGGGACACGCTCAGAGTGTAACCATGTAACAGAAAAAGACTGCAAAGAACTTCTGTTGGTTGTGTAACGGAATAAATGCGGAGTTGATATAAGAGGGGCCCGCTGAATTTTATCTGAAAGCAGCTGTACCTTGCAAGATAGGCATGAGCCCAATGTATTTCAATTTCTATACCAAGTGAGTTTGCTAACCGATGTGCTTGCGGATTTGACGAAAGCATCGTGGTAGTGAGCGGCGTCGGTAGTTTCAAGGGTTCCGACATTCTCTACTATGTGCGAGGTAGTGGTAGATGGGCGACTTTGTGTCTTCCCTGGCGTTGGAAATTTGAGCCGATGAAGCTGGTCGAGAGACGTCTCGGGCTGTTCAAGTAATCGGGAAATGTGCTGCGGCCTCAGCTTCGTGATGGTTGCCGTCCTTTGGCAAGTTCTATTTTCAGTCACTGAAAGAAACATCATGATAGTGAGCACAGCACAGACTGAGCTGAGGGCAACAGCTCTGAAATAAATACCTGATAGTAGCTCTGATGCAGTTTTTGTAGACCTATAAGGCTTTTTCTTCTTCTTTAATTCCTGAATAGCTGCCTCCAGGCTTGTATGGTATGATCTCACCCGAAAATACTCTGGAATAAAAAAAAATAGATGATTAATAAATAAACAATCGCATTAATGACAAATGATACGACAAGGATTTCGATAAGAACGAGACAGTCTCTCACGGAGATTGTTTGATTTGGGAACATTTAGAAGATCAGGATTGTGCTTAACATGTTTTCCTGCGGAGTTAAGTGACTTAGGATGCGTGACCCACGGGCGGAATATGGACATGTCACACATCGCACTTTAGGTCTCTTTAAATTAAAAAGATTGAGGTATTCCACGACCCCGTGCAGATGGGTCAGGAAACGACACGTCAAAATGGAGCATTATAGGATGCAGCGGCACTATGACAGTTAATTTCGAGCTTATGCTAGTAAATTTTTGGTATTATGGTGACAAGTAAGGCGATATAAAAGGCCGCAGCTCAATCAAATGCAGTCCTAACCTCAAAGGAAATTGCAACATACTCATAAGCAAGCCAAATGATGTACATCACATGTAAAGGAGAAAGGAAACAGCGATATATATAGAAAGGCCATTCAATAAATAAAAAGGAATGTATGTACGGTTTACAGTGGTCTATTTAAGTAAATATAACGAAAAAAACTCACTTGATGAATCCCGAGAGTAAAATTTGGTACATAGACTGCATGTTCGAATCGGTGACGAGTATTGACCTTCTGTACACTCAGCGATAGCTTTACAAAAATACGATTTCTTCACTTTTAGCAGTCGGTACATTATGATATAATTAGCAAAGTGTTATTATTGTTACGAATTCTAGCATAAATACTTGATAAACACACACATGTTCGTTCCTACACTTCTTCGTTTTAGTTTTCTTCACCTTCGTTTTCAGCATAGATTAAGTAATGTGACCCTGATGTGACCGTTACCGATGACTGAACAGTACTTAATCTATGTATCTTTACTGGTGGTTACAGAATAATTTAAAATAAAATATAATTGAGACGAAAATAAAATCAGTAGCTTAAGACTTAATTTTCATATATGAAATGGCTAAATAACTTCACTTTGATCGTTTTTTAAAAGTTGTATTTTTATCTGCTTTGCGGTCAAATCGGTCAAATTTTGTGTGTGGAACAGGTGTGGAACCGGATGTTTGTTGTTCTGTTTTTCTTTTCTCTCGGTCTCAGTCTTCTGTTGAAGTTTTCGAAGGTGTCGTGCTTGTTCTCTCTTGAAGAGCTAAGGCCTAATCGGCGACTTGCACGTTTTTATTTATCCATCCGTTAGAAAAAACAACTAATTTGAAAATGTCTACCAACGCTGAACTCGCCTGCGTGTACTCCGCTCTCATTCTCGCCGATGACGACGTTGCGGTTACCGTAAGTATAACCTCTCGTGCCTGTTGTTGTCTAGTTACACGTGTGCGGCATTTCATTTATTCAAGATATTTACTCGCAAACTTTGCTGATATTATTCGCGCCGCGACCTTACTTCGTAATTCCATGCTCCACCAGCTGTATGACCCGATCGCTTGGTAGAAAGACGTTACAAGTCGCGTGTGTTTCTTTGCCGCCGATATGCATTAAGCCTTGTTTTTTGATCAGTTGTGTTTATATAAGAGGGGATCTCATGTTGCAGGGCGAAAAAATCCAGACTATCTTAAAGGCAGCAGCCGTCGATGTTGAGCCTTACTGGCCTGGCTTGTTTGCCAAGGCTCTTGAAGGTGTCAACATCAAGGATTTGATCACCAACGTTGGTTCTGGTATTGGTAGTGGACCAGCAGTAGCAGGTGGAGCAGCACCTGCAGCAGCCGCAGGAGGTGACAAGAAGGAAGAAAAGAAAGAGGAAAAGAAGGCTGAAAGTGAACCTGAATCTGATGATGACATGGGCTTTGGTAAGTGCTTCTGTCCTACTACTGGCTTTCCACAGATGGAGGAAATTGTTTCTGATGATGCTTTTTTGTCACAGGTCTCTTTGACTAATTTCTTTCACTGGCCTTCTATGGGAGGATGACTTATTGTGCAGTTTTATTGTACAAATTATAACAAATAAAAAAATCAATTCTTACGTAAGTGTTTTCATTTATATAGATCTGGTCTTGCCAAGATCTGCAGGCTTCGCCCAATCATGTGAGTATAACAGAATTGTTATACTCACATGGCCCAATTGACGTTTCACAAAAGTTGTCAGTTAAACAGGAAATTTAATGGATTAATTTCAAAGTGAGCTAGTGCTATGGTATGTGGATTCGCCACTGAAGCTGTGTTGGGACTTGAAGTGAATGCAGGGTCAAATTACACCATACTTAAGCTATTTATAAATGATGGGATGACAGTTGAAGTGATGAGCTTGCTACTATATTAGGGAGTGAAATTAGAAAGTCTGAGGACCTTTCTCAGCATTTCTAATCAGGATTGAGAATTATCTTCTTGAGCTTATGTTGAGTACTTGAATTCCCAGGTTCATCCACACAGAGGCGTTTCAGGGAAATCCCCGCACATTAATATTATCCAAAAAATTTGCCCAAGTTTTAGGAACTTGCATTTCAACTAACCATGTTAAGGAATTTGTATATCATGAAAATTAAATGAAATTTCATGTTCTTGAGATGCGTCTAATGTGCAAAAGATGTAATCATGCCTCCTAAGTTTTTGGAACCCCTAAATCTACTTGTATTTTTTTAGTAGGTTATCTTACATTGGCTATGATTTAGGATATTTTATTTCTACATTTGATCCTGTGAGTAGAGGTATGAGTTCCACACTCCTGATCTGAGTCTTATGACAGATTCTAGTTAAATATCATGACAGGGTGCCTCTTCAGGACAGGAATAAGCTGAGGAATTTTGGGCGTCTCGTGACGAGCAAAATGAGAATGAAAAGATAAATCACATCCCATTGGCATTTTGTGTTGCTTTGGAAGTCTCATGTTGAAAGCTAGGTTTTTTGTCTTGTTTACATTTAAACTTCTATATAAAATGTAGGAGAGACTACTTACCCTTGTGTAACAAAGAATCTGCACAGAGTTTTCGGCTTCCCGACACACACTTAACTTTCCAATTTCCTTAACAGGAGCAACACTTTGCCTGTCTCTAGGGTGACACACTTCTCGACGTGCATAAGCTAAGTGTATGCTGGTATGGGAAGTATAATGATAAAATGTAAATCCGATCTCGAGACTTAATCGTATACCAAAATCTCGACACCTCATGAGCAACTCGGGAGTTTGGTAGTGAGTTTAAGAGATCTGTCGGTCCAATTTTTGTAAATGTTTTTTAGTAACTGGGGGGGGGGGAAGAAAAATAACTGGAGCTAGCCCACTCTTTGAAGAACCACTCAAACATGGTGAGATTAATGTTGCGACGTACAAAATGGGGCTACCAAGGAAGCAAGCATAGTTCCGTGTAATACCGTAGGCGCCTATTTCAAGCCAACTGTAAGGTGAGCTTTAACTTGCACCTATGCCTCTAAATCCAGGTAACACAGAAAACATTGTGAATCACTTTAGATTTTAACGATAAAAAATAGGGGTGCAAATTATTAACAAGCAATTCCGTTAGCTCTAAAATTATTTACGTAAGTTCGTTCGATGATCTCCCGTCTAATGAGAGGTAATTTTGGCTTCACTTTATGTCCTTACCATTGATTATGCCACGAAGCGTAATTTCACATCTAAACTCGAGTGATTTCAGACATGCAACGGTTAATCAATTTTAAAAAAATGAGCAGCATGGATTTTAAAGAAATACAGGGATGCCTCATGATTCCGTTTTTTGAATTCCGTAACATTTCCCTGATCTCTTTACCTTTTTTTGATTTCCCCCGATGTCAAGCCGTTGATTACTGCCCTTTCCGATCTCAGAAAAGCAAGGATTCTTTTATTTTTGCCGCAGCGTTTTGTTTTTCCCTGACACTTTTTGTTCTATTCGGGATTTTCCCTGACAACAAATTCATTTCCCGACATTCCTGGATTTCCATGATTTCGGGGTCTTGTGGCAACACCGGATTTCCTGAAGTTCATCGCAACAATTCCTTGGGTACCAAAAGTGTATGATAAAAGAAAAATCAAGAATTTGAGGTAAACTTTAATTGGTTCACGTCTGCAAATCAGGCCTTGGGCGCTCACTTGCTGACACAACACCGCAGGTGCAATACAGTCAACGAACAATACTCGGAATGTAACCATCAAGGTCCGTCAGTAAAATTACAAACAAGTCATTACAATGCTACTACACATGTCTTCTGCGGTCCCTCGAAGCAGTGTCACTTTCACTGCTGCTTGATCTTCGGTGCTTCTTTCTGGTCGAGGACGTCCGCCTTTCCCGGCGGTACGATTCTCGCGCCTCTTTTTCACGTCGCTTCTCCTTGAGTTTGGCCTCTGCGTGTAGTTCCTCTTCCATCCTGTGTTTGAGTCGCTCCAGTTCTCTTAGCCTCTCTCTCTCTTTGTCCAAGTCGTCGTCACTTTCCGCTAGTTTCTCCGACCTGGACTTGAGCGGTCTCCCGTCCCTGGACTTGGCGTGGTGATCGGGCGAGCTGCGCCTCTGTTGATGGCCGTCTTTGCTCTGTCGCCGGTGCTCCTTCGATCGGGACCGCGATCGGGACCGCGAGCGCGACCTCCTGCGCTTCTTCTCTCTTTCTCTTTCCTCCGCTTCTCTGTTGCCCCGCCGTTTGTCTCTGGCATCGCCCTGCGGCCGACCCGAATTGTGATGCTCCGATTCGAGCCCTTCCATGGTTTCGTAGTCGAGCGCATTATAGTCTACTGGTTCGTTAGACATGAAGCTGGATTTCGACTCTTTGCCTCTTCCGTTCGAATCTTGTCCGTCAGCGTGGCTCGACTTTTCTCGCGAACGTGATCGCCGCCTTCTACCCTTTTGCCTGCGAAACATGAAACCAGATTTTACCTCCAAAGAGTTCAGCGAAACTATACCATCTTTGAGGTAAAAAGGCGTTCGGTGTTTGGGCAAATTCCATGTTCAGAAAATATGAGTTTAAACATCGGTTAAACTTCCGCATCTCAAAAAAAAGTGACTCAATAATCCACTCAGGGACTAGAATAAAGCGCTGGCTTTTACGTACAACTTTGGAGTAAAAGAAATACCTCGGATCTCCATCTCTTGTTCGATTTCATTTAAGATCGAGGCTGTTCGCCCGCTCAAGGATGTTTTCTCGAGCTGACGGGTGCCGATAACAGGCTCTTTTGATCATATCAGAAATACAGCTAAGATGCTAACACACACCTGACCACTAAAGACGAAATGTCACCGTCCTAACTTTTGATTTTCAGGCATCCGAAAATAGCAAGAATTACGTAGCGTGAGATGGACGTGTACTATGAGAAAATTTGCTCGATAAGTTTGTTTAAAAAACCTTCCACATCGAATTGAGATGAACAAATTGATACTAACAAACCAGTATCTCACCGTCGTTTAAGAAAAATATTTGATAAAAACCTCTAAAAACAGAACAGTTTTTTAAAGAGAGATATGAGTCAAATCAGCAACGGCGACAATTTTAAAAATTTAACAACCATAATTATTGGCTGCCAACTAATCTTGATTATTCATTCTGTCAAATGTAATAGTTTTTCGTGTTTTTCAGATTTTAACACATAGTTTTGTCATTTACGTACGACTAATTTGTAAATTTGACCAGCTAAGTCGACGAAACACTCTTAAGAATGGAAAACTTGTGTCAACCAAGAATCGAACCCTGAACCATTCAGTTTGAAGCATCGCACGCTAGCATCAACGCCAAAGCGACAGCACAGCAGCGAAAAATCCAGGAAGGTTTGCATGGACTAGCACGCTTCCCGCTGGCGAACAGACTCTTTCTTCATCAAATATCGTCAGTTAACGTTCTAAGAGAGAAAAAAATTTCTGCTTTCCATTTTACGCTTGGCCTCCACCGATTCTTTCAATCGCTGCCCTTTCATTTTCAAAAGTTGTATCGTCTCTCTCGAGAGCTATCTTTTATAGTCCATTTCAATACGACCATTGACGACATACAACCGCGTGGGTTGCATCAGGTTATGCACCCTGAGCCTCGCTTTGCTGCCACCAAACCTAATTTCACTTTCTTCTCGGCGGCAGTAACCGCGGCCGAGGTATCATCATAGACAGTAAAAACGTCCCCCCTGCAACCACCTAGACATCGGTGCGTTGTGGTTGCGTACTTTAATTCGGCATCAGCCAATCAGCTGCCTGATTCTGAGCTAAGGCAGGCAACCGCGACGCACTGATGTCCAGGTGGTTGCGGGGGGGTGCGTTTTTTCTGTCTATGATAGTAAGGCCACAGCGGCATCAGTCCTAGCGGCAATAGGTTGGGTTATGACTTACAATACTCCTCGATGACGAAAGGTAGAACACGAGGTGCGAAATGCAGCCTCCAGAATTCAGCTATTCAAGTTTTATTGTCAAAGTCTATTTTATAGGGAATACAAAACTTACTTTTGCTGATGCTGCTCCGATTCTTCGCGAGGACGTTTCATGTGCTCTTCCTGCTGGCGTTGCCGCTCCTCATGCCTCTTCTTCCGCGCTTCTTCCCTCCGAGCTAACTCTTCCTGATACGCCTTCTTTTCAGCTTCAATTCGCTACACAGTACATGCAACCAAAGTTTTGAAGAATTCTGAAGGAATCAAATACAGGTATATCGAAACGGAGAGTACCTCGAAATCGCTTAGTTTTATCGTACGCTTTGAAGCCTGTCTCCAATGAGGGGGGGTTCTGCTTCTGGATCGCGATCGGCTCCTTGAAGGAGTGCGGTAACGCTGAAAGATAAAATTCCAAATATACACATACAGTTTACTTCAGTTGCTTAGTTGGTGCCCGAAACACCGACCAAACAACTGTGTCAAAGAAAAATATATGTAGCTATTTGATCATCACACTCTCCCTTCCACGCACTTTTTCTTTTTTCTTTGGTTTTCTTATTCAAAATAGGAAAACAGAATAAATCCAATAAATTGATTGTCGAAGTTCAGACGAGGTCAAAAGTCGTGTCACCCTTACACATGAAAAGACAACATGACATTTGATCCAGTGCTCGTGGAAAGCACTTAAAGTGACTGTGGTTACACAGTGAGTGGCCAACAGTAACGGTACTTTCGAATTCCATCGATCTGATTGATTGGGATCCAGCTTTTGTCTTTGCTGATTGGTTGAAATCAAAAACTTGGTGTGGTCACATGGTACACTTGGTCACTCTCTGAGAGCACTAGACGGACAGCAAACACAAAACCGCCGCGCGAAAATAAAACCTCGGAGCGTGCATTGAAGCATGGAGGATGCATAACCCTTAAAAGGAAACTTCTAAAGAGCACTTTAGTTGCTTGGTCTCATAACTTGCTACTCATTTCACCTTCAGGCATGGTTTTGCTCGCATAGGATTAGCAAAAACTTCAAACTACTGAGTGATGTACTAGCAGTCCAAAAGGTATTGTCCGGGTCTGGTCGAGCTGGAAGGCTCCGCCTTACGGAGAAATACATTGACCACCGCCTTGTTGCACGACCAGAACCGGACAATACCTTTTGGATTGATAGTACACATGCAGAAAGCTTCCACTCCAGGGTTATTTATTCTCCATGATTGACGCCACGAGATCGATACTTACGAAGACGCCACGTCCCTTGATCAGCCGACCGCTTTTAGTAACACCTCGAATCTTTGCTTTGGACATGAACTCCCCTTGTCCACCAAAACCGCCTCTTTCCGACCTGAAATCACGCTCCCTACTCCTATCCTTGTCCCGTTCCCGGCCGCGGTCTCTCTCTTTCCGACGGTCGTCGTTTTGGTTTTGGCGGGTCGGCCCGTCTCCCCGGAACAGCCGGTTTGACGGCACATCCGGTATCTCTGATGGATCGATCTTAGAAACGGATACCAATGGATGGGTATTTTCGGGAGAGTCTTCAGCTTCTTCGTCACCCGAATCTGCCTTCGATTTCCTGAAAACAAACGGCGATTCAGCATAGACAATGACCAGGTATCTAGATTGTCATGACCTGATAATAGCTTGGAGGACTTCCAAGAGATAAATTCTTGTCCGCATTTGTCATTTGGGGATTGACGAAATAACGACATTTTTTAGCGGCTCACCAATGGGAAGTTCAATGGATCTACAAAGAGATAGGACGAAATGTGTGGAGAATCAACTTCACTGTTCTTACAAAATGGAAAAAAGAAGGGGGGGAGTAACTATTACAAGAAGATAAGAGATCTCGAAGGGAGCGAATCTTTTATGCGATCTCACAAAAAATCAGTAATAATGTGAATACCGGTAGTAAAGGGGAGGTAAATTATTGCTGGGAAGAAAATTTTCTTATTTAATTAAAAAATAGATCATTTGACCGAATATGAAAAAAGACTTATGTTTTAGGAAGCCTAAGAGACTTTTCAAAAAGGAATTCTAATTGAAGAGCGAATATTCTGGAGACCCCACATGCGACAACGGACATCAAAGTAAAAATGAAGGTTATGAGCTATATTCTTATCAGGATATCTAATTTCCCAAATACAAGTTGGATCTGAAAATCCTAATGGAAGCCAACATACCTTTTATCTTTTTTCTTTTTCTTCCTCTTCTTCTTTCCCTCATCTCCTGATGAAGATGAGTCTGAGCTTGAACTAACTTCTTCCTTTTTCTTCTTCTTATCTAGAAAGACAATTTTTTTTTAAAATCCCTTTGTGCAAAGCAGTAAGCAAACCAAACTTGAAATGGACAGAATTTTGGTACCTTTTGTTTTAACCTTAAGGACTAGTTCTCCACAGTTAGAAACCTTGGCATCTTGAAGAGGACGAGAATGACGATCCACTGGCAAAACCTCGATCTGCGACACCACCTCCTTCCCCGAAACCACATGGCCAAACACCACATGTACTCTGCAAGAAATGACAAAGAACTTTAGTTCCATTTAGCACAGCTAGGATTCACTAAGCCCTATGGAACTTGACTTACCCATCCAGGTGGGGTGCAGGTTGAGTTGTTCTAAAGAAGGCAACAAAACATGATTACTGTAATGGGATCAAGGCAGGCAGGGCAGCTGGCCTCATCCTCACGTCCCAGCTCAGATTCCTCTACATAATGCATAAAACACACTCCAGTCACGACCTAACGATGGTTTCTTTGAAGCACTTGCAAACACAGTTAACTTTTTTCCTTTGCAGAATAGACAGACAACTCAACAGCTTGTAAGTCATAAAGTTAAATGAATGAGGTGGATGATGTAGATTTGCTAAATATGTAACAAGGACCACCTGGAAACTCAAAAATGAAAGTTGAAAACTTTGACCCGGCAGATAAAATTGCTCTGATGGCTACGATCCACCTATAATGCTGCTCCAGTGAATTACCAACAAAACAGTACATTTATTACACAATACCACAGCTTCAAAACATGCAATCAAAAACTACCCAAGAACTCACATAAAAAACTGGGACCCATTTGTATCCTTGCCACGGTTGGCCATTGACAGAAGAAAAGGCTTATCGTGTTTCAGCTCCAAATTTTCATCTGAAAGAAAAAAAATATTTCTCTGGTTAAGTTTTCACAGAGAAAAGCAAGAGTGGTTCCTCAATGTCAGGCTTAACTTAGAAGACGTGACATAGTCATGATTGGTTCCAAATACTTATCAAATAGCAAAGTCAGAAAAAAAATTGAACATCCTGCTTTTAGACAATAAAATCACAAAGTTTAGGGGGGGAGATGATTGGGAAAATATGGACAACCAAATGATATAAGATTTTTAATGTCTTGATTTAAATTAGATGAAGGGCAGAAATACTTTTACACCAGAAAGTGCATTTAAGTACAAGGAACAAGTGTAACTTGCAAACACTCTACTAATATTTCAAACATATTGCAAGAACATTTCTTGTTTGAAAATAACTGAGTCAGCAATTCCATGAAAGTTCATGATAGACCTTGCTGTTAAGGGTAAAAAAAAAAAAAGCATTTAAAATGGTTGCTTACCAAATGTAATAGTTTTCCATAACTTTCAGTATTGGAAGAACGCTTTTTGGAATTCCTAATGAATTTGATTGGTCTACATCACTGGAACCACTTTGACAGATTGAAAGGAAAAACAAACTTACCAGCAAAAGTGCCACCATAGATGCTCTCGCCACCAGTTCCATTGCCAACCGAAAAGTCTCCTGATTGAATCATAAAATCTCTCACCACTCGATGGAAAACTATTCCTTTGTAATGGAGAGGTTTTCCTGTTGTTTTCCCAATACCCTTCTCTCCAGTGCAAAGGGCACGGAAATTTTCACAAGTAATAGGGCACAAATCATCATAGAGTTCAAACACAATTCTGCCCATAGGCAAGCCTCCAATTTCCACATCAAAGTAGCACCTCGGCCGGTACTTCTTCACGACCGTCATGATTCCTGAAAGCAAGAGTAAGGGATTATGAGAATCCTCAACAACATCCATCAATGAATAGAAAAGAAAGGAGTTTTTGCGGTCAACTTTTACCACCGAAACAAGGTTAGGTTATAAAAGCATCAATGATGGAAGGGCCACTTCTATAACGCAAAGACTGGACGCAGCAATGATAAAAATTAGAGATTTTGATCGTATCTAATTTAACGGCCCTCTCTAAAACGTTTGTTTTAAATTATTATTTAATTCCGAGTGATTCGCCACAAAAACGCCTCTCTTTTTCTCTGTTTATACCGAGTCACTGATGAGTAAAGCAATTGAAAGTAGACTTCAAGCAGAGCCACTGCCAGAAAATATTAATTCGAGAAAACACTTGGAATAGAAAAATCAAAGCTACTTGTAAATATTTTTGCCGAAAATCGAAAAACTTCACATCTCGCCGACCAGGTCTCACCACTCACCCACAGGCACGTCACAGGCCTCTCGATCCCTTGCTGGCTGGGAGCTGCACTGTTGTCAAGTTTCGCAACTTCGTCATTTTTTCCATGCCTCTCATGTTTTTTCGAAGCGGTTAAATATTAACGGGTTCTGGTAATCTGAGACGTAACTCTCCTTTTTAAAAAAAAATCACAATCAGCTTGAGAGCGATCCAAAACATACGAAACATGGTCGGATTTTCACAAATTCGCAGAATCTGGCAACACTGGCTGAGGTGGGGGCTGAGGGCGGGCGCAGGGCAGCGCAGGGGCGCAGGGCGGGCGATGCGTTCGGAACTTCTAAAACAGTTCTCCGGTGAAAATGGTCAGATGAAGGTGAAACTTTGACCTGATATGGTTATTTCAAACATCTATCATGAAGAAACATTCTATCATTTTAAGGTTACTCCTTTTACCCCTTACTTAAGACATGGAGGTTATTTCTCCATGCTCACCAAAGAAAATAATTTTCTTCCTTGCTCACTTGCAGCTCACTTGCTCACTTGAAGCCACGAGGAAAGGAAGAAGAACAACTTCAAGACAGAGACACCGAAGTTTTTAAATTTGTAAATCAGCGCGAAGCGAGGTTATTATTTGCGTGTTGTATTACAAGCTGAGAAATGTAGCGGATGCGTGATAGGCACTTCTCTCGCGATAAGCGTCCCTTAAAAGTTCTACTTTCATGATCTGAACTCACAGTTGTAGTCGTGGTAAGTATCGTAACCAGCCGGTAACCAGGGACGTATGTCCTAGAGAGACTGACTATACTATAGTCTCCCTAGTATGTCCCGGTAACCCTTACGCTAACGTCAAACTGAAAGTTTGTGTACCAATTTCATGTAAGCACTTCCTAACTCCCCTGCAAAAGTGCGTGTCGACGTCTCGCGTAGGGGATCATTATCTTTAAATGTTCGGACAGTGAGACTGAGATAACCCTACACCCACCATCGCAGTCGTTCTTGCACTCACTGCGCGGTTTTCTTTAACTTTTCCGTTAACTGGACGCTTATAACGAGATGTAGGAAAGTGTTCGACAGGGAAACTGTTCGGCAATTTTCGTCGGTGACCTGCACACCGACCTAACGAACAGTTCGACATTGTCGAACAGTTTCCCTGTCGAGCACTTATCGTGTCGAGCACTTTCCTGAAGGTGACATGTCATCTTTTCCTCTTCGAATAAATAAAAAAAAAAAAAGAATTTTACTGAAAAAATGAAAACTTTTAATTTTTTTTTGGGTCTATTTGCTGATTTTAAAGGAAAAGTACCTCCAAGTGATGGGATTAACTTGTGGCACAAGCTGCATTTAATTTCAATCTTAGCCCATT
>Ga0058701_10002289_pt1 | contig 14389 bp, 6 predicted proteins | sample AgamicOrMae_FD_97039 | JGI IMG/M metagenome (GOLD analysis project Ga0058701, IMG submission 97039) | Agave microbial communities from Guanajuato, Mexico - Or.Ma.e | ecosystem: Host-associated > Plants > Phyllosphere > Phylloplane/Leaf | place: Guanajuato, Mexico | collected 2012-06-04 | reverse complement strand
TTTTTCTCAAAAAATAAAGTGTTGTCGTTAGTATTTTTTTTTTTTTTTTACTATATATCAAGAATATTTTTCTCGGCATCAGAAATCATCTCTGTAAGACGACCTTCTCAGTTCGAAGAAGGAATTTTTGAACTCAAGTGGGATATCTTCTGTTTTCAATTTAAAAAAAGAAAAAAATCCTGCGCCCTTAAAAAAACAAACACTTTTTTGGCGCATATCTCAAAATTTTAAGTAAAAATGTAATGAAAAAAAAAGGGGAGGGGGGTTGCAGGTCGGTTGAAAGAATTTCACTCAACTTCTTCTATGACTCATCTCGTTATTTTCCCGAGTTTCCTTTCAATTTTTCGTCGATAATCAGTTCCTAGCGGCGTGCCTTATCGCACTTTAAAACTTTTGCTTCTTGTTTGCTGGAAATGAAATGCATCGGCCGCCCCACCGCAACGCCGCGGCGCGACGAGCAGCGACATTTTACAGGAAACCGTTTTTGCTGTTTGCCGATATATCCATCCCGCCATTCGTTTTAGCGATCGAGTTTACGAGTCAATTAAATGGCATTTTTATTCGAAACGGTGCGGTGACGCAAGGGGGGGGGGGTAAGGGATGGGGGCGTAGCACAGGTTTCCGACGGACATTCTGCACCAAACATTTTAAATTTGAAAGGTTGCATTTTCTACCTCATGACTAACTTTTTAGCAGTGACTGCTAAAAAGTTAGTCATGTGTCCGAAAATTATTTCTACCTGCTATATCAATGAACCCACTACCGCTCAGCGATGCCGTTCGGAAACAGAAAAAAAAAATACTTTAGAGGATCTTCTCAGTTCAGTATTGTCACAATTATCACCCCTCTGGAAACCTTAACTTCAATAATTTGGACATTCTCTAAAGCGTAAATTGGCGTATATCAGTGAAAGAAATCCTTCCAATATCTCATAAGCTAAATTTCGCTCCAAATACTTTGGGCTGTTATGGGTTAACGCCTTAGCTGCCACTACTAGCTATTTTTTTCTGTGATCCAATTCGTGTAATTTAACGCATATTTTGAGTTTCTTAGGATCGTTGATTGACCTTAGGGTTCATTGAGGGTAAATTGATCAATGGCTGTTTGAAGCACGAGCCGGAACGTGTTTATTTGCCTGGCCTTGAGTGCTCTTTTGAACGTGTGCGAATGCAGCTTGGAGTCGTTACGTCACTCAAAGGATGCTCCAAACCTTTATGGGATGAACGCGTTGTCTAGTCATACTCTCTTAGTTTTGAAGGTTAGAATTTCCTTCCAAGTAATCGATCTTCAAACCTCCCTTTCAGACAACCGCGTAGGTTTGGTTTTAGGTTCAGTGTCTTGTGCCTCTGTCCTTTGTCGCTCCGCTCAGCAAGGCCTAGAATGATGGGGCATGGGAAATGACACCTTTCAAATTGACAGCGATTCTCCGTAGCAGTAACTGTATCCGGCCGCCCGCTGCTTCGCTGCTCGCAGCTTGCTGAGCTGAGCTGATGAGTGACTATCGGATCTGCAGTACATCCGAATGTGTGACTCATCTTCTGTGAACTGCGCTATTGAACAAAATATGCGGATGAAGCGTTTGCGGTTGTTTTTCGCAAGTTCATTTCTGGGAGTTGAAAGAGATGCTTTTCTTTACCTTGATTGGATTATATTCTTCTTTTACTGAATTCTCATGTCTGAATCTGATCTGTTTTTGCTTTATTTAAACTAAAAAAAAAAAACCATTTCCGATGCCAATATTTTTTTTCGTGATATGGTGACAAATCATTTTTTTTCTTGCCTCATTAATTTGTTTTTTCTTGCCTCATTAATTTGTTGTTTTTTTTGCCTCGAGAATTTGTTTTTTTCTTTCCTCATTAATTTGTTTTTTCTTGCCTCAAGAATTTGTTTTTTTCTTGGCACAAGTTTTTTTTCTTATTGCAAGGAAAAAGTCTTTCGCCAATAAAAAAATCCTTGCGGCGAGGGAAAAAAAAGGTTTCGTCACCATGTCAAAAAAAAAATCTTGGCACCAGAAAACATTTCGTTAGGCTAAGTTGTAAGTGAACTAAGCTTGTGTCAAAAGCGACTTATCTAAACAAACTCGCCCCCATAAGCGAGCCCATGTGGAATGACTGACCTAAGCTACTGTGCAATGCAAGCAGAGTCAGCATATGCACACTCGTTCTAAATATTTTATACCGAGACTTAAAGAAGCTCGTGATTAATCTTGTTAGGGAGGGCAATGATCGTATTTTACGTTTGTTTGACTGTGGCGGGCCGTTTCGGCTGACGGCGCGCAGCCTTGCCAAATCGAACCAAGGAACGTTTTCCACTTTGACGGATTCGTAAGCAGACGACAAATCAAGGATCGCGTCGTGAGGAAAAACGAGACCGCGATACTCGGTGGTTGTTTATGCGTGCAGTCGGCGAAAGGTGGGCCACGCACAGCTGTGTCGCCGCGTTGCGCTGCCGCCGGGGCTCGAGGCTCGCGTGGGTGCACAAGCGACGAGGAAAGAGAGCGTTGGCCGCGCTTTTCGATGGGTTTGAGCTTCGCGGGGCTGCGATGTTGCCAGATTTCGCGAATTTATACATTGAACCGGCTATTAATGCAAAAACCATTAAAGATAACCTATCATGTTGGGCATGTTTTGGAACGCGTTCGAGTTCAGCTGAGTTACCTCCTCCTAATAAAATGTTAACCGCGATCAGAAATGACGAGTAGCGAAATCTGGCAACACTGGAGGCGGGCGCCCGTATCGAAGACGCGCGTTTTTCAAAAAGAAATCGCCCGGTGGATTGCTTGAAAGTTAACCTGTCAAACAGCCTACCTCAATGACACTTTTCACTCTAAATTTGAATCGTTGTGAGTCTCAAATTCAGTGGAAAAAATAATCTAAGAGTGCTGATTTAAATTTAGAGGTATAGCTCTCTAAGTGTTAGAGAATGCGTCGAATGTTTAGATGTTTTAAAGATGGCGCAGATTATCAAGGTAATCCAATGTCCCTGACCTCGCTCAACTCAACCTACCTTAACCTCATCGAATGTACTCGTAGCCTCAAACGAATAAGCCTCATCTTAGGTGAACTTATCATTTCACCCAACCCAACGTCTCATAAAATGCATTTGAAACGGGGGTAGTTTTGTGGTGGGGCTCGCTGTTATTAGCTACAAGTTGTCAATTGCTTTTCCGTTGTCGGCAATCCGAAGGCGAACTTCCCTTGGGAAAGCTGTCTGGGCTGACAGCTCAGTCCTGTTGTGGGAACTCTTGACAGCTCGGCGCCGTCCGCGGCCTGCCGGGCCGGGCCGGTCGGGGGCGCCACTTGAAGTGGTCAGCAGGCGGCCGCCGAAGCGGTGCCGTCGCCGACGCTTAAGCGCGCGCCCGAACGCCCAAACGCCCGTCTGAACGCCTGCCGGAACGCCTGCCCGTGGATCCCACCTGCTTAGACTATATTCGTAGGCTGATGTTTATGCACAAGTCGTTGCTGCGCCGGACAAAGCTTTCTTACAGGACAGGACTAACCTCTTATCCGGTTTCTTCGTTTTAGATAACTTATTGGACAGATGAAATGCGCCTGAATTTGTGGGCACCGTAAATTTGATTTTTTTAAAAATCGTTTTTGCTTTACTCTTGAGTAAGACTTTCACTGCATTATGAGCATTAAGGGGTAGCTGTCATAAGCGCCAAAAACCACGAGCGCCAACGCCGCAAGCGCCAGTCCGTAACCGCCAAACGAGAAAAGTCGCAAACTCCAAAGGTCTTAACCGCAATACTAACCTTACTTAACCTAACCTAACTTAGCCTAACCTAACTTGACCTAACTTGACCTAACCTAACCTATACGAACTTTGGCGTTTGCGACTTTTCTCATTTAGCGGTTACGGACTGGCGCTTGCGGCGTTGGCGCTTGTGGTTTTTGGCGCTATCGAATGCTCCCCAGCATTAAGGTCATGCAACCGCGTCAAATAAAGTTAACCTAACAATAAGTGATTTTAAATAAAGTTCTTGTTTTTTTTTTCGGTTTGCCGTCAGTTGTGGTCGACATTGGTTTGGGCACATGTCATTAACAGCGTTGCGGGCATCTTGACTTCCCTAACGCAAACAGCCCGCCATGCACCGCACCCGACCGCACCCCATCCCAGGATGACACTGGTTTTGGCGGGCCGGTGAAGGCCTTTCACTTCCCCGTAGCCTGCCTACCCTTTCATCACCGACTCCAGATCCTCCATCCACCAAATAAGGGTTATTTTCGATTAGGCTGCACAGTCCTATATCAGGCAATCTCTTGTTCCAAATTGTTTTCTTTTCAGCCGGAAAAGAGCGGATATAAGTTGGAAAACCGTTTGAAAGAAAACCTTCCTAAAGTATTGGAAGCACCGGGAGACCTCCTTGATGCGTCGTTATGCAAACATCACCAAAAACACATTTTTTTAAAAAGATACATATTTATATCTTACAGCATAAAAGCAGCTGCTGGAACGTCGTATTAATTACTAGTTATAGGCGTCCTGTATAATCAGGACAGCCACGTTCCGAATTTCGAGGCATCGATAATCGCTATGATGACAGTAAATCGATTTACGATGAATTAAATCGTAAAGTGGAGCGAAAGAGGTTTATTACAGAGGCGATTCCGAAGTTACCCTTTGCGAGTTTGCCCAAAGTGGCTTAAAACGACCGTTTTGGTGGTCGAATCCAAAGTGCCAAGTCTTCTCAACATAATAAAAATAAATAAAAAGGACTAAAAAACAGAATTTAAAAAAATGGCAAAATATACAAACGTAAAATCCGACCTGGTGTTCCTTAGGCGGAAAAGCAAGTTGTGTGAGGAGTTTTGACAGGAGGCGAGGTCTGGCGACTGAGCTTTTGCGAACTGCCGTCCGCCGTCGAGACGTTGTGACGTTTATTATACGGGAATCGGTGATGGCGGGTGGCGGGCCGGCCGTTCGGTTTGTTTGGCAACATCTTGACACACGTCAAGGGCCTTCTCGGCCCCCGCAAAGCGCCCCGACCCTTTCGACAGCCAATCACAACACTCGTCAACTACCGCAAGAAATATCAACCCAACACAAAAACGCCAATTCTTTGAGAACGACGATTCCTTGACCAGGGAGTAGCCTATAACAAACGTTTTAAGTCGAAGGATTCTTAGCCTGCCCCTGGAACGAACGCTTCTTGAAAACAATTTTAAGAAACGACGCATATTTTGACAAAAAAAAATCCATTTTTTATTATTATTATTATTTAATTTTGAAATTTTGTAAAATTGTCCTTCTAGATCTAGACGTTTTGAAAAATGTTATTTGCAGGAAAATGCATTTTTTAAATGTACCCAAAAGGGCGTTTTTTTGTTTTTTTCTGCACAATATTTTTGTTGAAAAATTAAACCAATTAGCACGAAGAAGAACCCAGATTATTCACCATGCTGTGACATTCGGAGGTAGAATGTTTTACCTCCCTTATTTTATCCTTTTTTTCACATTTTTTAAAAATATGACGAGGATTAACGACTTACAACCGCGTAGGTTAGGAAACCGAAGGGTATGCTGTCTAGGTTAGGTTAAAATAATTGCTCCGTCGACTATCGCTTAATCCTTATACCCTTTACTTCTCGGCGTCAAAAGTCATGACTCGCCTAAAAATAAGCTGCATCAGACATGGCTTAGGATAAGTTAACCTCAGACTAAGTATTTTGCGTCGCTTTGCTGGGCCACAAGGTGGAACACAAGATCCTCCTATCAGATTTACCGTATAAGAATAGCTGAATGGTATCCCGCGACCAGCCTGTCGTTGCGTGTGATTGGTTCACAAGACAGAAGATGCCCAAATGGTAGTCCGTGTAACCCGCATTTGGAGATAGGCGTAGGCTCGGTAGAGCCTGAGAATAGCATCTGGCCTGGGGCCAGAGCGCGGCCACAGCCACAGGCCCAAGGGAAAAGGGCTGATGGTGCTTGACAGACCCTACGCCATGGTTTCGGGGTACCCGACCCCTTAATCGGGGTCGGGGACAACCTCTTAATCCCCCCCTCACCCGTCGGCACCAGCCTCCTTATGCCGTCAATCTCGGTCCCCTTCGATCGAGTCGACCCGTCTGTGTTTCAGCAACTTGGGAATTAAGTCCTAATGCAGCGGTATATTCCTTTGTTGCAGCCTCCGCCGTGGTCCTGGTGCCAATGTCCAGGACAGCAGCGGCTACTCCGCTCTGCACCATGCAGCCCTCAACGGACACAAGTACGTTAACTTTTACATCACAGTAAAAACAAAACCCCCTTATAGGGATTGCCATACCTGTTTTGGGTGTAAAACGGGGGTGGTGCGTATTTTGGTTATTTTTCAAGATAGGCCTATGTTCAGCCATGTCATTCAAAAGGTCTCGGCGAGAGCTTTCCATTGATGTGGCTGAACATCGGTCTATCTGGAAAAGTAAGGGAGTGGTGCGTATTTTGGTTATTTTTCAAGAGAGGCCTATGTTTAGCCATGTTCAAAAGGTCTCGGCGAAAGCTTTCCATTGATATGGCTGAACATAGGTCTATGTTGATAATTACCAAAATACGCACTTCCTCCGTTTTAGTTTCATAATCAAAACAGGTAAACCCCAAAAAGGGCTTTTTCTTTTTTCTGTGCTATGAAATAAATCCGAGACTTGGCCCTGTTTTTTTTTTTGTCCTAATACAGTATATTTTAAAAGCTTTAGTCGGGATGGGTGATTACAGCGGCATGGGGATGTTTGTTGCAGAGAGGTGGTGCAGTTGCTGTTGGCGCACGAGGCGTCGACGAACATCCTGGACGACAAGGGCTCCTCCCCGCTGCACCTGGCCGCCTGGACGGGCAACGTCGACGTGGTGCGCCTTCTGCTCACACATGGTCCTAGTGTGCCAAACGTCAACCTCCTTGTGAGTCCACCGACTTGTATTTAGTACTTAACCGACAAGATAAAACTTTAAATTGGCATCACTGGTTTTTCAATAGTGGTTTTAACTGTTCCAGAAGATTGGTAGACACATGGAAATAATCTAATCTCTGAAACTAATAGAATGTATATGAAATTAGATTATTCAGATCACAGTTAAAACAAAATGCCCGTTTTGGGGAATGCTATACCTGGTTTGGGTATGAAACGAAAGCGGGGATAGTGCGTATTTTGGTGATTTTTCAGCATAGATCTATGATCAGCCACATCAATGGAAAGCTCTCGCCGAGACCTTTCGAATGATATGGCTGAACATAGGCCTATCTCGAAAAATAACCAAAATACGTACTACCTTCGTTTTTGTTTTACACCCAAAACAGGTGCGTCACTCTAAACTTGAATAAGTGGAAATCTACTGAAATCTACTGATTCTCAGTCAAAATCGAGCCACCAATTCACTTCAGTGGCTCGATTTTGACTGAGAATCAGTAGATTTCAGTAGATTTCCACTGATCCAGCATTGCCCAAAACGGGTGTTTTGTTTGTGATGAAAAGCATTGATGAAAACATTACCGTATTTCTATTCCGCGTCATTTGAAGTGCTATTCATGTCATTGTCTCCGTGAAATACCTCTCCTCTACTGACAGATAAGAGGCCAGTGCGAGCTCGCGTTCCTTTGTTACGGTGCTCAGCCAATAACACTGTCATTTAGGTACTTTGTAAGTGCTTTCCAAGACCTTGACCTCACCCCTTCACTTCCCCTGGGCTTCTTTGGGGAAAACCCGGTTCAGCGGTCAAATTTTTGGCGTGTTGCCAGTATTGTGTTGCTGTAGCAGTTCTACGCCCGCAATGCGAAATATGCAAATATTTTGTGTTCCAATGATGTGTACGACCTTAAGAAATGCCCTCTTTCATCTCATTTAATATTTTTCTCGTTACGAATCATAGCGGGAAACTCGTCTTCCCCGCTTTATTGTTTTATTTAATAGCGTTTAGCAGCACGTGCAAATACTACACATCCGTATGATAAAAAAAAAATCTTGTTTAAAATAGAGTAGGGTTGATACAGTGGAGGTGTTCCATGGCTCTGTGAGGCACACAGTAAAAACAAACGCCTGTTTAAGTTAGTCGCACAGCTGTTAGGGATATGGAAATTAAACGGGAAGAGCGTAATTTGCTTATTTTTTATAGATAAATATCTCCTAGATAGATAGATGATATAGATAGATCCCTTCATTACTCACTAACCCCCCCCTCATCCCTTCGGATCGCTTTTCAGCCTTAGGTCATGATCCAATGGTCAAGAGAGCTTTACACCAGAGAATGTATTTTGCAGTTAAGTTGTCTACGACCCCTAAGTAAAATGAAGCTGAATTTTCCACTGTTTAGGACATCTTGACCACGCTTACCTTGACCTAGTTTTTATCTGATTGGAATTCGTAGATAGATAAGGTACCGATAGTGATATCTCTCGTAAGCAGTTACCTGCTGCCAATTGAATATTATGGTCGACGACGGAAAATTGTGTTGTAGAACAATGCCTGCGTGGCGCAAGAAATTAAAACAGTCGGAATTGGAAAAAGGAATATGCGCCAGAATTAAGTTGCCACGCTGCAAAAAGTCCTGGTCGATTTTTAAACAGGAATTTCTGGTGAGTTGTCCAAGAAAGTAAAGAACAAAAAAGATTTGGCTATCGCCAAAGGGTGCCTTACTTTAAAATCTTGACTAACGTTGCCTAGACTTATCTCATCTAACCTGACCTCAACATAATAATTCTGGGAGTTGTGATTCAGGAATGATTAAGGTAGTTATGCACCAGTGGCGACCTTAAATGCGGTGAGTCTATGTAGCCCGCCAGAAGTTGTGCCATTTCCATTGAAATGGGAACGTGATAAATGTGTAGGTATTTATCGATAAGCGTGCTTTCTAGTAAGAGGCCTTACTAAAGAAGCCGGGCTATCTTGCGTGCTGGACAACTTTTTATTTTTCATTAACTGTAAAAAAGATTAAATCACACTTATAACCTTTTTTTTTGTCAATTTGGTCCTAATCCCTTTTTTTTACAAAAAAAAGCAAGTTCGGGGGTGCTAAAGATCGGGACGTCACCCAGTAAGAAAAAAAGATTTCTCTGGTTACAGGACAAATACATTCTCGTCGTCATTCCAATATTTTGCTGCTATTGGTCCTGAACGAATTTTTTAATACGCTCGATTCAAGGGTTAAGATCGTGAGCTGCTATTATTGTTTCCCTATCAGATTAGGTCATGAATACTTCCGTAAAAAATACGCAGTGATAGCATGCAAACGTCTCAAAACACTCAATAATGCGTTGAACTCGTTTTTACTTATATTTAAGAAAATGTGCTCCTGTTTAGTCTTATCTTTAAAAGTACCCAGTCTTGTTTCTACCGCGCAAAAAAAATAATCACGACGTCTTTTCTAAAGAAGTTTTTTTTTGAGATTTTGTTTGGAGCTTTTATGTGTACAAGAAGAAATAATAATTTGCTTGGCGATCTCCGTTAGCTACCAAAGTGCGAATTTCTCTGCAAATCGAGAAAAATTTGTCGGTGGGTAAAAGCAGGCGGGGGCGGCCGGTCTGTCTTTTGTGTTGATTGCCGATATTGGCTCTCAAGAAAGCGAGGGCCCGAGCCAAGCCGAGGCCAGCCGAGCGCTGCCGAGCCGAGCGCAGTCGGGGGACAGCGAGGGTGCGTGAAGTAACGGGGTCGCAAGGTTTATTGGTGCTTCAAGACAGCTCAAGAGGAAGATGATTATTTTATTTCCGTTTTATTTAGCGCAATAACTGTGCGATTCGCATTTATTGGAATTCGCCAAATATTTTCTTCCGATGATGAATCGGCACCCTGCCGGAATTTCGCCTTCTTGTTGTTTTTTTTACGACCAAAATGCTTGCATTTGGGAACCTGGTTCCTTTCTTCAGTTCATTACAAATCTGGAAAGTTTAATTTTTCCACTTATATTCCACCTTTTTCGTTTAGCCGTTGAGCCGTTGGAAGCGATATACCGGAGCGTTCTACTTAGGTGCGGTTTGATGAAGTTGTGGTTATGTTGAGTTTACTACAGGTGAGAACAGTAAAAAAAAAATCCCCGTTTTGGGGAGTGCTATACCTGTTTTGGGTATGAAACTAAAACGGGGGGTAATGCCTATTTTAGTAATTTTTCAGCATAGACCTAAGTTTAGCCACATCGAAGGAAAGCTCTCGCCGAGATCTTTTCATTTATATGGCTGAACATAGGCCTATCTTGAAAAATAACCAAAATACGTACCACCCCCGTCTTTGTTTTACACGCTAAACAAGTATAGCATTCCCCAAAACGGGGTTTTGTTTTTACTGTGAGGTCGAAGGGGCGAGATGATGCGGAAGAGATGAGTTTAAGTGCCAAAAAAGAAAAGGAATTGCTTTAATTGATGTGTTGAAAGATTTGGTTGATTTGTTGAAAGAGGTCTGAAATCGCTCAATCTCGAAACAAAATCGATTAGGGTTTGTTTTGTGTTTCAGACTCGGGACCATGAAACAGCGTTACATTGCGCGGCCCAATACGGCCACACCAAAGTAGTGGCGCAGCTCCTGGAACATGGCTGCGACCCTGCCATCCCGAACTGCCGCGGAGAGACTGCACTGGACCTCGCTGCTCAGTATGGAAGGTTCGTATTTACCATTCAATTTACGCCCTCAAATTATAACCTATTTTGAAGACACCTATTCCTATCGCGGGGAAGCTACCAATTCAGAACTGCTGTATTTTGCTTGGTTTTCAAATTGATATATCAAGCTATACCAAACGGGAGGGCTCAGTTAGAGCTTCATTGACATGGCTTTAGATATATCTATCGTAATAACTGGGCGAGAGGGGCCCAATAGTTATGTCAATGGAAAGGACTTGGCGAGAGCGTGTCATTGATATGACTGTACGTACATAGGTCTATTTCGAAAACTAACCAAAATTCATCTATCTCAATTAGTTTTTGAGATAAGCAAGCCAGTAGTCGTGTCAATCGAAACGGCTGGGCGAGAGCGTTTCGTTATGGCTGCAAATAGGTTTATCTCAAAAACTAGCCGAAACTCACCTATCGCAGTTAGTTTTTGAGATAGGCCAATCAACAGTCAAAGCTCTCGCCGAGCCCCTTCGATTGATATGGCGTTTGTAAGGTTCACCTCCGAAACAATTGCCGTTTTAACTGGTATGAGTAAGCACTCGGATATTCTTTTCCGTCTTTTGAAGGCGTTGATTGTGATTGTTGAGGTGTTTTGTTTCAGACTGGACACAGTGGAGCGGCTGGTCCGAACGCACCCTGAGCTCATTCAGCCCTACTCCAAGGGCAATGTCTTCTCTGTCATGTTCCCTCATACTCCTCTTCACTTAGCTAGTCGAAACGGACACAAGTAAGTGCCCCGCATCGCCCACGCAACACACTCTAGGTCTAAGGTCACACCTATGTTTAGGTCAATGTGTTTCCCTGCCTTGAATCACAAGAATATTCCATAAAAAAAAATGAAGCCCACTTGCAACCCAAATCGGTCATTGTATGCGATGGTTGTTATAAGTGATAATTAGATACAGGGAAAGTACCCTAGCGGTGATAGAGACTTTAGCGATGTCGTTATAAATAAACATCGCTGAAAGCAGTCTCAACTGTGGGCCCAAATCGATCTGAAAGGTTAAAATTTGTAAGAATGTAAAGTTTTTTCTCGTAAACGTTTTGGTTGATTCGTATTAAAGATAGTCTTTATGAACGTATAAAATGTTTCTTTGAGAGAAAAATTCTAAATTTTTCCCTTGAAATTTTCCTAATTTGAACCTGGAATCACAAACCTGGCATTCGGGTAAATTCTGCAAATGTCAAGGGGGGAAACTTGTCATGGGAAGCAAATAAACGTTCAGGAAAAAAAACGACAGGAATGAGAATATTGTGGTCCAGAAGAAATAATGGAATCCACAGATTCTTTCAGAAAACTGCTATTGGTCGGTTGGAAGTCTTCGGGAAATCCGCTGACTGGGAATTGGAAAACTAATTTTTTACTGAGGTAAGAGAGTTTTGTGGTGGTTGCAGAGCTGTCGTGGATGTGCTACTGGCGGCGGGCGTGGACGTGAACGTGCGGACGGCGTCCGGGACGGCCCTGCACGAAGCGGCGCTTTGTGGCAAGACTGAAGTCGTCCGCACCCTCCTGGAGGCGGGCGTCGACCTGGGGATCCGTGATGCCGCGAGGAAAACTGTTTCCGAAGTGTTGCGTCAGTTTCCCGCTCATGTTACCCACGAGATTAGCTCTTTAATTCAAAGTGAGTACACCACATCGACTTGCTTTCGGGCTACGAGCTCAACTTTCACATCGCGACGGAGAACCTCCTGTATTTTAGTTTTTGAATTATCGTACTTTTATTGTGAACCGCTGAGGAATAACGCTACGTGTTCTGAATTATGCAATAGCTGTAAGGGATTGCTGGAAATTTTACGTTAAAGTTACATAACGTGGTGGGACCTAAGTTAACCCTACCCAACAGTATACCAAACCTAACCAAGCATAATTTCCCAATATCTTGCCGAACCTAACCGAGCCTCACCAAACCTTGGTATAACAACATTACCGAAATAAAACCGACCAACCTAACCTCTCGTTACCTAACAAAACGTAACCTACTTATTTTATTCATCGTGATTCAGGTTTGGACTTGAATCAAGTTGATTAAGAACTAGGCTGAAAAGTAGATTGTGAATGCGGACTAGAAGTAGAAGCTGATAACATCTCACGAGAACACTGGGATGCTTTGGTGAAATGGGTTAAGGTAGTCGGACTGACTTCCGAAAATATCCATTCGTCAAATCCGCCCACCGTCTACAATAATAACCCCGACACATTAGATCGTTACGCTGCGTTACCTTCCCTGCTCGGCCCGCCAGCGCTGCCAACGAAACGTTTGTTTGCTCAGGGCACCGCCAAGCCACGGGCGGCGCGGACTCGAGCGACGGCGGCGCCGACGAGGACCTCCCCCCGATCCCGAACCCCAACCCGCACCTCGGAAGCCCCTACGAGAACGTGCGGCCGTCGGCGACCGGGCCGATGCTGGTGCTGCGGCCGACGGGGCCCGGGGGAGGTGCGGGCTCCGGGGGCACCTCGCCGACGCACTGGGAGCCCCAGAACCGGATTCGGAGCCACACAGCGTCGTCCGTCCCGGAGGAGCACTTGCTGCGAACGACCGCTCCCTCCATCGTTTCCATGTAAGTTTCTCTACTCCTTAGGGAACAAGCGTAAAGGTTGCGTTTCGTACCTCGTTTGTGTATGCTACCCTGGTTCTGTTTTTGATTTCTTTATAAGGATTGATTCAACCGCGGAGGTAAGTTTAGGTGCTTGTTAACTCGCTGTGCTGTGGCTCCGCTAGCCGTGGGAGGTAGAAAGTGCGACCTTTAATATCTAGATTTTTTATGCATGTTTGTTTGGTTTACTCGGACTAAATTTCAAACTTTATCTCTGATATATTCTTTCTTGGAAGTTTATTCACACAGAGATTCCCTTATAAAGTACATTGGGCCATTTCGACGTGCTCTCCCCATATGCATGCGTGTTCGTGGAGGACGGTTGAGTATAACTGTCCTTTTTTTTTGTTCGGCGAATCGAAACTAATTTTTAAAAAATTTCTATTTAAAATGTGTGGTGTTTGTGTTCATTCTCTAAATCGTTGATTTATTTTTCTTAAAGCAGTATTTTGGACTGTTTTTAAAGGTGACTCCAGAAAATCAAACACAAAAATCCAAACCTCGTATTTTTTGTTTTTTTAAGAGAGAAAATTTAGCAATAATATTATAGAAAAAAAAATGGTTTTGGAAAATTCTTATGAGAGCCAATCGGCCTATTCCAACTAAATGCGTTTACGGACAAGATGAATATTTCGCGTTAAGGTTAGGTTAGGTTAGTTGGAGCTAAGCATTGTTTTTGTTTCAGCTCGTCGGACAGCCACCACGGGGGCTTCCTGTCAGACGACCCGTTTGTCGGTCGGCGGCGCGCGGAGCCCGACCAGCTGTCGGTGTCGTCCGCGGCGTCGTCGTGCGGGGGAGGCGGCGGCGGCGGGGGACAGCATCGCCGGGGACCTAGTTACTGCAGCAGCGCGTCGGACGGCATTTACCTGCCGATGAGCGGCGGCGGAGGCGCGGGGACTCCCAGCCCAGGATCCAACTGCAAAGTCTCGGTGAGTTCTCTTCTCACAACGCTTCCTCTGTACAGTTCATAGGCCGACCTTCAACTACACCGTCAATTTCAAAGGAGGAATTTTCTGCCTCTTGTGTTGTATATTGGTTTGAAGATTTAGGTTAGGTTAACCTAGGTTAGGTTAACCTAGGTGAAGTTAACCTAAGATAGGTTTAGGCTAACTTAAGTTAGGTTTAGGTTAACCTAAGATAGGTTTAGGTTAACTTAATATAGGTTTAGGTTAACTTAAGTTAGGTTTAGGTTAACCTAATATAGGTTTAGGTTAACTTAAGTTAGGTTTA
>Ga0058701_10002288_pt1 | contig 14391 bp, 6 predicted proteins | sample AgamicOrMae_FD_97039 | JGI IMG/M metagenome (GOLD analysis project Ga0058701, IMG submission 97039) | Agave microbial communities from Guanajuato, Mexico - Or.Ma.e | ecosystem: Host-associated > Plants > Phyllosphere > Phylloplane/Leaf | place: Guanajuato, Mexico | collected 2012-06-04 | reverse complement strand
AGAAAGAAAGAAAGAAAGAAAGAAAGAAAGAAAGAAAGAAAGAAAGAAAGAAAGAAAGAAAGAAAGAAAGAAAGAAAGAAAATAATAAAAAAAGTAGGAAAGTAATCAAGTGGAAGAAACCACAGCGAGGCAAAAAGGTCTCGAGGGTCCCATGGCACACTCGCAAGACGGCCTGTGTTATTAGCATGTGGCCTTACAGATATGTTTGGTCAGTTGTGTGTCTGGTCGATCACAATGGATAGGAGCGGCTGCCGGCGTCCTGCCCTGGGGACAGCCTACGCGTGCCCCGCCCCGCTGCGTGGGGGGAGCGCACAAGGGGCCCCCGCGACGGCGAGGGGGCGCCCAGCGACCAACCCCCCAACGTGCCATAAACATATCTGGCACCGAGTGAAATGTGTGACGCCTAGCCGAAGCCAGCAGCACAGCAAAGGGACTGCCAGCATAAAAAGCGCTGCGCCTGCCCGGAACCGGATGTCAACACAATCCATCACACTATAATTCGTCCCTATCGCTGTATCCTAATCATGATAACTGATGTAAGACCTGGTGAATCCTAAAAAAGTAAATAAAAAAGCCCATCCGTAAAAGGAAGTAGACTGAAAAAGGGAAGCTAAAAAATAGCTCGAAATTCAGCAAAATGTTATTTTGACATTGACTGAATTTCTGGCGTACGCATATTTGAGGTCATATTTTTTCTTAACGTATACAGTATGCATGAAGTAGAGATGCATGTCGTTCGGCTATTTTTTATCGTTAAGGATTACAGACCACTGGATTTGAATGGAATTTGCCAAAATGGAATAAGAAAAAAATACTGAGTAACGCTCGTAGCTTAAAAGGGTTATTTTAAGTTGGGTTGGGCAAGGTTGTGTGATATCGTATCAACTTGAATGAGATGAGAAGGTCCCTCAAAGCACATCACAAACGTTTAGCGAACGACTTTTGAACCTTCTTCGAACGTACTTCGGATTATGGTTTACGAATCGGAATCTTTACCATAACCTTATTGCAATGTCCCTCAAAAAGTTACAAAGCGAAAAGATTTGATAGGAAAAAAATGATTTGGTCTTACTACTTCAGATAATGTTGTCGCTTGCTGATCTTAAGACCTCTGAGGAAAAAAACAAAAAACACCGACAATTATATGAGTGTTAGCTCTCTTGGACAGTTATATTTTAATACCATTGCTTTTCAACTTGCGCTTTTTTTCTTGCCTTTTTTTCAATAAACACTAACATTTTTTTCTCCGAGTTCTAAACAGAAAAAAAACAAAAACAGCTCTAAAACTCGATAGAAAAATCCATTCACTCGTAGCACTGATACTTCTTTCTTACTTTTTAGCACAAAGTAATTTCCACCCCTCACTATAAAAGCCAGGACCTTCATCAAAATACGGAGAGAGCAGGGATAGTTTCATTGTTCAGCGCTAAACATACAATCTCAAATTTTATTGACGGCAAAAGAAATATCCCCATTACGTAGAATGACCAAGTTCTTAGTGACTATCCACTTCATGGCTCGGAGTGCAAGGTCGACTCAGCAATCTAAAAAAAATGTCTCTAGATTGCAGTCCTTGAAATCACATCATACCGCTATGCGAATTCATTCCACTGTATGGAACCGACGAGCATCCAGGCGTCCGATAAAGAGCTCTATCTATATGCGCTAACAGACTATTTGGTTTTACTGTTATGGAGGGTCCTTTTTGAGATATCTTCATATAAGTTATGCGAGAGCGAGTGAGAGCGAGCGTTTTCAGTTATCAAGGACGCAGTTAAGACCGAATCCGTATTCTTTTGATTGTGAGTCTGCTGCCGAGACACACACTCAGCTTGGGGAATTTTCGTTTCAAATTGTGTGTACAGAGGGTCACAAAAGTCATGCCCCCTGCTTCCATAAGAAATACATGGAAGCAAGTGTCATGACTTTTGTGGTCCACTGTACAGACGTTTTGCACTGTGTCACAGTAAGGGTACAGTAACTATTTATCATACAGTTCCATTGTCTCTTGTCTTACTAAGGTAATATCTCCGGCTGAACATATGAAAAATTCACGAGCTAAAAGCATCATGAGTTTTAGGTCGTTCAGACGATTAACAAGTTTGGTGAAGGTAAACAAAATCGGTGGCGACGAAAAGGAAGGTTAGAAACTCCCTTATTGCCCCGCTTGACTCACTGTAAAAGCTAAACCCTTGTTTTAGGTAGTCCCACACCCGTTTTGGGCATAAAGGTGGAACAAGGGGAGAGTGTAATTTAGTTAGTTTTGAAGAAACCTTTCAAGAAGCGCATAATGAAAAGGCCTTGTGGAGAGCTCTCCATTGATGTGGTTATTCATAAAGCCCAGGCACAATGTCCAAAATTTTGGCCTAAGCTCAAAATGAATAAGGTAGTTTTGATATTTGGCACAGATATTCCTAAGCACCCCAGTAATAGGGTTATCTTTGAAAGTAACCAAATGACACTCTTTTACTGTTTATTCTATAAACCTTAATCAGGTGTCAGTTTTTACTGTGATGCGACGATGAAGAAAGCACGAGAAGTAGATGATACAATGTTCATCAACGATGAAAAATCAGGTTTTATCAGAAACTTCTAGATTTCGCGTTGAGCCTACTCCTCGCTGCTAGATACGCGACGTGTATTCTTTTGATATGAGAGTTTTGATACTTAAGTGAGAAAACTGCGGTTGATCCCTGCACAATGTTTGACGTGTAAAGCGAACAACCCTTTTTATGCGCTCTGCGTATCAGCCATAACCTAGTTGCGATCTTTACCTTATTTGCGTTTTATAATCATGGTCGTACTCACTTGCAAGGAAACGTCCCCACCGCGGTCTATCTCTCTCGTGATAATCTACACAAAATGCCTTTAATCTCACTCGTTTGTGTTGGGAATGCGGGACAGCTTTAAATAATTACCACAACTAGCGGTATATGCACGCGACTGCATGTAAAAGCGAAAAGATGGCTTTCTGCTCACATTGTGCCGAAATGCAAAAACCATATTTAGCCTAGTCGATCAAAGCCGTTTTTTTTTTAAATGGGACCAAACGTAACCAACAATGTTGGATTGTTCGCGATTTCGGTTTAACAATAATAGACCTAATAAAGAGTTTCCGTCTCTAGGAAACAGAAAATCTTTGATCTAAAGTTTTGAATCTTACACTCGCCTAACTACTGGTAATTGAACATTAGGTAGTCCTGAACTGTAAATTTGACAGGTATGGGGTTTTCCACTTCTTGCGTAATTCAAACGACTAGTGGACAGAGCCGCAAAATAAATAGTCAAAATTAACTCCCGCTTTAGGAAGTTCCGTGCCTGTTTTGGGAACAGGGGGAGAGTATATACCTTGGTTATTTATTAAGATAAATCTATCAACAACCATATCAATGAAAAGGTCTCGTCAAGAGCTCTCCATTGATATGGTTATTCATATTCATAGCGGTATCTTCAAAAATAAGCAAATTACGCCCTTTCCCTTGTTTCACCTTCAACCCAACACTGTAAAAAGAGGATCTTACTTCCAAATACAACAAAAGTCAAATTACTGACATGGGAAATCTTCAGTCTAAATATTTAGTTATATCATTCTCGAAATAAGAAGTTTACAGAAAATTAAAAACGATGTCTGAAATTCATTGAATAATAGGACTGAATTTATTTTCAGATCAGTCAATTGACTTTTGTTGCATCTGAATTTAAGATTCTCTTTTTACAGCGTACAACAGGGGTGAATTTTTAATACGCAACCCAACCTAACCGCAAAACAGAGCCGCTTTCGGACGAGTTGAATCCAAGAGCGGTTTTTAAGCGTGTGCGGCCTTTTGCCGACCCTTACAAAGTAAGCGTTGAATTGTGGGCCTCTAGACATTCATACATAGTTTTATTTCCGATTCCCCGTAGTGGTTTATGCATTTTGTGGCCGCTGGCCCCATTCCGCCGGCTCGGCTTGCTGAGCCCAGTTGGATCGGTCGGGACTTTAAAAAAATCGATACGAAAAAGCTAAATAAATGCTCCTAAGGGGCCGAATCAAGCGGAATCCACGAAAAGGGTGGGTTCTGCACCCTTAAGGGCGCGGAGTTAAAAGGTCAGCCTTTTCGGATGGAATTGATAAATACGCTGGGAGGAGGCATAACACTAGGTCCGTGTTACCTCGAAGACCGCGTGTTATCTCAAATTATTTTGCTCTTTTAGACTAGCTAGTTTTAAAGAATCATGGTATTTTTAGCTTGGATATCAAGTTGGGATAAGCGGTCTGTCAGTTTAGTAGAGGTTCGTACAGGTTACATTAGTCTAAGTTAGGTAAGTTTAGGAAAAATGTTGAATAAGAGACGCGTCGGTACAGTCTGTACACTCAAAACAAAGTTCCATTTAAATTTTAAATTACTGATAGTCGCCATGGAGCCCCAAGAAAATGTAAAGAAAACTTCGAAGATTCTAGTTAAATCGTACGAACGAGAATTTTTTTCCGCCCCTACCAGTTATTTTCGTGAATTCTCAGCAGTTTTCCACTAAAATTTTCACTGGATTAAAGTAATTTTTTAAAATATTATTTATTGGTGGCGCCTTGCGGGCCATCTATCTAGTAAAATATCACTGGAACTTAATAAGAGTGTATGTGATCGCACAACCGAAAAGAGTACGCAGAGTCCAAGACACTAACTAATCCATCTCCGGTGACCAGAACTGTGTAGGGACTTAGTATCCTAAACGAATTGGGTTCCGGCTAGGATTTGTGGCAACCATTAATTTCCACAAAGGATGTACCTTCACACGTGACTGAATAGCGGGGAATAAGATGCGCTTCCTTATTTCAGCGGCTCGCAAAGAAAAAGATGCTCAGGGCGACTCTTATTTCCAGACGAGCGCCTATCTATTGAAAACATTATGTGTTTCAATCAAATATATTAGGTGAGTAAATCCCGAACTATTTTATTACACCTTGTGTAGCCAAGCTGAGCGGAGGATAGCGGAGGGAAGCAAGAGGCACGTAATCTAACCTCAACCTAACTTAACCTAGTCTTGGTTAACCTAACATAGGTTAACCTAAACCTTGGTTCATTTGACCTAATTACCGACATTAATGCCGCATTTCGGTGGCAGTAACTTCCATCGAGAAGAAGGCGGTGTAATAATTGGTGACCTTGATAACTGCAAAATTTAACTAGTCATATAAATGTACAGAGTCATTAAAATCTAAAATAAAAAATCAGGCACCAAAAAGTGTAAATTACGCGTATTTACTGTTACTCGCCGAACAGGTAATTTATGTACGTGCTTCAAAGTTGTTTGTGCGTTCTACAAACTCCACGAATAAATAGAGTTGTTTCATATTCAACGTTTAGTATAGCGAGCAAACAAATGTGTGTGTTCTGGTCATAACGCGTTTCCACCAGAAAAGCTAAAATTAGTCTGCACCAACCCGCAGACAAATGTCAGTACTATCAAATAACATGGCGGTATACAAAGTCCATATCTGCTGCTAAAAGCTTGGTGCCCGACAAAACTGACTTTGTACAAGGTTGTACACCGCCGGTCCTTGGCCTTAACTTTGTGGGACGTTAAGGCGGATCTTTTTCCAGGAGAAACATGTCCCTCGTACGAAGGCCAGGGCGTTAATCATTTTTAACCCTCCGCAGCGAAGCCCGACGATTTATGCCCTGAAGTCTGAAGGGCTGTGGGATCCCTACCAATATTTTAAACACTAAGACTACAGAGAAGTCATAATCCACCGCTGTGTGTTAAGGGACCAATTCGCAAAAGGGCAACTTTTCGGGTATCCAGTTTTACAAGCAACGTGAATATTCAAAACATAACGTACATTAAAAAAAAGAAAGAAATTTATTTAGAAAATCTTCCTTCAAAAATTATTCAATCTGGAAAAACAGTTTTGATGGGGATACTTCGTGGTCAAAAAATATCCTCTTGGCAGTGATTGCCCTGCAGCGATTTCACATCGATATTTTGAAAATTCCTGATTTTATTTATTTGGAAACTTTCGAATTAATTTGATAGGATTTTTGAACGAAACCATATCCATTTTTTTAATTTTTAATGCAAAGTAATAACGGCGATTTCACATAAACGACAGGTTTCGCAAATTTTTCACTAACATTCTGCCAGTTGCAATGAATGTACAAGATTACTCATTCGCTTAAAAAAAATCTGTATCGCACAACTGCGCTGTGTTGCCTCTCCCGACAGCGAAACGTCAAAAACATACTTTTTTTTTACAATTACCCTAATCTAAAAAGTTTTAACGCTTCCTGGGTTTCAACTTTGCATAATGAACAAATTCATAATACACCCACGCTACGTGTGCCGGTAGACCACGGCGAGACCCTTTAAGATTGGATGTAATCCTGAAAGATTAAGATGAAAAGTGGACAAATCGGTTAAAATTCGTCCAATTTCCATTTTTTCTCCTCCATTTCTGACAGATAATTTTTCAGGAGAAACGGCTGTAAGTGACACACTTCTATAATTGGGTAGGAAAATTCCAGCAGACGTCCGACCGACCCCGACCCCAACTTCGACCCTGCCCAGATCGGAAAGCCCAAACCATATCCAATTCCCACGAGAAACGAGGCCCTTCTACCATGACCTCTACTCCTGATCCCCACTACACTGTATAGATGGATTGAATTTTCCATCTCTTGTTTCCTTGTGAGTATCTGGGTTCTATACCGCTCCGTTAGACAAACATCGCCAATCCTGATACCGCATATTTCTCGAAAACATTTACTGCGAAATTTAGCATCATTTCAGGCTTAGCAAATGCTCGGTTAGGCTAACAATAAGTCAGCGGAAACGGGAATTCCTTACCCGTTCTCTTGAGAACCGTTATCCAGTATCTTTTTTCATCAAGAACTAATTCATATTTTTTTAAATCGAATTATAACTTCAGTGTCGAATTATTAATGTATTAAAAGAAGAGCTAGATCCTTTAGTTTCACATTTTGAAACATAGATTTTTAAAGCAAAAATTTCTTGGAAGGCAGAAATATTTGCGGAAGACTTACCCTCTCATCTTGTTGCTTTTTAAAAAAAGTTTTGCAATGGATAACACATAATGTCTTTCGACGGATACTATTCCACCCAAAGAGGTGGTACTCAGTTTCGCCAAAATATTTGGCTTTTTGCAAATATTATTCATCGGCCATTCCGCCGGGGAGAGGGTACACAGGGGGTCTTGGCAAGAAACTCCTTCGCCAATGTTAACATTTATAATAATAATAATAATCCATTTACTTCTGATGAACGATGTTCAGACAACACGGACTGCAAACAGCTTATCTTTTATTAATTCTTGGGGGGTTGAAGGTCGCAGAACAGAGCACCGTGCCAACTTCCCAGTTCAAATACACTTCCCAAGAATTTCCTTGGAGAAATGGTCGTGATGAAAAGAAAACAAAATAAAATTGAAGGACAAGGTTTATTTTCTAGACTGTGAAAAAGAAGGCAATACCAGTTTGGGTAATGATCATAAACCTAATGAAGTCCGTACTTGCTCGGAATTCGTCATAATTGAAGGTTTAATAATTGAGAATCATTACGCGAATCACCTAAGTTGGCCTTGTATAAAATTGCTTTCACTAAAACATGAGTTGATTCAGATATATTTCGTTTAATGGACTACTGGCAATAATTTATGTATCCAGTAAACGTCGATCTGCTTCATTTGTTTATCAAAGAAAAAGAAACACGATATTTGCCGGAAACAAGAAATTTTATCTATTCTCTAATGCCATTTTACAAAAATGTTCTTCCAAAAACTTCCAATCTATTCTTAATGAGAACTTTGCTTTTCAGCACCACTATTGGATGAATCCAGTACTAGTAGATAAACCCAGTCGTGCCTTAGTTTGAGAAAAAAAAAGAGAAGAGACGAAAAAGATTAAAAGACCAACCCCTTTCAGGTATACCTATTATTCCAGGTTTCTTAACGTAGAGTACGAACTCTGAAAGAAACAGGAAACAAGCTACGAATGCTCTTTGCAAGAATGTTTTTCTTAACCAACTCCCTAAAATCAAGATATTGAACTCAAAATAGTAGGCTTCTAACTGAATTTCATGGGGGCGGAGGGTGCTTGGCAGCTGTAAAACAGAATCTGACTGAAGAAAGTCTAGTCAATTTGTGGTGGTATTACTTATGCATGTCAAGAAAATCTTGGACAAAAGATTTTTTTAAAGAGAGTAGCTGAAAGGCGAAGGCGCAGCTCTCATAGCTAGGCAGCCCACTTAGCATATGTGCATCGGGTTGCCTACCATCTGACGCGTCGTTCCAAAGTCGCGGACCACCTCAAAGATTGTCCGGGTAATTCAAGATCTTCCAAGCAAATCACTTGTTCAAAATGAACGAATCTTAAAAATATCTTATCTTCTCGACTAAAAGTATATTTGGTCCACTCAATGGGATTAGTTCCAGTGATTTTCCTTCTCTTAATTCAAGAGGTCTATATTCTCTCATGGGAAGTAATTAAGGTATAACTTTGGGATCATAATTCAACTCAAAACTTTCAAAAAAAAATATGGTAAAATCGTATTTTTATGAAAAAATGCAAATTTTTGTAGAGACGAGATTTTTGTTATTTGCTATTTATTTTGTTTTACTCTGAACAATTTTGCGGATCATGTGGACTTCCTCATCGGAATCGTAGTCACAAATAACGGTGGCCAACGCACCGATGTGCCACGCCGAAGTGATGGGCCCGAAAACAATATCCGTTTGCGGTCTCGCCTTTCAAGTCTCAAAACGGCGACTGACAAGCAAACAATACCGCATTACGTCACACAATCTGATACAGAATAATAGAGCTCTTCGACAAGATTCTATTCATTAAGTTTCCATGACGTCGAGGAAATATCAACTTAAACCGATTTCGCTCCAACTTAGACGTTGTTTCATGTCACCAAAAACCACGGTATGAAGGCCATGTTATGTAAACCATAGTGAGGTGCTTGGAACCAGGTGTTTTGCGTTAAGAGTCGCACCTTATAAGACCTCTTCGTGAATATGTCTCTCTATTTGAGACCTGTTTCTATTCAACACTGATAAAATTAAGGCCGATAATCAATGGCCTGTCCCCTTTAAATCCTGGCCCATTTGAGGTCTATGTCTCTTAAAAGACGTGTTTCTTGATATGACTCACTTCTGTTTTATCTAACACCTTACTTACGAGTGATTTTGTTGAAGAACTGTCCCATTTAAAACAAGTCCAATTTAGGATCTCTCTTCTATTAAGAACAGTCTGATCTTATACTTGCCCCCACGGAATGTAAAACCTGAACCATATAAAGACCTAATCCCTATACAAGAGCTAATGTTACCCCTTTGACTCTTGCACGCCGGACTTACAAAAGTTTACAGGGTAGATTCCGAGGAGTGCTCGTGAACAGCATCTGGTGACAGAATTCTACGACCAAACGTCAACCCTAACCACGAGTTTCATATTGTAGAGTAGATCGGCCCGCACTCCGTTTTTGCTCGACGAGCAACCGCATTGATGCATTGCCTTTGCCAATCACAAAATGTACCCAGACAATGTCATTTACAGGCAACATACTTTGACATCACATGAATTTTTACGAAAAAGAAAGAGTCCTTGAAACGTCTTGCACTTCTATTTTTCAGAGCCAATGAATGTAGGGAAGGTGATGCATGATGTAATGAAAGATAAAGCAAAAGTGTGGGTCCACATGTTGAGCAAAATCTAACCTTAACTAAGATTGCAGGTAAGGACAATCTGCTGCGTCGAATATTAAGCAACATATTACGCTTTAGTTAGGTTATGAAGTTTGCTTTACGTTAGTGTGGAGTACGCCAGCACAAGAAAAAATATCCTAAACGAAACATGAGTGATTTTTTTCCCGATTCATGTTGGTACTACTTTACATTTAGATTGTGAGGTGCTCCCACGTTCCAGTCGATTTCAAATGTGTTACCAGTCTAAATTTGAAAGAACAAAAAATCACAAGTCAGCCTTTTATGCCCTCGACTGTGCAGCAATCCGACCCAGTTTCCTCTGATACAACCCGTCTTATCCAGCACCCTCGTGAACCGTCAGTTGGGTCCACTTCCCCATAAGGGCGTCTAATCAGAGGCTATTTCCGGCAAAAAGAAGGTTTCGAGGGACAAAAGCATGCACTACACACCAGTAAAATTACTCCCAGCAATAGCCGGCTTGGCCCAATTTTGAGGGAAACAAAGGCGTGCTGCCCGCTGGTGGCTAGTGCGGTTATATATTATACCGGGTGTGCGGCCACGACGGCGCAGGAAGACCACGTACAGTAACATCCCCGGAAATGTCTTTCCAGCGCCACTGAACGTCGTCAAAGGGATTAATTTGGTAACCCAGTAGTACCCTACCTGGGTACCCTTTGGGGTAGTTTTCTCCCATAAGATTACAGCCCGGAAGGGTAAAGCTTGTGACTACGGGAAATCCCCGACCACCGTTTCGGCGAAACGTTGACACTTTTCTCCGACTATAAAGCGTCTTGTATAATTAAAATATCATGCGTTATGTAATTTCCTTTGTTTCTCTAAACTTTTCAGCCAACCCGCATCTATGAAAGTCGTAAGAAATAAGAAATTTTAATTTAAAAGATATCAAACAATTTGGGGGTAAAAGTTTTGTACGTTGGTATATTAAAATCGTGAAAATGTAATACACAAGCTTAGGTTAAATTTTACGTAGGCCTAGTACGAGGATATCACAATACCATAGGCTACGAACAAGTAGTAGATAAATAACCGGCACATGGTTTATTGGGAATTTCTGGCAGAATTATTATAATACGACACGAGTTGCAGTGCTTCTATAACGGCCAAGTGGATTGAAAAGGGGTAATCCAATAGGAGTTGTGCTATTTAGCTGGGAAAAGCAGGCGTCAACCGAACATTCCTAAGATATAGGCTCACAAGATATCTATAAAAAAATAATGTAGAATCCCAAATCATGACTTTGGCGCCATCTAGCGGTCGCCGCCCAAACTGCCGAATCTCTCCATGCCGTAGAGCCAACAGTTCGGGCTGCCGCCGCTGGATGGCGCGAGGCCAGGGTTCGGGATTCCATCCTTTTCCCGGTCACTTTCAGGCAGACCTACTAACCGTTTGCGAATTCTCCTATCCTTTGCCATTTTTCTCCGTTATGCAACACCAATTGGAAGTTTTTCCTTTCAGAAGACCCTCCCGAGACTTGTTAACGTGCATCGGAGCCGCGATCCCCTCAACCCAGCATCCTCGCCAAGAAGTCGAACGAAGCACGAGAATTTGGCAACTGGATTCGCAAGCACGAAACTCTGCGCTTGACCGATCGGTCCAGTTGACACACTCTTATTTTATTAGCACAACTTGTTTTCTTCGCTGTGCGCTTATTAAGAGATCCAAGGACGGACTTGACATCCGCGACTAATCCACATTTTCACTCCCGCGTATCTTATTTTTTCCTTTTGTAGATACTTTTTTTTACTTAGGCCTATTGGTTAACATAACACTTCAATGAGAAATGGGACTAAAAATCTTGGCTTAGGGTTATAGGGTTAGCAAAACGGACTTCGCACGGAAAAAAATGGTTTTGTGACGGCAACAAAATTAGGGAAAACAATTTTTTTTTGTTGCTGCAGCCAAAAATTTCGCTGCAGCAACCAAACGTTTTGTTGATAGAACTAAACATTTTGTCGTTGTAACAAAATACTTTTGTTATCCCTATTTTAACAAATGACTTTGTTGGTATAACAAATCCTTTTATATCGTGCGACTCAAAGAATTGCCGAGAAATTTAAGAAACATTCAGCTAAATTACTCTAAATTTCAGGTCTGGAATTTCCTTCCTACTGTCCTCCCCGAAGCCAAGCCAAGCGGAAAAAGATACAGAACACAGTTTTTTCTCAGCAGAAAGCTATTAAAATCTCAGTTGTCAAGGTTTCTTTAAGTCTCATTTTCCACTCTTACTCTTTTGCGGATGTTCTATATTATTCTACCTCAAATTAGGTTCCTAGGAAAAAAAAACAGTGAAAATTGTTTTCATGTCCCAATTTGGGTCTCTCTCGACGGCTCTAACCCCGGTGTCACAGTTCCACTCACTTCCTTCCACCATTGAGAAACCCGCGTCTTACCACCCTTGACGCGAATAGCGCCAGCAGCATTCGGTGGGTCGAGGGGAAGGTGGGAGGCAGACGTAGCCGATATTCCGATCCGGCCCATGTGTCGTCTTTCTTCTCTACACTCTCAAATTTAAAGGTTAGATTTTCATCTCTGTAATCCACCCATTAAGTTAGGTCAAACTACAGTAAGTGCATTGTGTCTTGCTTCGCTGTCACGCAACTCGAAAGTACCTTGTCTCGTATCGCTGTCACTCGACTCTCAGTAACCCTGATGCCGCTTTACTTTTTAGTATCAGTTATCACCGAGAAGTGAGCGGCATTTGGCGACCCTTGCGATTAGAATAAATTAAGTTAGGTTACGTGTCATGTGTCTCGCTTTTTAGGCGCTCCAGTCGGCTTGACAACGAGTGGTATAATTTAACGGATGGGAAATTCTACCCTTTGAATATACAGTGTATCATGAAATTTCCGCTTTTCACGTACCGCATTATTTTTTAATTATTTTTTTTTGACAGAAACAGGGATACACGCTGCAAATCTAAGAGACGTTCTCGTAAACTTATTCGTGGCAACAAAGGAACACCTCACTGGCCTTGGGAATATCTTGATATTATTTGAAAGTGGGACAAAGGTGTTCGATCATGGGCGTTCCTTGCGGTAACCATGATCCGGTATATTTTTATTGTCATTTTTTTCTCATTGGTTATTGACCCGCGCGGTGCTGTAGGGCTGTTCATGAGACGGTTTTGGCCTGCTGGCTGTCACAGTTTCACAGAACTTTAGCTCTGTCTGCAAATAGTACACACGCAGCAGACATTAAACAATAACACAATGTTTACAAAAGGAGGCACTGATCGTCTTTAGGTTAATGATGGATTTGTGACATAAAAAATGCTCACGAAAATTACTAGCATATCGCACTGCATAGTTTTAGTTTTCAGATTCCAACACGAGCTTATAGGAATATTCTTCTTCATTTCACCGAGCTACAAATTCTATAGTCACCCATTAAAATACTTAACAATAAACGAAGCTTTCCCTCACAGCATTTATAGGCATTACTTGTTTTTAAAATGCAGTCTTCAGGATCCGTAGATTTTTGGACGCCCCTCTCTGAATCATCCGAAGCAAAATACGGCGTCTTTTTCTCGGGGAGGGGGGGAGAAAAGAAAAAAAGAAAAAAACGACATAAATGCAAAACCTGGAACGCACTTCCGCTTTTGATGTTTATTGCTCAGAACAAACATAAAGAAAAAAAGAAAAAAAAAAGCCGCGTACACCGCTGGTAGGCACACGCTTATCATCCATGCATTGTTGGTTGCCTATCTATTTTTTCTCACTCCTCGCAATACGTCAATTAAAGGTTGTATTGAGATAAACGGTCGGCCAGTGGGAATCAAAGCCACGATTTGACATCACTAATGCATCCTCATATCGACAAATAAACCGATGCTTCCACAAAAGAAAAACTTTTCGCAAGAATAAATCAAACTTACGTCGCCAATAAAATGCCGATGGCGTACTAAATTGGGATCGATAGATACATTTTTGTATTCCTAGAAATATATACTGCTCCTATTTTTCTTTTTAAGGCTCAATGCATGCCATTCATCGTGTAGTTAGGAGCATTGCCACGTCAACAGACTATGGGATATTCCCAGTCTGCTTCCTCTAACAAAGTCTTATTCTTCTAAATTGAGAAAATGTTTTGTCCTTTTTACAAGAAAACGGTCCATAAAAAAATTTAAAAAAAATATGCTCAGCGAGTTTACTCGCGGTCCGTTTCAGGCCTGATCCAGGTTATTATTTTTTCCCTAAATTGAAAAAGCACTCTTGCGAGAAAACACTTCAGCCCGGAACAGTGTTCTCGAGATACTATGCGAGGATTTTACCTCTAATTCAAGGTAATAGGAACGACCTAGGCCATGTAGAAATAAACCGACCAACCTAGTCTAAGAACCTTCCCTATATCAAGACAACTTATGTCGCGTAAAAAAAGAGGGTCACAAAACTAAATTCTGAACAAAAAAGATTTGAAATTGACGAAAAATACATGGGATTCGTGGGAGAAGGCACAATTTAAATATGTTTTTTCTTTCTAGTTTGATTTGATGGAGAGTTTTTATCCAAATACTACATTCAAGCAAACTTTATCTGTACAAAAATGCACAAAAATTCAGGGCTGTTAAGTAACGCGTTACAAGTAACGCGTTACAGTAACAGTTACTTTTTTTGAGTAACGCCGAAGTAACGCGTTACCTTTTCAGAAAATGTAACGAGCAAAGT
>Ga0058701_10002287_pt1 | contig 14394 bp, 11 predicted proteins | sample AgamicOrMae_FD_97039 | JGI IMG/M metagenome (GOLD analysis project Ga0058701, IMG submission 97039) | Agave microbial communities from Guanajuato, Mexico - Or.Ma.e | ecosystem: Host-associated > Plants > Phyllosphere > Phylloplane/Leaf | place: Guanajuato, Mexico | collected 2012-06-04 | reverse complement strand
CACCCACATATTTTGCCTCAGAAGTTAACCAGTTCCAAAACACCTTTTTCGAAAATTTTATTTCATTAATTGATAAGATAATAAGGGTTCTCTCGACTTCAACCGGCTCAATTGGTGATTTCCCCTGAAGTTTTTGAATGATGAGTGGAAAAATTGACCAGACTGTTTGTCTTTTTAGACTGGAATTTGAAAATAATGATTTGCGGCGAAAGAAAAATGATGCAGAAGACGAGAGGGACTCTCTGATAAAGCTGGTGGAGAGGCGCACCGCAGAGGCGGAGCGCCTGGACGCAGACGTCCGCCGGCTAACGCAAGAACTGACCTCCGCGATCAACGCCAAATGCGAAGCGCTCGCCGCCGCGGACGATGTCAGAAGCCGCGAAGCTGCTCTCAATTTCAAGTAAGACTAACCTAGTATGAGAAAATGTGGAATCCCAAACACTGACCTTCGCGCCATCTAGCGGCAGCAGCCTGACCCGACGGCCCTGCGGCATGGGAAGGTTCGGCAGTTTGGGCTGCTGCCCGCGCGGAACTATGAGCTTCTTGAGACCCTCTTGCTAAGCGAGGCAGTATTCTGGGTTTGCACGAGCTCCCTTCTCTCTCTTCCAAACTCCGTTTTCTCGCTCGCTCAGGTCCACCGGGACAACCTCATCCAATGAAAACGCTCCGGACTACCAAAGGCGGACCTGAACGAGCGAAAAAACGGAGTTTGGGAGAGAGAGGGGAGATCGTGCAAACACGGATTAGGGATTCATCTCGTCCGAGGAGTAGCGGTCATTTCGAATATACTGTCAATATCCTCACTTTTCTATTTTTTTGCAGAGAGGAAACTATGAAGAATGAGAAGGAGTTTTTAAATACGAAAATCCAAAACCTTACTAACGAAGTGTATAAATATGAGTTGGAAATCACTAATATGCGAAAAGACCACGCGACCCGAATGGTCACGTTGCAGACGCAGCTGGCGGCCAATACGGATGAGGTAGGTTTGTTAACCGTGATAGAAAATGGACTTAATCCAACAATATCACCTCAATACAAAACCATTTAAGCCCTTGGATGAAAGTCGGTCGAGTTGACAAGTGTGTGTGGATTTTGAAAAAATAAGAGGAAAAGTCGGGTAAAAAAAATGCATCGGTCAGGGAATGTTGAGTCCTTTAACAAGCGAGCATTTTTGTGATGCTGTAGCTTCGCATCGCAACTGAAAAAGACGAACGTTTAACCGCTGCCAATGAGGAGTTGTCAGCACGGATGGAGCAGCTTGCTTCAAGGCTCATGGGCATGCGACAGAGCGAGTCCGCCATGGAAGAGAATTACCTCCAGGAATTGCAGTCAAAAACCAAACTGGCCGATCTTTACAAGCGTAAGTGTAGTCCGTTCGTCAAACTTTCTAGGCTTGTTGCAAGGCAAGGATATGTAGGAGAACTCTGGGGATTTGTGTTTTACTTGCGGTGAAGTTGTTTTCTTTCAAAGTTTAATTAAGATTCACTTCTCGGAATCAAGGGGAACTTGAGTCTCGTTTATTGCATATCCAGTTTAAATTAAGCAAGGTACTTTGAAAACCTAGGTTGTCTCGTGTTGGTATTTTGTAAGTTTACCTTGGTCAATTAGAGGGAGGTGTTTGAAAACTAACCTAGGTTGTCTCAAGTTGGTGTTTTGTAAGTTTACCTTGGTAAATTTGAGGGAGGTATTTGCAAAATCGAGCTTTACATAGGTACGTTGTTTCGTGTGTATAATGCGCCCGTTTTTAGAATTTTAGACCTCCAAAATCCGGGTGCGATCATACACTGGTTCAGAAAATTTGGTTTGATGTGGCCTACGAAACTGACGATCATCTGGGTGATGTTTTCAGGAATGGTGGACGATGCGAACGCGAAAATTGAAGAGCTGACGGAAGCAGTTCAAGCCCTTCAGCAACTCGTCCAGGAAGCGGGCAAGCACTACGATGAACTGGAGGCGAGGCGAGCAGACGAAGAGCAAAAGCACCTGGAGGTCCTAGGGGCGAAGGACCAGTGCATCGCCGCCCTGAAAAACGAGCTCAAGGATGCCAACAATCTCATTAACGCCATCAAACAAGGTGAGAGTTGAAGTGGCTTCCTATGAAGTTGACAGTGTTCAAGAAAAAATTCGAGTGTCGGTAAAGAAATAACTCGTAACTTGTGTTTACAAATTTCAGATACTATTCAGCAAACCGTCGAAGGGCTGTCACCGGCCGCGGCTGCAGCAAGCAAACTATTGAAGTCAGGGCTAACGCTGACGCAGATTTACTCGCAGTACGTGGCGATGGGCGAGGAATTAGCGACTGTCAAAGAAGAGAACCAAAAGTTAAACCACGGCATGGATACCATCTTCCGAGTAAGGAGACTGATAAAATTACAGGGTCCTGCCTATCGCTCCTTTTTTTTTTAAGAAAATAAAAGTATCTTTTCGGCGCAAGGGTATTTGAGTTTTAGTAAATGTAAAGAGGCAACTTGGCTGTGAACCAGTTTAAAAGTTTTAAAAAATTCGGCACCTCCATGGAAGACTCTACCAGTTCTCAAAGCTGAGTTTTAAATTAGGCCAGTTTCGAGGGCGCGCCAAATCCCCTTTTTCAGGTCTGACCATTGGATTGTTTTTCGTGTGGTTTAAATAAGAATTTAGGGCGAACATATTTCGGGGGCCAGGGAAAATGTTCCGTCATTCATTTCGAACGAATGATGAAAGAAGTATTCGCGACGAAAAACAACATTTCGAACGCTCGTTGAACAAGAATAGTTAAAACTGAGGTGTGGGAATCGGTCGAGTCTTTCATAGAGGTGCCGAATTATTACATTAAAATTAAATTGCAAACTAAATTTTATCTCATCTCTGAACCGTCATTGCTGCTTAGGTTTATTTATTTCTTGTGCCAACAGTTTCTCAGCTTTATCGTTCGTGAGATAGGTCTCACTAATCTATGCCTCATTTTTGTGACGCCTGAGCCAACAATCTTAAACGTTTAACGACTGCCCTCGCTTCTCATTTTTTATTTTTTTGTGTGTAACGTGTCATACCACCGTCATTTTAGCGTATTTCCGCACGTAGGTTTTCAAGAGTTGATGTCATAAAAACCCGCCATGTTTCCTGTGTTAAAGAGTACATTTGCAATGCTCATCCGGAGGTTTTAGTCTTCGAATCGTAGAAGAAATTGAGCAATACAAGCGGAAAACTAAGGTATTCCGTGTATTGTGGGGCTCTAGCTTAAGGTTTCAACGTAGCGTTGCAAATCGGATCCCTACCAGAAGTTGCTGTCCTTTCGCAGGAACTGGAGGAGAAGATACCGCTTATTGAAGAGCAGCGCCGGAGTTACGAGGACGCCGTGGAATCCGTCTCGTCCATCTGCAAGCAGAACGACGAGTTAGTCGAGGAATCGCGCCAACTTCGCGCCGAGCTGTGCGAGCTGAGGAAGTCGGCGGGAGACCATGAGAGGGAGAGAGAACGACTGAGGCAGGAGGTGAAAGACCTTTCGCGACAGGTGAGTAGCTCGCGTTTGAGACGCCGGCGTTTACCTCCTCTGGACCAGCGACTGACTCGTTGCGGTTTGCAGGTTTGCTACCTTTTGAAAGAAGTCGAGGAGGCTCGAGGCGGCGTCGTCAGTATGGAGGATGATGTCTCTTTGAACAACTCTTTTGGAGCTAACGACGTAAGTGAGCAAAACTGGCTCCTTTTATCGGACTCGTTTTTTCCACCTTTCACATTTTTGCTCTTTCTTTTGGGGCTCTTTTCCTCTTGCTCTTTTTTTCTGGCTTTTATTTCATTAACTTTTTGGATGGCTCTTTTTATTTCTTGAATTTTGTCCATGTTTTCGCAGGTGATTGCGAAGCGCCTTGTCACTTTCCGCGGAATCGAAGACCTGCAGGCCAAAAATCAACAGCTTTTAGCTATCGTTCACGCGCTAAGCGCCAAGCAGGAAGAACTGGAGAGTACTCAGAATAACTTCGACATTCCGACATTACAGGTAAGACTTTTCTCGTAGAATTTTTTGGTGCGCAGTGACCCCACACAGGTGTTCGTGAACCTATCAACGGCGTTCTTGTTACAGGAAAGCATTAAATGTCTCAACATGGAAGTAACGAATCTTCGTGAAAGCAGTGCTGAGCAGAAAATGATGCTGGAGCAACTGGTGCGACAGAGAGACATGTATCGGGAGTTGTACGAGAAGACGATGAAAGGAGATGAAGGAGGTCCGATCCAGGGGCAGGGAGACCAGCCGATGGGTCTGAAAAGCCCGCCGGGCCAGAAGAAGGCCGTTGCGGTCAGTCCCTCGGTTGTGAGCGCGAAGGACGTCCAAATCCAGGAGCTGCAGAAACGCCACGAGATTCTGGAGGCGCACCTCAAGGAGATCAAAGCCGAATACGAGGAGTACCGCAAGGAGAGGCGCACGAACGAGCAAATGCTGACGGACCAGATGGACGCGTGGGTCACCCGCATCCGGGAGCTGACCGTGGAGAACTCGAAGCTGACGACGCAGTGCGAGTATCAAGTGGAGAGATTCAACGTCCTGAAGGGGAACCTCGCCAGCCAGAAGAGTCAGATCGCCGCGTTGGAAGAGAAGTGCGCCAACTACAGCAGCCTGATCGCCAAGCACGAGGAGTCCATCAAGAGGCTGATGGACGAAGCTTTGGCTGCGCAGACGAAGCTCTCCAAGGTGGAGGTGGAAGCCGAAAGCCTGCGGGAAGAGAACCGCCACCTCCGAGACACTGAAGCGCGCCTGCGCCTCGAGAAGGAGAGCAGGGATCGAGAGACAACGACCCAAGCTCTGCTCATGGCGAACCTGGAGTCGATCAAGACGGCGCTGGACCGGACAGAGGCGGAGGGGAGGATGCGGCTGGAGCAGCGACTCGACGACGCCACCAGGGAGTGCAACGCACTCAGGAGGCGCCTCCAGGAGGAGCAGGAGCACTTCCGCGAGCTGGCCGCCGGCCTCGAGAGGCAGACCGCCGCGGCGGTGGCCAGGCAGGAGGAGGAGCGCGCCGTCGCCGACCGCGCCCGCCAGGAACTCATGACGGCCCGGAACGAGCTGGAGAAGAAGACGGCGCTGGTGGAGCAGCTGGACGCCCGCGTGCGCGAGGCCGCCCGCACGCCGCCGGTGGTGATCCAGAAGAAGGACGACCAGATGAGTGCGCTCGTGCGCCAGCTGGAGGGTCGCCTCGTGGCGGCCGAGAACCAGATCAAGGCGCTGCGCGAGCAACTGGCCCAAGCCAACGACCACACCCTCCAGTTCCGCAACATCGCCGAGTCCGCCGAGAAGCAGGCCCAGGAGATGGCGGCCCTCCATAAGAAGGAGGTGGACGACCTGGAGAATCGCCTGAAGGCTGCCCGGAGCACGGAGGAGGAGCTGCGGGAGAGAACCGAACAGTTGCAGCAGAGAGTCGCTGAGCTGGAGGCGGTCGGCAACCAGTCGATGACGGATCTATCCGAGAGAGCGGCGCAATCCGAGACGCAAGTGCACGCTCTGGTGAAGGAGAAGCAGATCGTTGAGGAAGAGCGCGAGGTGATCCGCTCTCAGCTGGACGAGGTCATCGCGCAGCTGCAGATCGCGACCGAATCCAGGAAGGAGGCAGAGGAGAAGTACGCTCACGAGGTCGTCCTCCATTCCAACGACATACAGGCGCAGGAGGTCCTGAAGGATCAGCTGACCGCCCTGAACGCGGAGATCGACCAGCTGCGCGCTGCCAAGCTCCAAGCCGAGGAGGCGTTAGATGCCCGTCGCAGACACTTCGACGAGCAGAGCCAGCGCTGGGAACGCGAAATCCAGGAGTCCAAAGAGCAGCTGCGCGAGCTCACTGCTCAAAACAACACGCTTCACGACCAGCTTCAAGTGCTAGGCACGCAGCTGGCGCTGTTGCAATCGAAAACTCCCTCTTCCAGCAGCCCGCCAGATGAGGAGTTCCGTGGATCGACGCAGCTACTGGAGGTGGTGAAGTTCCTGCGGCGCGAGAGCCAGCTGTCGGCGACGCGCCTGGAGGCGCTAGAGGCGGAGAACGCCCGGCTGCGCTCCGAACACGAGCTCGTGAGCAAGCAGCTGGCGGAGACCAGGGAGGCGCTGCAGCGGGCGAAACGAGAGGCGGCAACCGAAGGGGTCACGTCGGAGCGCCACCAGGAGATCCTGCGCAAGGTGGAAACGCTCAACGCGCTCACCGACAGCAACAGAATACTGCGCACCGATCGGGACGAGCTACGCGCCAGGGTGCAGCATCTTGAAAAAGTCAAAGCGGACTTGGAACTGAAGCTGGCGCCGCTCGAGGAGCAGAACCGAAACCTCACGAGCCAAGCGGACTCCGCGCGCGCGGAGAACGTCGCCCTCAACGAAGACATCGCCCGCTGGAGGAAGAGGTGCGGCGACCTGATCGAGAGGGCGAACAAGACGAGCCCCGAGGACTGGAAGAGACTGACCAACGAACGCGAGGCGCTCGCGAAGCAGCTGGCGGCCGAGCGGGCAGCCCACGCCAAGGCGCAGGAGGAGGCGCGAGGGCTGCGCCAGGACAAGGCGCGCCTCGAGGAGCAGCACAGGGCGGCCAGCCGGCGCATCGCACTCCTCGAGAGCGAGCTGCGCGCCGCGCAAGAGAGCGCGTCCAAACAGGCGGAGGAGCTGAATGCCCTCCGCGCCAAAGTGGCGGCCCTCGAGGCAGAGGCCGCGCAGCAGCTAGCACTCCAAGCTGAGCAGGTGGCGGAAATCAAAAAGCTGAAAGAAGAGATCAGCTCCGTCGTGGAGAAAGAGGCGCAGGTAAGGCAGAAAATGGTTCTCACTAGCTGCGCAGGGCTACCAGCGAGTTGATTTTATCTTTTTTTGTCACTTAAAAAATTTCTTTCACCATTTTTCACTTTTCCGTAAATTTTGTCACTTTTTTCACGATTTATTTTGAAGATGATCGGTGATTCGCGGCCTGCCCTCGCGCAGGAGAGCATTGTCGGTTACGCCTTCCCCTCCAACCTCCCGACTGTGAACTGCCGCCTCTCCTGGTCCGTTTACAATAGACAAAGTGAGCAACAGACGTCGATTCTAACCGCTTCTGGTTTCCCTCAATCATATTTAACCGTCAAACCATGAAAATCCAGTTCAAAATTTTGGGCCAAAAAATTGAAAAAAAAAAAAAACTAGGGGCACGAACCCCTTGGCTTTTTTTTTTTCAAATTTTCAGTCGACTTTTTTTTGTCGAAATTTTGACGTTTGATGGTTGGAATGGTTAATAGGAACTAATAATTACTTTTACCATCGGCTTTTGCCTACTTAGTTCATGTATCACTCCTAAATTGGAATTTAAAATCCCTACCCCAGAACCGCCCGAGCACATGATTGAGCTCAGCTCGTGGTCTCAGTATTTTTCTCAGCAGTATAAATACATCGCTCATATATTTTTTCCGAGCAATGTATACTTTAGAGTAAATGTATACCTTATAACCAATTGGAAGGAATACTTTCACTATTCCTCGCGTTCCACGATTTCACGTTTGTTGGGACCCTACAACGCAAGCCCACCATTTTCCGTCTTTGAAGCAGAAATGAGAAGAATCTAGTTTCGCAGAGTTATTAATATTTTTTTAATACTTATTGGCTTGAGTTGTTAGTAAAAGGTCACGTTTGGGTCACGATTGTTGTCACTTTTGACTGGCTCAAATGTCACTCAAGTCACTTTTTAGAGATGGAACTTGACTGGCAGCCCTGAGGCTGCTAGATCGTTGATCACCCTTTCAAGTCTGCGAACCGTGCAGATATTCACTCACGTTTTGTATCAGTATACCAACTAACCCAACTTCTAAAGTGCCCAGCAGAAATAATCGCGCTTTTACCTTAACCCCTAACCGCCCAGCGATGCCGTCCGCAAACAGGAAAATTTATTTCAGAGGATCTTTTCAGTTCAGTATTGTCACTATGAAAAAAATATCACCCCTCTGGAAACCTGAAATTTAATAATTTAGGCATTTTCCAAAGCTTGAAATCGCTTATTTTAATGGAAAAAATCATTCCATGTTCTCTTAAGCTAAATTTTACTCCAAGTACTTTGGGCGGTTAACCCTCTACCTCCCAGCGATGCCGCTTGGAAACAGAAAAAACTGTTTTGGAGGATCTTTTCAGTTCAGTATTGTCACAATTTAAATGATATCACCCCTCAGGAAGTACTTTGGGCGGTTAACCCTCTACCTCCCAGCGATGCCGCTTGGAAACAGAACAAACTATTTCGGAGGATTTTTTCAGTTCAGTATTGTCACAATTTAAATGATATCACTCTTCTGGAAACCTGAAATTGAATAATTTAGGCATTTTCCAAATCTTAAAATTGCGTAATTTAATGGGCAAAATCCTTCAAATATTTCTTAAGCTGAATTTCACCCCAATTACTTTGGGCTGTTAAGGGTTAATTTTGCACTGAAGTTTGTCTTTATTTTTTAAGGTGAGGCGTATAGCGCGTCGCTACAAAAATAATTACGACGAACTGCTGAAGGCCCACGAATCTCTCAAGACTGAAAGGCAGCAAGAGGAAGAATCTGCGCCGGGATCCGCTCTGCTGTCGGCGGACGCGCAAGAGGGCCTCCGCGAGGAGGGCCGCCGCGAAGCCGAAGAGAAGTTGCGCGAGGCCATGGCCGCCCAGCAAGAGCAGCTGCGCGTGGCCGAGCAGCGGCTCCGGGACCAGGAGGCTGCTCACAACGAAAAGCTCAGAGAGGTCAGCACCAGCTCTTGAACCAAAGTAAATGCGTCGCATCCCGGAGAAACCCCTGCAAAAATAAATTGACCTTTTGCGAGTTGGGAATTTTTTTCGATTTAAAGACTTTACGTCCACTTAGCGGTACTAAGCTGAATTTCAGTCCAAATACTATGGGCGGTTATGGTTTAAGCTAAATTTCACTCGAAATACTTAGAACTGTTATGGGTTAAGAAGATTCTAAGCTCTAGATTATTTTCAAACATGCATTTAACAGTTCCTTGTGAACTTGATTAGTTTGCCACGAGGGAATATCCTTAAGGTCTTCATCGTGAGTTTATATTGTGGAAAGCGTTTTTTCAGGGGATCTCGGGAAATGCAACAACCGACATCGCAACAACAACACTGGCACTGGTAATTTTGCAATGAATGTTTGGTGTGGGCAGGTCACCTCGACTAAAGAAGAAGCGGACAATCTTCGGCAGGAGAACGAGACTCTGCGCCAGAGAGATGAGCAGTTCCAGAATATGGTGAAGAACAACCGAGCGAAGATTAGTTTCCTGGAGAAGCAGTCGAAGGAAGCGAGCGCAGCTGCACAACGCCATATGAAAGGTATGCGCCGTAAACGTTCTTCTTCACTATTCAATAACCACCTCTTCACGAACCAACTCTAATTTAACCGTATCTAACGAATGAAACCCATGGCCGCCATGTTGAGTCCCATTTTCCCGCCAGGAATATGTTTGGCCTATCATGGCGGGGGTCACCATTTGCGGCTTTCTACTTGTTACTTAGGGCTCTTATCCAGACGGGCTGTTTTCAATGCTCTGTTTATCTGCGGTAACAGATTCCGAAGAGTACAAGAAGCGGTTCAACGTGCTGAAATCGCAGTACGAGAGTCAGCTGGCTCGCGCCGATAAAGAGAAGGCTGACACGCAAACGGAGCGGGGCGAGCGAGAGCGCTTGCAGCGGGAGCTGGACACCATGACGGCGCGCTGCTCGCTTCTGCAACGCCAGCTGGACAAGCAGACCGGGAAGCCCAGCACCAGCTCGGGCTCCGACAAGAGCTCCACGGAGCCGCCCCCGACGGCCAACATCAAGCCCATGGCGGGGCCCTCGACGCCGGCCACGAAGCAGCAGGCAAGTCTCCACTCAGTAATGCGGCTCGCACGTTACAGCATACTTGCTTGGGCTCTGTGTCATCTTAGTTTCGTTACCGGAGAATAATGAGGAATCTTGAAGTAACCGAGGGTAATGAGAAAGCTTGCTTGATCTAAAGGAAGGTAATTGGGAAGATTGCTTGAGCCAACCTTAAATGAGAAACCTAGCTCTAGTTTGCGTGAGGTATTGAGAAAGGGTAACATGTTGATGAGGAAGGTAGCTCAGCCCACAGCAGCCCGAAGTATTTGGAGTGAAATTAGGAGAAATTAGAGATATTTTTTCTCTTAAAATACGCAATTTCAAGCTTCGGAAAATGCCTAAATTATTAATTTTCGTGTTTCCAGAGGGGTGATGTTTTTTAAATTGTGGCAATATTGAACTAAAAAGATCCTCTTTAATAAATTTTTCTGTTTCCGAACGACATCGCTGGGCGTTAGTGGGTTAGCTTATCCGAGGGCAATGAGGTGGGGACTTCACCGAGGACAATGAGATAGGTTACTTGAGTCATAGATAGAAAGGTTGCTGAGGTCGCCAAGCGTGATGCCGCTCACTTCTCTGTGGCAGTAACTACCAGCGAAAAGCAAGCGGCATCAGGCCTTGCTAGGTTAAAGTTGGGTTGGATTGCGTGTTTAATGCTTTCGCGCTATTGTCGTTCCGCTCGGTCTGTTGACTAAACGTTTGAACAGAAGAGTAGAAACGTCACACTTTTATATTTACATCGTATTTGGAGGTAAACTAGACGAGCGTATCCGCTGATTTAACAAGGGTTACGTGGAGCTTGGGAATGGGCTGAACAAGTGGTGCGTTTTGCAGACTCAACAAGCTGCGACGGTGTCGCCTTGGCGCACCGGAAACGAGACGCCCCTCGCCAGCATCCGGCCGATCCAAACCAGGATGGCTGCCGTTTCGCCGCAGACAAGTCAACAGTCAAGGTAAGCGAAGTTAACTACGTAAGCGATTCGACTCGAACCTCTTTAATTGCAAGCCGTGTCGTGTCCGGCCTCCCGACAGAAAAAGGCAGAACGCCTGGTGAAAAAAAGTGAGCTTCAAAATGTTAGGTGTTGGATTCAGTGAATGAAGAGAACTTGGTTGGTGTTAGCAGCCCAGTGGTGCTGGCGCCGATCCAGGCGAGCGCCCAGCAGCAGGTCCCGACGTCACAGCCGCAGCCACAGGCGCAGCCCGCCGCGCTGGCCGCGCAGCAGCAGCAGCCGGGCCAGCCGCAGCCGGGCAGCCAGGCGCAGGCGGTCGGCCAGCAGCAGCAGCAGCCCGTGGCACCCCTGGTGCACGCCGTGGCGCCGGCCGCCGTGGCCCCTGCTGCCGTCATGGCGCAGGCGCCCCAGGGCCCGGCGCCCACGCAGCCGACGCCGCCCCAGCAGGCGGTGCACACCACGGATGCCGTGGCCGCGTCGGGCGCTCTGGCCTCCGGCGCGGGCAGCATGGAGGCGACTTCGTCGCACACGGACTACATGCCGGCAACGTCGTCGGCCAAGCAGCAGCTCAACGTTGGGCCCTCCACGAGTCGAGGGGGAGACGAAGCCGGAGCGGAATCCACTCAAGTGAGTATGGCGTGATGCGTGGGTGCTTTGACGAGGAGGTTCGACAAAAACAACGGTTGCTACGGCCCTAGGAAACCTGACAAGAAGTCGTGAATTTTAAGGGTCTTAGAAAAGCTGGTGAACGTGGGAAAGTTGTGGGAAAATGTAAACCAAATGACGTGGTTTAGGGATGCCTTGAGAAAAGAGTGAGCCATGTTCGTGTCGGTGTCCGCAGGATATGGAGGTGGAAGGAGGGAGCCGATCGGGCCTGGAAGCGCTTGCCGGGGTGGCGCCGGGCGGGCAGCAGAGCCTGACGAGCCACGGCAGCCAGCCGGGCCACGGCAGCCAGCAGAGCAGCCCGCAGTTGCAGCCTCAGCCGGCGCAGGCCCAGCAGGCGCAGCAGCCCTCCGCATCCCAGAGGAGCTGTCCCCAGCAGCCGGGCCAGCAGCACGCCGTGGCTATGGTGCTGCCGCGCGAGCGCGCGGAGCCGCAGGCGCAGGTGCAGCAGGTGGTGCCGCAGGCGCCGGCGCTCCAGGCGCAGCCGCCGCAGCCGGCGGCCCCGCAGCTGCAGGCGTCCCCGCAGCAGGCCGTGGCGGCCCCGCTCCAAGCCGCAGCGGCACCCCCCGCCCCCTTGGACGCGGTCCAGCAGCAGCCGGCAGGCAGCATCGCCAGCAGCCAACAGGCCAGCAGCTCCAGCACGGTCACCACATCCGGCTCGCAGGGTGGGCTGAAGCGGCCGAGGGACTCCGAAGGCGAGGGCTCGCAGGGACGAACGGAGCCGAGCAAGGTCGCCCCACAGCCGAAGCGGACCCGTAGGGTCATGGCGGGCAGCGGCACGCCCGGGGAGCCGTTCCAAGCCGTCGAGAGCTCCGACTGCGGCCGCCTAGAAGTTGAGTACCAGGTGCCCACGTCCTCCCAGCGGGACCAGGAGGATGACATCATAGAAATCTCGTCGGAAGACGAGGACGACGATGACGAAGACGAGCCGGCCGACGAGGAAGACGACGAGGACGTCGAAGGGATGGTGGACGACGGCCTCGCGGAGGATGGGTCGGCCGACGAAGGGGAGATGGAGCTGGACAACGAGTACGCGATGGAGGCCTACGACCGCGACGACCAGGCCAACTACGACGAAGGGGAAGGACCAGACATCGACGACGAGAACGCCGGCGTCAACAACGAGGTGGAGATCATCGCCGACAGCAACGAGGTCCCCAGCCAGACGGGTAGCGCGGAGCCCGGGCGCTCCGATCCGGGCCCCAGCCAGGCCGTCGGGTCGTCCGCCCCGCTGGGCGAGGCGCGCCGCTCGCCCCAGCAACCGGCCCAGCCCCAGCCGCAGCAGCAACAGCAGCTGCAGCAGGCTGATCAGCAGCAGCAGCAGCAGATGAGCCAGCAGCAGTCCAGCAGCTCGGAAGCGACGTCGAGCGGCGTCGTCAACCAGAGCGACAACGGCAACAGCAGCGGCAGCGGGAGCGGGAACGGCGGCCCGCCGGGGAACAACCAGGTCTCCAGCCAGGGACTGGCTTTCCCTCGGGGCCGCGGGAACAATCGACAGCAGCAGCTTCTCTTGGTAAGTTCGTGGAACTCCTTTTCGCTTCTCCTCGGGCACTCGGTGTGACGAACGCTTGTCTGTTACAGCCCCAGGGCTACGAGGGTGACCCGAGCGACGACTGTATCGTGCCAAGTACGCCGACCCTGTTCGTCCCTCGGCGCACCGACTGCTTCGGCGAGGCGGTCAGCTCCCCGCAAGTTCCGTCAGCTGGCAGATTTACCTTCTCGGAATCCAACCAACCATCCACACGGGCCGGTAATTATTCTTTGTCAAATTACGATCCACAGTGGTTCATTCTCACACAATGGGTGACAACTCATGATAACCGGTGTACAAAATACATTGATATCCGGTTGGTATCTTTGATATACGGCCGTTGGATTCGATCAAAACATGGCTGCTTTCCGCAATTTTTCAAGTTTATTTCTCTTTGAAATCCGTTTAATAGACCTCTGATATCCGGCTGATATCCTTGATGTCCTGATATCCGGTGTACAGATTTCCAGCAAGACGTTACCTCTTGTTCTCATGTTTATAACATGAATGAGATAATTTCGTTTTCTGTCTGTTCCTCCTTTACAGTAGCCGTCTGCGAAGGCATGGACGACACGAGGATGGATCTTTCTCAGTTAGAAGAACCAGGAACAGGTCGAAGCGTACCCACCACACCTCTACAAGTGTCTCCTCAAGGTAACTTCGACACCAGCTGAATCCTGTTTATAACTGAAGTGTTCAGAAAGCTTAATCCTGTTTTGTGGTCCAGGCGAAAATGTCGGAGGCGAGTTGGCTGGTGAAGTCGGGGACAGCGGCTCCGCAGCCCACAGCGGCGAGTCTTCGGTCACCGTGGCTGTAAGCGAAGCCAGTCATAGCAGCGCTGGCCCAGTCATTCCAATAATCACAGTCACAGGAACAGACCAGCAGCCAGGAATAGACCAAGTAAATCTAGGTAAGTACAGCGAATCCGCCGAAAAGTTTGAAACCCGTTCTTTTATGGTTTGGCTGTTCTATTTATTTTTTATGCAATGAAGGAAATCATTTTAAGAGGTTGGTTTTCGAAACGTTTTTATGATTGAAATATCCTTTGGATAAAAATCTTCCTTGTTTTCGTTGCTCCCGATGGAGTTGGAAGCAAGTCGTCCATCAGCCATGGCTAATATTGAAGAATTTGTGCACGAATCCCAGCCCAAGGAGTTTGAAACCAGTTCGCTGCGATAATCTAAATTGAGCAAAATGATATTGCCTCATCGAGTGAAATATCATCCTCACTAACAATTATCGGTTATTGTGCGTCGTGAAAATCCGGGAAAACCTAAGACTTCATCTTTACTCCAAAGGCAGCTTGTTGCACATTTTTCAATATTTTTTTTTTTCGGCGCTGAACTTACCTTAAGTGAAGTTCTATTTGATTAATTTTGAGTTAGCCATCTCGGTTATCGGTTTTAACTGTCTAGTCCAAACCTACGTCCTACATACCCCCCCCCCCCCT
>Ga0058701_10002286_pt1 | contig 14396 bp, 7 predicted proteins | sample AgamicOrMae_FD_97039 | JGI IMG/M metagenome (GOLD analysis project Ga0058701, IMG submission 97039) | Agave microbial communities from Guanajuato, Mexico - Or.Ma.e | ecosystem: Host-associated > Plants > Phyllosphere > Phylloplane/Leaf | place: Guanajuato, Mexico | collected 2012-06-04 | reverse complement strand
GTAATAATTAACCTAACCCAACTTAACCTAACATTCTTCGCCAAACCTAACCTAACTTAACCTAACATTCTTCGCCAAGCCTCATGTTTACTTCGAAAGGAGTGGATTCCACGAACCCCCTTAATGAGCACAGTTCCTCTGCAAGCATTCACAGCTTCACCTTATGAATATGCGCGTTTTTGAATGTCGCGCTTATTTTTTGTGTTTCAGATGAGATCGAGTTGTCAACGTCAGTGAACTCGTCAGCCATGCAGCAGTTCGATTCCCGCCCATTGACAAACCGAAGGTAGGCTTTCCTGACGAACGGGTAAATAGTGACGTCAACTAAATAATAGTGCGTAATAATACTGTGGTTGATATCACGTTCCGCGAGTTGGGCAATCGCAACTTTAACGCTTTGCCGTAATCATTATCGTATCGACGGAATGGTCGCAAGGACCTATCTTAAGGGCGACTCTGCCAAGTTTCTTGATCTTGTCTTCTTTCTAATTGAAAACAACCCGTGGCAGTCATTATTTGCATCTGTGAAATGTGATATAATTTAAGCCTGCTTTTAATCAAATACAGCAATACAATCGCACGCTATTTCTTCAGTGTTTTTGCCTCTCGTTACGTACTCGTCCTCACACAGGCTGGATAGGAGAGTGGGTCAGATGTCGATAAAGACATGAGGTTGGCAACTCCGAAACTTGTAACACGAGCGGGACGGACAAACACTCATTTTCTTAGTCATGTAATTTCCTGTCAAGTAGCCGACACCGAGATCTCACCTATTGCCAACTTCGGAATTCGGAAAATCCTCCGAATATCAACCTCCAAAAACGTTACCATCATCTAAATGCGGTGTTCTGCGAATCCGTAAAAAAATCATAGCTTTCGTACGGAAGAATTTTTCAGGGTGAACTTTGATACAATCCGCCATCAGTTGGCCACCTTGAACTAGTTTTGACAAACCGCCTCAACAATCCACTTAAATTATCTGTAAGGAGAACATATCTAAGGATAATAACATACCTCCCGCAAATCCCGAAAGATATATGAAACTAACCTCAACAAACAAAAGTTTCAGTGAATGATTTGGGACTTAAATGTAGATATACCCTCTCACTTGGAAGGAGAGCATTAACTATGACCTACCATTAAATGCTGGACTCAAACTGGAAACTGTAAAGAAATTGACGTTTAAATGAGGGTGCTACGCGTAAAGCTACCCACCAGTGCGTTATTCAGCAGTGGCGACGCCTGGCGGCTACTTTGAAAGTGATAGAAGGAAGAACGCGGTTCAGCTAATGCGGTTGAGTAGTGGTACCTCCAGGAAACACGCCACTATCGATACTTATTTCGATGAAGCAACACCTTGACCGACAGAACGGCTCGGCACCTAACCTCTTTCTTCTTACCATGTTGTTGCTCATCTCGTGTCAGAGAAAATGGCTTATTCAACAACTTTAGCGGGTTGTTTCTAACTTACTATAACATGAGCGATCGTCTATTAAGTCGCGTACTTAGGTGCATTGTGCCTCGCTCGGCTTTCGATAAGCCTGACGCTGCTTGGCGATTAAAGATTAGGTTAAAGCCTGTTGGGTGCCCTCTGCTTCGTAATTGCCCCATTCCTTTGGTAAATGGTTAAACACAAAAGGTAGAGACTAGGAACGATTGAAATTGTGAATGTGAGGTTTCTCTATGAATCGTGGACAAGGTCTCGAATCGATTTATCGAGTGAGAGCTGCTTCTGAGGTCAGGGGGCGTTAACTGCTCTCTTAAGAGAGCGCTCCGCTGCAGCTGCGACCGGCGCCTTCCGAGAGCGACGCAAATCACCCAGCCAACTCAGGCTTTCTTTTTTTCTAGATTTCTGTTTATGCTATCTTTACAGAAGGCAGTGTGAGATAACCGCTGCACAGCGGCGCGGTGCAACCATATTTTTATAGGATAATAAATTTACGCGCTATTTACGTTGAATTGTTTTCCCTTGTAATCCAGTGCATTACAACGTAAAAACATACCGAAATGGTCCTAAGTCAAACGCACTTGTCTTATTCCTGCACCGGCCCGGTTTGTCTGTACCTTATTCATGACTTTAATCAACATTTCCATGAATCGCAATAGTAGGAAAAAAACGTCGTTAAAGTCTGGTGCCGCTTGAAAACCCTCTTTTGTTGCCATGCAATTTTCCTCCTCGTATATTTCGCTATCCGTCGCAAGAGACGCGGATGCGGAGACGCACTCATTTTAACGTAACCTAGGTTAACATAACGATCGCGTCTTGCACCGCTTACTTCCCCACGGCAGCAACTGTCGTTAGGAGTAAGCGGCATCAAGCTGAGCGAGGCACAAGGCACAACCAAATCTTAGTAAGTGGCATGAGGCTTGCGATGACGATAAATGTGTACTCCATAGATTGGATTCCCTGAGACTTCCTCCGTTCCGCTTGACGATAGCTGAAAATTTAACGTGTTCTTACCCACGGGCTTTACCTCCCCTACCAAGACTATCTCCCTCCCCCAAAGTGACGTCCTCTCTTTTACCCTCCACGACGCTGGTTCGCTCTCCGTGCAACATAACCTAATCTAGACGAAATCTCAGCTTAAATTGTTGAACTCCGCGGGGCGAGATTAAGGGTGGTAGCACGTGGAGTTGAATGAGCGAATTATACGTCATCGCCTTGGAATTCGTTACCTTCGCTGATGACGACGACGCGGTTCGTCAAAGGCCGCAACTAGAAGCTATGTGTCCCAAACACTGCCATCTTCGTAGAGCTAATGGACGTTGCAAGCGCATCTTTCGGAAAACATTCAACCTAGCGAAAAATCGCGTTAAGTTCGTCTCATAATGAAGATATTTTGGAGGATTTAGTGAAATGGTATGATCAAGTTCTTGTTTTACGTAAATCTGAGGTCGGATTTTCATACAAAATAACTTTGTAATTACTCCTGGGTTGAAGTATCCATACAATGTCCATAGTAATATCCATGCCGAAAAATACATTCGCTTAAAATACTCGAATGGACATACGTGGTAAATAGCGTAGACGCATGGTTATCCATTTGTGTATCTTCAATAAATGGATAATTCCGCATGGATATCGCATGGACATCGCATGGACACTTCGACCCGAGTGACCTTTCTTGCTGCGAGTTAGGTTAAATTTGGGTGTCCTTTGCTTCGCTCCGCTGTGTGTCCGCTCGGCTCGACGACTTTAAGTATAACGCTAGAGGCACTAAATAAGATTTTTAAATTTTGCTTTCTACATGACATAGTGAGAGGTAGATAATTAGAAGACAATGAAGGTGATGCTTTTGATAGGCGGTGTTTAATGAGCAGTGCGTTGGTTAACCTGTTGTAGTGACGTTGATAGCTCCCCTGGATGTATGAGCGGTGCGGTGACCCTCAAGAAGTGTGTGCGGGGTATTAGAGTGGCCCAATTTGTTCCGTCGGCGGTGTTGCCGATTTGCGCAACTTTCTTCGCGGTTGGTTCACCTACGGTTTTGCTGTATCTCCCAATTGGTCACTGCACTATGGTTTTTGGAGTGCAAACATAGGTTTATAAATGTAAGGTGTTTAGCGATTTCTGAGATTAATGCTTTTATTATTCGAAGGTGACCTTACCTCATCTAGAAATTCATCCAACCTAACCTAAAATCACGCATATGAGTAACAACCGAACCAAGTGTATACCTAAACCTAATCTAACTTAATCTCACACATAACCTAACACAGCGACCCACCTAACCTAAATTTATGTTAGTTGATCGAACAACGTAACAAAGCTACTTTAACCTGAGCAAGAGTAACTTTAACGAAAACGATCACTAACGCACCTAGTCCAACAATGAGTTTGCCTACTTTGAACAAATACCCGCGAGTATTTGAATGATGGTAATCGCCTCAACACCTCCGATCCAAACAAGCTTCGAAACGCGTGCTTTGCCAAGTTAACTTGTCAGCCAACTTGTTTCAGATACGATATGGCTTGATCAGACCGGCGACCACTGGCTAATAAATTGATTGAAAACGAGTTTTGTAAATTATCAAGTCAGTTTATCGGCGTTTAAGGCTAATAAGCCGTCGTGTAAGTCATGTTTTCTTAGCGGTGGCGTCGTCAACATTGGCCTTCCGACTCTCCTTCCTCATGAGCCACTCCTCTGTCGCATGTGTCTCAACCTCCAGTCCATGCAGACGGGTCAAGAGCGAAAATCCGTGAAAAGACCCATTTTGCTCATCGGTCCTATCTGCCGAAAACGCTGACCGCGTGACGCAACGCACGCCGCGCCGCCCAGGACGTCGTGACGTCACGGCGTGTCGACCAATCGGCCCGCGTCGCGTCGCGTCTTTGCGAAAGACTGTCATTATCCACTGCAAATGCCAACGGCGTTGCTTAGGGCCGCGGCCAGGCGCCCCTGGATCTGCCACAGACTCCTAGTCCGAAGCGCCGGCGCGGCGCGGCGCCTCTGCGCTGCGCTGGACCAGTCCGGCCCCGGCCCGCCGCGCCACCGTCGGATGGCGTCGCGGTGGGGAACGCGCTCATTCGACGCAGGTCTACCAACGCCTAATCTTCCAAGAAAGCGAAGACACATCATCTGTCTATATTCTTAGACCAGAGGTATTCGTAATTCGTAATGAAGTCTGTATTGGTAGGCATGGAACAGTTTTACTATGTTAGTAGCAGAGGAGGAAGTTTAACCCTCAACAGCCCGCAAAGTATTTGGAGTGAAATTTAGCTTAATCCACGACAGCCCGAAGTACTTGGGGTAAAATTTGGCTTAAGAGAAATGGGAAGGATTTTTCTCCCATTAAAATACGCAATTTTACGCTTTGGAAAATGCCTAAATTATTAGATTTCAGGCTTCCCGAGAGGTGATTTTTTTAAATTGTGACAATACTGAACTGAAAAGATCCCCTAAATAAAATTTTTCTGTTTCCGAGCGGCGTCGCTGGGCGGTAGTAGGTTAACAAAAATAAGAAGGATTTTTTCCGCCAAAATACGCAATTTTAAGCTTTGAAAATTACCTAAATTATTAAATTGCAGGTTTACAGAGGGGCGATATTTTTTAAATTGTGACAATACTGAACTGAAAAGATCTTGTAAACCAAAATTTCTATGTTTCCGAAGTGCATCGCTGGGCGTTAGTGGGTTAAGTACCTTCGGTTTCGGAGCACCTCTACTTGGCAACGAAAAGGTAGAAAGTGCGCCCTTTGTACCGCAGGGAAAGGTTAAATTTAACTGAATCCTGCTTTCAACTAATTGCTCTGGTTTCTTGAGCTCGACTTTTATGTACATGCGTTTTCCCTCCGGCGTCTTAGCTGTCGCTCATTTTAACTTAAGCTATCACTCTACATTCCATCAAAGTGCCAAGATACACGTAGCACACGGAAGTATGAGCACCCGAATGACATGCCACGCCGATTGCTAGTGGGTTTTACCGATTCAGTCGAAGAATAGACGACTGTGATACTATTTATTTCTGTAGTTGCATATTTGACGCGGTCGTGAAAATCGAAATCTTATTCTCCTGAATCTGCGGAAGCGATCCTTAAACCTCGGAAAAATTGTTCCGAACTGTTTGAAAATTGGCGATTGCTCCGAATATTCCTTCGAAAAGTATCAGCGGAATTATAGTTTTGGATGTCAGGCCATTAAATATCATGTAATTTGTACTTCGGAAAAAAACGGAAAAAACGCGAGGCGTTTGTTCAGGAAATGGACAGAAGAGGTGATTAGAAGGCACGATTTCGTGCGGAATATTCGTGCGTTCTAAAGAATGTGGCTTTTATCATGGATATCGACTAGTTAGCCGAACATAACCTTACCACACATAAGTTCACCTTATGGTACGAGATTAATGCCAGCATTTGTTGCCAACACTTAATTACCGTGTCTCTAAAGATCCGTCAAGGAAGTAAGAAATGCGTCCTCCAGATGTGTCATCAAAATGGTCGGAAGCCGTGGGTCCCTTGCCTATGCCAACTGCAAGAATGCTTGCTCTTGGAATATCCGCTGACTGGCGACGTAGCCCTGACGTTGTATATGCTTTAGCAATTAACATGAATGTTTGCCGAGCTCTCTGTCGAAAGACATTGGCCGGTGTTTCTTATTTGATTCCTTCTGAAACTGCCGCGTTATCTCCTTTGGTTAAAACTTATGCAGACGTTATTAATCACCAAATACGCGGATATTCAGGCTCAGTGCAACTCGCGCTGTTCGAGAAATTTTTCATCTTTTTCATTAGTGGATGTGCGGAAGACCAAGGAGTAAAGAGTACGCTGCCCAGTGTTTAGAAAATTACGTATGTAATGCTGATAATGCGGGAACGCTAAAAAACCAAAGACTTCATTGGTGGTTCTTGAATACATGTGTGCAATCAAGTTGCGGTAAAATTCACTTAAATATTTTGACCAAAAAGTTTTAAAAAATCTGATGACAAGGGGGTGAGGATAAATCCACAAACGAAATTTAGCCACGAAAGGCAAAATTTGAGCCCACTGTGATGTTTATTTACCTTATGTAGAACCTTGGCGGCAATGATTGAATGACAGAATGAGAATTCATATCAGTGCAGTTGCGCATGTAAAAAAGGCTTGGGTGAAAAATTGATTGGCAAAAACGGATTGGCAAAAACGATTTCTTGAAGAGACTTCTGTTAAAATCCAATACTAATTATCAGGCAATTATTAAAACGGCGCGGTGTTTAGGAAGCGAGGTCGTCTTGTGGAAGGGTGAAAATACGACAGTGACACTGAATTACCAAGAAAATGATTACTAATTGTTTGGTGACCCGAAGTGGAAGCCTTGAGCTGAAATTATCATACGAACTTCCTTTTGGCTCAAAAGTTGTCTTACTTCCTTCAGCTGATTACTTTTTAGCGGGAAAATACAAATTGAATGTCACCACAATTCGTGCGGTCCATGTTTAATTGATGTTTTTCTTAGTCCAAGGAACTTCTTAATTGTTAATGTGAGGGAAGGAAACGCCGAATTCTTGAAACTACTATAATTTGTTTGAGTTGTTGATGGAATCAATTCCAAATTTACATGGGAAGGAGAAAAAGAAATGCTTTGAAAAATAGGTTCTGGAACAAACTTTGCAAAACGAAGGAACGAACTTCGTTTCAGATTTTCGATAATGGTCGACAATGTTATTTAATTAAGATGGCATATATTAAAATTTTAAGTTATGGAAGTGCTCTTATATTTTGATCTTGCAATGAGCGAAATGTATTTTTGATATAAATATACTTTTAATATTATTCACATATAAATATGAAGCTCTTGCGTGAACGCATAGTATTCTTTGGATTGCCCCAAGAGGCAACACCTTGTTAAAAATATGTTCCCTGGATATCAGGATATCAAGGATATCAGCCTGATATCAGAGGTATATTAAACGGATATTGAGAGAAAATTGACCACATTTCAGTTAAATATCTGACTGATCAAATATACATAATATCAAAATACAGATAATCCAGAATATCAAAAAATATCAGCTGGATATATACCTGGATATCAACGTCGGGTATCAATGGACAGTGGTCCGAGAGTAAATAAAAATTTTCATAACTGGAAGGCCCATCTTTGAAAATATAATGTATACCCGTTTAACGTCCGTGCCGAAAACATGCATGTGGTTACCCTAAACATGTTAGTTTTTGCGATAAACCTTTAAATACCTGTACAGGTCAATAGGTAGCACTCTTTAAGCCCTTTCGTTTGATAAAAAACGAATAACATCATTTTAGAGAGCTTTTCAGTGCGTATATGATTGAAAATGTTCATCCGGGAAGATGGCGGGGTTATGGCCCGAAAAGCTTGCTCAATGTCAGCTCAGTCGGCGAAAATCGCCTTTTCATTCGCATTTTTGGGGCGTTCAATCAATTTATGCGGCAACAGGCAACGTTTTCATTCTTTTTTATTATCCCTTAATGAATTCAAATCGTAATAACTTGGAATTTCAAAAATAATTTTTCGGTGTAAAATTGAAAAAAAAATGAAGGAGTACCCCTAGCTTTTTAAAAAAATTTAGCCGAAAATTTTTTGTTTGAATTTCCAATTATCACGATTTGAATTCATTAAGGGATACTAAAAAAGAATGAAAACGTTGCCTGTTGCCCCATAAATTGATTGAACGCCCCAAAAATGCGAATGAAAATGCGATATTTACCGAATGCGCTATGAGCAAGCTTTCGGATCGGAACCCTGCCACAAGGTTACGTTAATCAAGGTTAGAGCCTTGTGCACTTCTGCCTACAAATGTCTTAATATAAAGTGATATTCTTTAAAAAAAATTAAATCAACCGTTTAAGGTTAGGTTTTATTAGTTGTAATGGTCCAAATATCCCTATTTGCAATATTTTTTTAAGTCGCTTCCATCTTTTAAACACTTCCTCTAATTTTTTTTTTAAATTAAAAAATCAAGCCTTGAGACGCGATATATTTTAAAAAATTGTCTTTAATGAAACCTAGTAATATGCTTGTTCAAAATCAGGTAACCTACGCGATGAGGCATTGGTCCGCAATATGCGATCTCTTTAAAATGAATTGTGCGTCTAAAAAAATATTTTTTTGATTACCCGCCAGGCGGTAACGAAACTGTTTCTTTTAAGGGCAACTAGCATCAGGTTGGCAGTATCTGAAATAAAGTATTGGTCGCCATGTTGGCAGCACTGAGTGTCCAACTTGGGCTTACTCTACACTTAAGTCCACACGTGATCGCCTATCCCTTATTACGGCATACTTCGTTGAGAAACGCGGGTCGAGCACATTAAGCACACGAGAGAGAGAGAGAGAGAGAGAGAGAGAGAGAGAGAGAGAGAGAGAGAGAGAGAGAGAGAGAGAGACCAAAAGTACTTGGAGACTCGTTTGAATTACACTCAAGATCTTTAAAGTTACTCTGTCTACCTTAAGTATTCTATGCCGTTAAGCTCGGCGGAGCGACAGCGGGCCGAAAAATAAGGCACTTAACCTAACCTGGCATTGCATTAAACTATCTCAGCGGTAGCAAAGCCTGACGTCGCTTACTTCTCGGCGGCAGAAAGTGCCGAGTGGACCGGATTCGGAGTGAGGCACGCGACACCTAACCTACCCGGTAGTCCGTCGTCCTCGGAAAGTAATGAACGGTTGAATGGTAAAAACGCAAGAGATCTAAGGTTTAGAGTTCATCTCTTCTTAAAGAGATTTAACATTTAGAGTTCATCGTTAAATCCGAGTGACGTGAGAAATGGTCTAACCATCATATCACAAGTTTACCGAAACCTTGAACCACGTTATTTTCAAATCATACTTACGCAAACCGCCTATGCGAAATTTCGACTCTGCATCGAGTTTATGATTCGACCTGATTTTTGTTTCACAGAAAGGTTTTGTCAACCCTACAGTAGAAAATACATATTAAGGATGTATTGACCCGAATGCCGCGTTGAAAATGTATGAGGGTAGTTTCCGTGCGTTCAAGTCACCTCTCATTTTAGATGCATTAAGTTGGTTTCGTGCGTTCAAGTCTCCTTATATGACCTCATTGCATGTCGCTTCAATAGCAACACCCATATTTCAATCTTAGTATCAGTAGTAATCAATTTTTAGTATTTTTTTAAAATACAAAATTGACATTTATTATTTTTTTCAAATCGGAATTCAATGAAAATAAACTAAAAAATGTTGTCTAAACGTTCGAATGGTTGTCAATATATACTACTGTATATTGCGAGGACTGTCTAGTTGGTTACTTTTAAGGTTTGGGCTCATATCAGAAAACGTTATGGAAGTAAAACTGATTGACTTTCAAGTTTGATGTAAATGAAGCCCGGCCATGAAATGCTGGAGTCTAGAATGCGTATACTGCGGTCAGCACATAAAATGATTGCCAACATTCACATTTTATTGTTAAGAGAAAATGTGGCTTGCAAATATAACAACACATCCTTAAGAACCTGTTATTGGTTAATGACGGCTGTTATGTAAGGCTAGCAAGCTTCACGTTGGTGATGTGTAGCTAGATGTAGGCCTAATTAAGTTATTCAAGCGTTATTTAAAGACGATCTCAATTTTAAACTGTGGCCTTGCGCATCATCAGCAAGAAACCTTCTGCCCTGATGTGGATTGCGACTCTGAACCGAAAACATGATGTACAAGTCCATTAAGTTTCTTCTATTAATCTAGCCAGCACTTTTCACCGCACTTTCTACACCGATATAAATTGCTCAACTCGCACTTATGCTCGAAGTATTAAATAATCTAATTACATTTTTTGTTGGTCCTTCGGAGCGTGAAGCTCTTTTGCATAACCTAAACGAGGTTCAAAATGGACCTAACTTCACTCTTGAGGTGTTCAAGATAATATTTACGAATGAAATTCCCATTCATTTTTGTTATGCGTGCTTACAATGTGGATGTGATCAAGCAATCTCTTCATGCTTGTGCATCAATCGTTACTGATCAAGCGTTAAATAGCTTTAAGCAACGGAAGATTTAACTAGGGTGGAACACAGAAAATGCCTCTTTTCTACTTTGCAGTGTAGCTGGAACTCTTTGGTGCTTTCTTTCAGCTAAGTAGAGAGTATCACTGTAGATTAAAGCGGATACACCTCTTGTATTTTCTCTCAAGGTTAAACCCTCTTCATCCCTCAGAAATTCCTAGCTCTTGACTTTTGTTAACTTTCGTTTCTCCTAAATTTACGCCGTAACTTATGGTTAACAGACATGGTCTCAGCGATGCTGTAGCTTTTCATTCTCCGTGAACTATCTGTACTCTCACACGATTACACGATTTTAATTTTGATAAAAGGAGAAATTAGTTTTCTGCTGCATCCTAAGTTTTAGACGTTTGATCTGCTCGTTTCAGCGTGTCACAATCATTAAGATGAGTCGCACTTACTCTTGATGGCCCAGATGTCTCCACGTTCGCTCGCCCTGAACATGGTGTCCATATCGCGGAAGCACTGTCGACTGACGTTAACCCTTTCGGCGACCCAGTTGGACGCCACCCTCTCGGCGTTGTACACATCCAGGAGCTTGTCCAGGCCCGAGAAGTTGGCGGGCGGGGTCGGCGCCGTGGAGGCCGCCGTCCACTCCACACTGGGCATCACCGTCTCGCGGGCGCCGACGTTGCCGTCGTCCGCGGCCCGCCCGATTCGGAGGGCATCCCCGACGCGCACCAGGGCGACCAGGCCCACCAAAGTCAACACGCGCATACCAACGACGGAAGTCCACGACTCCGAGAGCGCTGGAGCGGAGGCTCTGGTGCGAGGGCGAACCGAAAATGATCTGAGGCGCCGGTGCACCGCTGCGGTCCGCGAGTGGCGGCGGCGTGCTTGGCAGCGCCGACCGGACGGAATGCGCCTCCTCGGTGAAAGTGGTGGGGGAAGGGGTGGGGGTGGGGTGGGGGTGGGGTGCGGGACCCCGGGGGACGGATTCACCCAACATACATGACATGCTATGCCGCAATACGCTCGCTATGAAATGCTTCACCCATCCATTTGGCCATTGTGCATTTCGAATCACCTTTCGTACCAGAGCAAGGAACAGGTTTTGGAACTTCACAAACAGAAGTTCCAAAACTCTTGAATTACAGAGCTTAAATTTGCCGCTGAAAGAACTTCAATTTGCAAAATAACTTAATACTTAATTTGAAAAAGCAGCAAACTCATTCTCGGAATGATACAAAACCTATTCAAAAGGATTAAAGATAATTTTAAGCACCTTCGTAGTAGAAATGATTTGGATACTTTAGTGCCCAACATCTTTGTTGCAATCTTTTTTTTTTTCAAAAGGATTTCATTGAAGAAATCAGCCAAATGGTGAACCAGAGGGTGCGTAAAAAATTGAGAAAAGAATCTTTTATCACTTGAGCCTCACCGAAAACTACCTCTCATCGACTTCTTTGACTGGCTTAATTTTTGTCGGCTTGAATTTCTAGAATCCCCATCATCAATAATTTATGAGTTTTTTTTAAAAAAAAATATTTTTTTAAGGAATTTTATAGAAATTTAACGATTTATCGGAGTATTCGATTTCTTGATAAGTGCAAAACGTTTTTTTGTCGGAATATTTAGCCTTGTGTCTGACAAATGGCTAATTGAAATCAGATTGTCGCGTTCGCCATTGCTGAAGTTCGGTGGATTTCCAATCACAAGAGATAGCTACGAGAAAGCATTCGAGTGAGTCTGTGGGAAAACCGGGGTGAGTGGCCGCCATAATATTGTTCAAGGCAAAACGATTTATTTGGTGTGTTTTAAATAAACAAAATGAAATTGGTTTGAAAAGTCATGTGTGCTCATATCCTTGTTACTTACGTTCGAGCAAACACTTAAAAAAATCATTGGTGGGGATAGGAAGGGCTCTGTCACGTGGATTCACCGTGGACCGTGGACAGGACACGCGGCCGTGCTCTGTGAACTCGAAAAGTGGTCATTTCAACCTCTTAAATTCCTCAGCGGAGCGGAGCGGTATCGGAGCGAGGCTCAAAACACGTGTCCCTGTTTGGGATTTCACATTCTTCAGCCACCTAATCTTTGATGTTCTTTCTTTACGTCAGTCAACGCCACGATATGGTGCAGTTTTAGGAGAGCAACTATTCATTCAGCTATAATTAATTGTGACGAGGAAGTTATTGAATTATTTTGGGGTGGGCTATTCCAACCCGCGTCACGTTTGCCCATGAATCAATTCTTTATCGCGCCGCTATTTTCACGGATGGACGTCAGTAGATTAGTTTTAAAATTCAATTATACTGTAGTTCTATATTTTTCCCGGTTGCATTGCATCATCTTGTATTTCAGTTTTGATTCACATACAACGTAGCGTATACAGTATTGAGTTACTCTACAACTAACCTAGGTAAAGCTAATGCAGGCTTTGTTGAACGAGGCCTAACCAAGGGTAAATTGGTCATGAGAGTCTCTCATGTTCGAACATGGAGGCAAAACGCATTTATTCGCCTCCCCTATAAGTCCGGATACGAAATTTTGAAATTGCCTATGATGATTTTAATATATTCCGCAATTCCAAAAAAAAAGTATTCTTTTCACAAGAAGGAAGCTACAAAGAAAGGAATAGCGGTATGGATGCGTAACGGAAGCGAAAGACTAGAAGAGCACGCACGGAAGTGCTCTGTTTCCGTAAATAGAATTTCCGTCTTTAAGAAAACTAAGTCAATCGAATTCTTCAGTGAGCCTTATAAACTGCAGGGGCAGGGCCAATCGACCAGCAAATGAAAGATCTTGTTTCATTAAAAGGGTCAAGATCTCGACCGCGTTTTATCACGATCGGCTAACATTGACCGCAGTTATCTTTGACTAAAGCAATGTAAGGACCATTTCTCGAAAAGGTTTTTTTTTCACTCTGCTCTTTTTTTTTATTTTCGCCTGACTTTTTTTGTTTGTTGTTACGTCGAACTTGCTGTAGAAGATTTTTTTCTTTTTTTTTCCTTCTCTTGACCATGTCTAAATTTTCGTCACGTATTGTGTAACTTCATATTACATATTGTTTACCGCTTAAACCAATCCCTGTGGTGTCTGCCGTGTTTGTGCGATGCCAACAGTGCTTTATTTTCCCTTCCCAGCCGTAAAAGTGTTTTCAAATGAATTCCTCAACTTTGGTGTCTGCTTGTCTACAAAGGTATGATATTTAATGGTACTTCGGGTGATCCTCTATCGCACGCATATGAATAATATAATCAGTAAAATTTTATTGCGGAATAGTGAGGCTAAGCTTTGATCACTGATGATCGAGTTCCTGATAATTTGAACCCTTTACGTTGATCAGAACGTTCCCCAATGATAGCATGCGCTCTACATGTAATTCCTAAGAAGTAATATTTTCATTCACAACTTTAATTTAAAAAAGATGTTGTTGTTAACTTAACTTTTTATCCTCTTTTATTTGTAATTTTTAAAAATTTTCATGTGGTATCGAAAACAGACGGGTTACCTCTTCATAACTGGCAGGCTCTTGTTTCAGTTTTCAAAGAAAAAAAACGCCTTGTGTTTCTCGCTGTCACTTATATCTGTGTCGGATCAATTGGGTTTACTGATCAGTTTAAATCAGTGACGTATTCAAGGGGCGATCGACGTTGTCACATCTTGCTCTACAGTCGCGACAAAACGCAGTACTGGGCGTGAAATTCTATGGCCTCTGGAAAGGTCATAATGCAGAATTAAAGAATTTCTTAAATTAAAATCAGCCAATGAAGCCCGGTGCCAACTCATCTTACCTCCATAATTATGTACCGTATGCTAATTGTTCCCCCTTGGCCTACAAATTCCTTCCAGGAAACAAAGCTGCGATTTCGAATCGGATAAGTAGACAGAGTGAGTGCTTAAAAGAATGACATTAAAAAATAATATTAAAAGTTGAGGAGAGAGACGAAAATAATTTTAGGCTCCGTTTATTCACTTTCAAGATG
>Ga0058701_10002285_pt1 | contig 14398 bp, 5 predicted proteins | sample AgamicOrMae_FD_97039 | JGI IMG/M metagenome (GOLD analysis project Ga0058701, IMG submission 97039) | Agave microbial communities from Guanajuato, Mexico - Or.Ma.e | ecosystem: Host-associated > Plants > Phyllosphere > Phylloplane/Leaf | place: Guanajuato, Mexico | collected 2012-06-04 | reverse complement strand
ATTCCTTGGGTGTCAGATAACCTAGGTTAACTTGCGATAAGATTATTGCCCTTGAAATCGAAATGCTCCCCAAGGATGTGATAAAGCAAGGATATCTTCGGCTGACCGCAAGCTTGGCGGATGCCTCGCTCCTCTCGTTGCAGGCCTTCGTAAACCTCTTGACGCCAGCGCCACCCATAACAGACCTAATTCGCGGACCTGATCCGGACATTTTTGCTGCGTTTGTACTGTACTGTCGTAACCAGCTGATACGTCCAGAGAAATCTTAATTTTTAGTGAGTTAATGGTGCTGCCCGAGGGGCCATTTACTTCTTTTTGGGCATGTGCCTACTCCGGATTTTAGAATTTTAGGTCGAATTTAAGGGATTTCAAGGATTTCAGGACAGACTTTATGGATTCCAGGGATTTCAAATATTCCGAGGGTTTTCGGCCGGACTTCAAGGCATTCAGTCGGGTTTCATGGATTTCAGCGGTTTTAAAGTCGGGTTAATGGATTTCAGGCCAGATGGTGGGGATTTCAGGTCGGATTGCAAGATTTTCAGGCCAGATTCCACGGATTTCTTGCCGGATTTCAAGTATAATAGGTACTTTAGGCCGAATTTAAGATATTTCAGATCGGATTTCAATGATCGTATGAATTTGAGGGAGTACAGGGATTTCAGGCCAGATTTCAGAGATTTTAGGTCGGATAATTTCAGGACATTTGTAGACCAGATTTCAGAAGTATTCAACCCCTCGATGCTGGCATCACACTAGAGCCGCACCCATTTAACCGATCGGGACGGGAAATAAATCTCAAAGCCCCGAATTTGTGCTGTCGACTCCCTCGGGCTCCAGAATTTGAAGTGCGTCGCAAAGCCATTAAAATGAAAAAAATAACCACTCCAAATGTTTGAAGAATAGAAATGTAGGTCGAGGACGACTAGCACACCCTTAACAGCGCTGATTGCCAGACGTGGCCCAAAATTGCCGCATTGGTATTGTTGAAAGCACCAACTCCCGCAGAATTTGTGTCTGCTCTATACCCAGAGAAATCTTAGATTTAAGGAAACAATGCTGGCTTCCCGGAGGTCTTACGTTTTCTAATGAATAGTCCGCTAAATGTGGGGCTTTCCTAATGTCTCAGATTATTACATCACTCCAGACGGCCAGGAGCGCGGAGCGCATCTGCCGGATCGAATTCGTTTCGCTCCTTGGATAGTTTCTGTGTACGTAGTCGATTCGCATTTTCGGCGCGAACTAAGTTTCGAATATGTTCGAAACAGAAGAATTTAAAGGTAGAATTTCCGGCTGTTGTTTTTGAACTTTGGTCGCCAAGCGCCGAGCGGAGCGCCAATAGAGCGAGGCTCGAGGCACGTGATCCGACCTAGCCGAACTTGAGCTAGGTTAAGCTAATTGCCGCTCAGCCGGCTCGCCGCTCAGCTTAACGGCGAAAAGCGAAAGTGGAAGAATATGTCACCTTTCAAACAGTGAAGGGCATCTGAAATCAGGTGTGATGTTGCATTATGCTTTGGTCCCGGACGAACGGATAATCTGAACGTAGTCTTGTTACTGGAGACCTTTGGGAAATCCGAGAGACCTCAATAATTCGTCCACATCTCGTCGAATCTATCACCTAATATCGATCGTAAAAAGGCGCTTGAGGTGCTTGTGTGCCAAGCCGCGTTCGAAAAACTTTCCCCTGACGATACTCTGCTGTCTTTTCCCTCACATATAAGCGCTACGGATGTGTTAGAAATAAAAGAACTCTCGCTGCGACTGCTTTTGAATGAAGCCCAGGAGGTATTTGAGTGTGCTAACCGGCACGTTGGCCAAAAAGGCGCCAAGTTCAAAGAAGCCGCGGAAGTGTCGAATGGGGCGGCAGTCGGGGTGGTGGGTTTGCGGAGCGCGTGCAAAAATGATCACGTTGAGATGGGGAGGGGGGGGGGTGATGGCGGAGATGACTCGGCGTCTGCGAAAGTTTATTACTCTCGCTACCGACTTTTAATATTTATGTTCTAGCGAGGTAGAAGTTGTACCGATCTTAACCGTTATGGAACAGATGAGTCATCTGTTTGGATACAGGAGTTACTAGTATTTATTTTAACGTAGCTTAGCTTGCTCCCTTAACCCGACTGAACGTAATTTATCTTTACCTTCTCTAACTCTGCCTTGCTCCCTCTCACCTCACCTATCTAAACCGACGTTTATGAACGTAGACAAGCCTGACAGTGCGTGTCCTAACGAGTACCAAGCGAAGAATGATCTCCGATGGGGATTTTTTGAAATGATGCAACCCGCTCGACGTGAGAGGCATGAGTGTTGCCCACTATGGCCGGCTTTCTGCTCGTAGAAGACAACACGCACAGCATATATGTGAAGCGTGCTGTATCCTGAAATCCTCAGGCGTTCGTAACTCGCTCGGTAAAAACTTTCCACACCCTGACCTCCCACATAGAGAAAGGAATATTTATAGAATATCCCATACGGCCTAGATATCAAATCTTAGATATCCCAATGTCTCAATGATATTTAAAAAAGATGTCTACAGAATATTCTTTTTGACCATATGCCGAGACATTTGTTGGATATCTAAAATTAAGTATTTTATAAATATAGGGAAAATTACCATCGCGGGGATGGTCATACCCTTCCATCTCTCGTCCTTCGTCGATGTAGCTTGTCCTAGATGTTCACGTACCGACCTGTTTACCTAGGTAGGCCCACCGAATTAGAATACGTCCATTTTCATGGAGGTATTATTTTGTGAGTTGGCAATGTCATCTTAGACTGACGTGTATTGATTGCGATGTATTATTAAGTACACTTTCAGTCTATTTCATGTTGAAATCATAGATTTGCGGATGAACATAAAATCTACAGTGACCTTCTAAAACGGCATTGGGTTTGAGTGAATACAGACATAAGGAAGAGAAACATGGTTAGCTACTCCCAGATCCTAGGCTGTTAAGTTAGGCACCAAGTCACGGACATTTTTGGGAATAGAAAAAGAATCGTTTCTTGAGAAAATATTCTAGATCTTGCGTAATAATAAATACCAATACCATTTCTGGGGGGAGGGGTAGTTATTTCAGTTTGAGGGAATGCTGATGATTCCGCTTAGAAAGTAGTACTTATAATTAACCCACTGTTGTTCTGAAGAGTACATAGGCAGCTCATTTAACATAAACGAAATGCGGGTTGCCTATGCTGAATTCCAGTAAACAGAAGCGAAGTCCGCGCAATTGTTGCACGCAGACCGGTGGCACCAAAAGATAATCTCGGTGACTCTAAAAGAAAATCTAAAAAACGCCTGAGTAATTCATCTTAATATGAGCGTAATCACGGATGGTAAGGAATGTGCACTCTATAAGAATGAACCGCAACGTCCCGCTGGGTCAAACGTTATCAACAAGTGAATGTTAATTGGTCTTAAACATGGCTTTTTGTAAGTAGATCGAGCGGTCGGCTGACTCGGGTGTGTTGTTTTTGAAGAAGAAAATACTTTCTTAGCGGAAAGAACGGAGCTATCTTGACCTACTGCTTTTAGCCTTGGTTCATGGTCTCTCAGCAGCTACGCATCCAAATTGGGTCCTTCCGGCTAAACTCGTCGAATCTTCTTCTAGTGCTGGCAGCTCACTTGAACGAGGCTGTTGTCTCAGTTTTACACCCAATCTCCTATTCAAAATTAACCCTTAAGTTCGAGGCGGCCGGCCGTTTCAGCCAGACATTGCTCATTAAATGAACACTTTTTTATTACTGGATATTCTATTTAGATTATCCTAAACTGCATCTTTCATAGTAAACTGAATGGGCTAAATTACGACGCAGCGGTTTTGACCCCCAGATTGTTATAATTTTACAAGCTGGGTGAGTAAAACATGTCTTTAGGTAAAATTAACCCCACGGAAAGGTTTTACTACCTTCAAACTGGAGTTATTTTACAAAAATGAGTAAATATTACACCTGCAGAGGTTTGAATGGCGCAGTTATGAATTATACATCTCAGTGGGGTCAAGTTACTACTTACAGGTGAAAACCGCTGCGTTGCAATTTAACCCATTCTGTTTACAGTTAAACTGTCGGCATATTTTTTTTTTAGAAAATTTTGTGGATTGTTATTTCTACCGAAGCGACTGTAACTTATCTGCCCAATCCAATCACGTGTAACAATGTTTCTTATTTTCTTGTCCGCACGGGCTCAAATATTAAATTCAAGGCCTTAAAGTCTTTATATAAAGAAATGCTTTTTAAGGTAATCCTTCTTCAATGCTGTTGATAAAAGTCTCAATTCAAGCGAAGCAATAGTGGAGCTACCATTTTTAAAGAACCGCACTCCTTGAACACGCCTATCGCTGTTGTGTAGCTCGTTCCTCGAACGATGTTTAATATTGTTCTATTTTTATATACTTGCTCTAAAAAATATAGTGGGCACAAGACTGTCATTTTTCAATCTCTTTTAATACAATACCAACTATTCTTCTTCTTTTAAAACATTTTTCTTTCTTCTTATAGTAACTGTGAATATGGTACTCTACTAATAAATTTTTAGGTATGCTACTAAATGATCGGAATCAAGCAGTTTTTACAATGTAACTAGTGGCCTAAACCTCACCATTAAACTCGTTCTCGTTTATTAAAATAACAATAATAATAAAAAATGTTTTTTAAAAAAATTACTGTCAGAGGAAAAACATTTTTGTAATGATAATACTACTATTCCTAATTCAGGGTTTTTGCGCCCCAGGTAAAAGTAAAATTCTCTGATTTTTCCCTGACTTTTTTCAGACCAAACAGGTCGTTTTCCGGGTTGTAATTTAGGACTACTAAGTATCAAAACTTCCAAGGAAAGGTTTTTTTTTTAAATTAGCACAACCCTACAGTCAGTTAAGGTTTATACAGTATAATATTTATTTTTTTAACGTAAAAAAAAATTAAAACCATCATTTACTGGTACTTTATTTAATTCAAAAATAATTTTATATAAAATGGAAGAGCAGCTTGTACTTCAGGCTTAATATTATGAGAGCATTAAACATCGCGCCAAATTTTCGGACTAAGGAATAATAAAAGTGCACAAAAGTGGCATTTTCCAAGGAAAAGGGCCAATTTCCTGATTTTTCCCTGACCAAAACAATGCCCTGATTTTTCCCTGACCCGCAACAACCATGTAATTACTTAAATAACCAATCGTCGTATGTATCGGGTGGAAAGTATGAAATAATCCAATTTTCATTTAAGCAAATTTAATCAATTTTCGATTCATTAAAAATAAAACAAGCTTTGACTTGAAGCGATGTCAAACGGTTACAAATCCACGTACAAGTAGAAAAATAATCGTCACCCTCGTCCAAACTTGAGTGGGAATAATCCATGCTTGTCGGACATTACAATAAATACAACAATCAGTCCTTAAGATAACACGACCTTTTATCACAAGAATAAGAATTAACAAATCAAAGCAGAAATGCAATTACAACGGCCTTTAGTCGAATCACGGGCTCAGAGGCCGAACGGTCTCATATGTACAAAATGGGTTCGTTTCGCTAACTACACAGCAATGTCCACCAAAGCTTCACAATAGCCCCGAAATACAAGTGTCTGTATAAAGTTTATCAAGGTACTAGAAGAGAGCTTACCGCTACCGCGGCTTGTATGCTTGCTAAAAATACATTTTGATACTACAATTTGTTCTTTGCCTGCTGTCTGAGATAGTATATTTAATCGTTCCCAAGTATGGGGTACATGAGACCATCTCTTTCGTCTTGTTCGATGGCTACCCAAGTTGATTACTACTGTCTCATTTAAAACTGCCTGTCTCGCTTTTCTGCACTTTCTCAAAACTATTGCGAATTACATTGCTTGTCTTACAAAAGAGAGAATGAATAAAAAAATATAGCCGACTTTTGGCAGGATTCCTAATATTAAAATGTTCAAATACAAAAACACTTGATTGAGAAACAATTGATGACTTTTTTTTTCTTTTCTGTTTATTTGGAATGTTGCGTGTTTGTCGGGAAATCAAAAATCGGGCCACAGGCAAAAATAGTTCAACACATCTCAGCAAGATTATGAATCTTCTACAAAGTACGGACGAATCAATTATTTAGTACCTCTTAGCTGATTCTTACAGTTTCTAAAATAATTGATAATACACTTTTTTGGGGGGGGGAGGGTCAAATGACATTTTTGTAGGTCACGCTTGTCATGCTTGAGATTGGAGCTTCTATCAAAAGCCTTAACAAAGTCTATTCCTGCATACAAAGAGGAAGGAGTCCTATTCCCACAACCAAGCATTTACCTCACCAGTACATATAAATAATGCCATGTAATACATAATCTTAGTCCAAAGTATAGTCTCAATTCGTCGTAACAACGTTAATTACATCGTCAAAAACAACCGTTGAGGAGATTTCCAAGTAATAAACAATTCTACCGTGCTTCTAAAAATCAACGTATATGCGTTAAGAATGTACAAAACACTTATTCAAGAAGACGATACAAAGTTCCCTGAGTGACAAACTTGAAGATGTATAAATCATGTAAAATTATGCAAAGAAACGATATGAAGTCAATTCGAAACAGTCGTTTGAAGTCAGCAAAGGTCCCTCCAAAATACTTCGTTTGAACTTAGAAATACGGCGGGCATAATTATGCAAGGAAAACTCAATACTTCAGCGTCTAATCAAAGGATGTTTCTAGAGAAAATGAATTGTACTACATAGGAAATAACTACAAAACGAAAACATAAACATAATCGAGGAAAATCCCGAATAAAATGAATGATATGGAAGTTACGTAGAAAAGTCAACATTGGACTACAAAGTCTTTTATACAACAAGTACGAACTTGTAAGTGAAAGAAACAGCCACCTACGTTATCGGCACGTGCTCGATTTTCGTTTTTTACAACTTGTTGAGCAAATGAAAGGGGAAAATACAAGGCACATTGCACATTTCTACAAAGAGCGTTGGTACTTTTGCTAAGGCACAAACATCTATGCGCCCGATTCGTGTGCGACGGGCTTCTCTTCTCAATCCGAGTGTGTCACCATATAATGCCGGATCGAGTTCTGTCGCGTCTTATTCTGCCGACACTTCGTCAGACTCCACGTCTTCCGCAAGTCCGCCTGTAACTCGGGCGGAAGTTGCCGAAACACATCCGGATCCACTTCGCCGGGGAGTTTTTCGTTGGCTTCCGGGGCGGGCTGCCTGCTGGGCCCGCTGGGGCCGCCGGTGCCGCTGGGGCCGCCGGTGCCGCTGGGGCCGCAGCCGCCGTTGGCCATCGCCGAGTCCATCGACACGTCCGACTGCTCGTCTCCAGAGCTGTATGCTTCGAGAACCTCCATCCGGATGTCGGGCGGCAGCTCTCGGAGAACCGATTCATCCAAAGAAGTTCGAGCGCCGCGGGCAGCGAGGCACATGTCGGACACCCGCAGTTTGCTGGGGGACATGAGGTCTCTGCCGCAGTCCGACCTCGTCTTTTTGGGCGACGGCTCCAGCTCGGGCTCCGATTCGGACCCCGACTCGCTCGGCGTGTACGAGCTGCGCGATAACGTTCTGCTGCTGCCGCCGCCAGAACCACCACAACCCACACTCTCCAGACTCGTGAGCGTCTGCACCGAGAGGTCCCTCACCAGGAAGTTGGCCACCGAGCCTCGTCCGACGCCCCGCTCCCGGAACTTGGTGAAGGCCAAGCCCATGAGAGTGAGATGGAAGGGCTCCGCCATGTTCACCATCTTGTTGAAAAGCATCATGATGGTGTTCATGAGTCTGTCCGGGAGAATACTGACGACATTGCTCTGCCTGCTCTTGCGATGGCTCGTCCCTCGAACGCGGTCGAGCTTCCGGACGGTGACGCGGATCGTCGTGGGGAGGCGGCCGTCCTCCTCGACGAGCTTCAGCAGCCGGCCCAGCAGGGTGCTCATCTTGTCCCGCACCTCGCTCTGCATGCTGACCCTCTTGAAGCCGTCCTCCAGGCCGATGGACTGGGGGCGCCCGCTGGCCTTCACCTCCGTGTCGTCCACCCCGAGACTGTTGTTCTTGAGGCGGAGCGCCGTCTCTGTGCCCAGGGCAGACCGCAGAGCAGCGAGAGGGTGCGTCTGCAGCTCAGCCACGCTCGTGATTCCGAGCGATTTCAGAGTGTCGGTCATGCGGCTGCCGATGCCTGGCAGAGATCTCACGTTCTTCAGCGAGTTGAGGAGGTGTCGAACCGCCGGGCCAGGAAACAAGGTGGTCTGTTTGTTGGGTTTGTTAACACTGCACACGAGCTTGGCCAGCAGCTTGTTGTGGGCGATTCCCGCGCAACACGTGAGCTGCAAGTCCCTCCTAATCGCCTCCCTCATCTGGCGCGCCACCCTGGATCCCTCCGCCAGCCGCTCCCGACACCCGCAGTGGCACGAGCCGTAGTCGTCGTTGTACACGTACTCTTCCGCTAGAGCCGAGTCAGATCGTTCGCAGCTATCCATTTTCTCTACACTGCCTTTTCTTTGAGGTGCATTCCCGTTCACGACAGGGGAATCGCCCGTCTGGTCCATTGCGTCTCTGCTCTTACTTAACCTATCACAAATAGACTTATCTACACAATTTACACTGGTATACCTGGCCTCCATCGAACTGTCCAGACTTTCTGTACTCGTCGACCTGTCTAAAGAGTCAAATGACCTGTCAAAGTCGGAGCCTAATGATTTATCGGCACTGTCACCAGATCTGTTGGCTGGGTCGTCCTTGAGGCGGCGATTCACGAGCTGGGTGACGTCGACGAAGTTCTCGTCCAGTCCAAGCCGCTCGACTAAGGGACTGAACTGCTGCAGGAGGGCGGTGACCTGAGCAGAGGCTTGTCGGTACGGCGCGAGGTCTTCTCCCGGGACCAAGGTAAGACTAGGGCACACGCGGAGAGCGTCTTCAACGAGCATGCACTTGCGTATTCCCATGGCACGAGCTTCGTAGTTACAGGTCACTACGATGTTCTTCTGGCGAACGCCCAGGGGGCGCCCTGCCAAAGTCGGCCGTCTCCGCTCCTCGACTTGAGCGTAGAAACAATCCATATCCACGTGCACAATGACTCGTACATGGCCGCCGGCGTCCATCTGCAAAAAATGCCAGTAGTCAGTGCATTAATGAGTACCCCACATAATAGTAACATGTATTTAAGATTCTCCACAGGTGCTGCGTTTGGTTCCAATCAAATTCCAAGACTGATTTTGTCTAATGCAAGTTGCAGTGCTGCTCCGTGCCAAAATCAATATTCCTCGATTAAAATTGTGGCTCTAATGAATAAATAAAAAGAAATAACAGAAATGATTTACAATGTTACAGTAGTAATGCGGAAGACATACAAAACAGCATCAAGCAAATAACTGCTTTTCCATTTTTAATACTGTACTCTGACACTTTGCTTTGGTACTAAAATGTGCCATACAAGCAATTAAAACAGGAATCATGAAAGGGTATTGATAGAGAGTCCTGGGTTTGGGGAATATCAAAGTACTGATAATGCAAATATTGCAAAACATATGGTCAAAATATTGATTAGACATTAATATGTTTTATCACAGTTTTTGAGAACTACATTCCTTCATGTTTCCCAGTATTGACCCTCACATGGTTCACAGGAAAAAGATATGACAACATTATTTTCTGAGCATCATTTTGTGATAATTATCCATGCTGTGGATATTGGGGACTAGACACAGAGGGCAATGACTTTAAATCGCTGTAGGATCAAGTAACGGAACCCAAAGGTTCTGGAACCACAACTATATCTGTGATAGTATACACATTTTTCTTTTTTTTTAAATTATTTTACAAATAGAAAAACGATTGTATCACTTAGATGCCACTCTCGCCTCTCGCCGGTTACGTGTTCAAACTTGATGAGGTGTTAGTCACTCACTTGCCCAGAAGTTGTTGACAACTTCCAAATTTGGACTGAAGCATTTTGTATACCTATCACTCTCTAAAACCACGTATCCCTAGTCCACACTACGTTTTTGAAGTCGAAATCGTGAAGCTATGTAAGCTCTAAAGCGACAAATAACAAAACGACACTGAATGAGCCACATAACCTCTACACTCGTTCCCAGCTTTTGTAATGCGTGTGTTGTGGGTGAGATATTTTATGCAAAAATGTACCCATTTCGAGGGAACACATACTGACATTTTCCCATAGACTCGGTGACTGCAAAGACAAGTATGAGTGGCCACAGCCTGATCGTCCGAAGTATTAACTCGACAACGGTACCCTTCTGTCATTTAGTGTTTCACTCTGTTTTCATCATGACGAGCTTTGGAGATGTAAGTGCACTGAAATACTGTACCTTAGACGAGTAAACTCTTGTCTGTTTAAGGCGAGGTGGTTTGTTATTATGAATTACGGAATTGTACACATTCGCGTAATGGCACCATTCATGCCTTCACAACTTTCCCTTCTTCTTTGTGGTCATCAGCCAGGTGTGGCACCCTAATCCATGATCATCAGGTCATTATCCTAGAGATGATCTTGTTAATTTTCGCTTCTTATTTCCTCGAATATAGAGAGAAAGAAAGCGTTTTACTCAGGTTTTACTCAAATTTTTAGCGAGGCTAGTCTTTTAATCGTCTCGAAAGCTGAACGATGTGGTAAATACAACAACAACAAAATCGGTACTATGACAAAAAATCAGCTGATTCTAAATCATAGACTAAGAATCATTAGTTCAACTTTGCAACTTTAAAAAGCATATTTGAATAGAGATAATGCGGTCTTGTATGCTCCAGTAGTTAAAATTTATTAACATAAATAATTTTCCAATATTTGATTGACGATCGAAATTATTTGTCTACAAATCAGCTTGAAATTGTAACGGAGGTGGGGGAAGTGAGGTTGTCTTTGGTCAGTTTGGTCGCTTTGGTTTGGTTGTCGTTGTCAGTGACGACAGCAGGAGCAGCCAAGTGTATGTTGGGGCCGTGTCTGTTTTGATTGGTAAGATTTCAAGATTTCCTTGGCTTTTCTTTCGATTTAATCCCATTGTTTCGCTGAGTAGTTAAACTCGAAGCCCCGTGCTTGAATCCTATCTGATTTGCTGATTGAATTGAGTTCCCCCTGAGAAATTCTCTCAAGATGTGCTGTCATGCAATTTCAAGGTTACTATGTGTGTCAGACTAATTTTAGACTCGCGTTGCCTAATAATTGCACCAAAATTCGTGTGTTTGCTATAAATGGATGTGTATCTGTATACGGAGTGATTTCATCGTTCCATCATCATCGCTTCAATCTTCGTGAAGAGTGTCAAGCTATCTTTTAATTATCTTTCAAGTGTTACTAGTCGTGTGGTGGCTAAGGACGGCGTTTTGAATTTCATCCTTGATTTTATCCTTGGTGTGAATTCTGAATCGCACGTGTAAGTTGTGCCGATAATTATTAATATAACTTGGTTCTCATTAAAACATAATCTTTACAATCACACAAGTATTGTGGTAGATTTTGTTGCTCCTGAAAACATGTCATGATTTGTTTGTCTTAGTCAAAGAATCCTTAAGAAGCCTTCCATTGCAAACAAGTGTTTCTATGACAGACTTGTATGTTCTTGTTCCTGGCTTTTTTCTTTTCCTGGGCTGTTTTTCTACTGAACATTTTACCTAAGGAAATCTTTTTACTGTCTTTTATTTGTTTTCAGATCGATACCTTTTGTAATCAAGTCATCAGGCAGGCACAAGGAATCTGAGTTGTGCTGTTTCCTCCCCTCGGAAGTTCCCCAAGACACTGATAACGAATGTCAGTCTTTGCACCAGTTCTCCGTCAGTGGTTTTCCATCCACAGTTCACGATTACTCCATTTTGGCAGAAAGCATATTGCCTCACCAAGATCTCCTCCTTTCATACAACTTCTGGGTGGTAGGTGTCATTTGCAGCTCTGATTATCATCCACTCTTTACTTACATCAATGGATATCTTTTATTTAAATTGCAGTTGGTCTATTCAGTAGGGACATGGGAGATAAACCAACATTCACAGAATCAAAAGAAGAGCTTAAAAAGAGATTAACTCCTGTCCAATACCATGTTACACAAGAAAAAGGAACAGAAAGGTAAACAGATAGTGTTACAGTCTTTGAAATATTTGCTTTGCTAAATTAGCTAATGAAGTGAATTTTTTTCAGAGCTTTTACTGGCAAATACAACAAATGCCAGGATATTGGTATTTACAGTTGTGTTGTATGCAATCAAGATTTATTTTCTTCAGCCACAAAATTTGAGTCAGGCTGTGGATGGCCTGCATTTAGTGATGTTATTGATCAAGGAAAGGTCAAACTGTCAAAGGATACCTCTCATGGTAAGCAAACAAAATCTGTTACATTCATTTGCTGTTCAATGTTGTATATATCAAATCAGAATACTATTCACCAATTTTATACAGTATAGTGTTTTCTACGCATAGTGTTTTTTAGTGGATATTGTTTTATATAACAATATTGATGTTAATTAATAATATTTCCTGAATTAGTAACCATATGCATGTGGCTTAATTTAGGAGATATGCTGTTTGCATGGATATTCATTTAGCTTGGCTTTTTTTTTTTCTTCTTCCAAGTAGAAAATGAGTCAGTTCTGATCTAATGAGATTTTGGTAGTGCTAGACTGACATTGCCCCTCATTTTTTATAAATCCAGGAATCAGTATATTTCTGATATTTATTTTGTCAGCTATAATATTATCTTACTCATATCAGTGACTGAGGTCAGTATATTTAATGTTACACATAAAGAACTGTGTATGCATATTTTTCTCTTGTGTGTTTGTTCATTGAGATTTCACCGTGTGGGCCTCAATATTATAGTTTTTGTGCTCTTGATTTGTTGGATAGGTTTATGAGACATTTGCATGCACGGTGTCTTGAATGTTGTGCACAATCTGATATATATAGGACAATTTTCTGCTCAAGTAACCATCTCCAAACCTTACAGCAGTGATGCAGCCTCATTCAGGTTTATTTTTTTCAACCAAAAACTAGATTTGTTTAACATATATTATTTTATGTGTTTTTAGCCACTGTAACTTTGATTTTAAGGAAGCTTTGTTTTAAAAGCTGTTGTTGATTTTACGAGCGGTATCGTGTTTATCCATTTTGAATGAGTGATATTCTGATCCTTGTCCAGGAGTAACATTGATTTTTGTATTCTTAGCTTACTCTGCTACCCTAAAGCCAAAATAGCAACATCACACCCATAAGAGATCACATGCGGTTTCCGTATTTGAAAGTGTCAGGGATGTCACAGGTCAGGAAGGTCAGGGAAAAAATTGTCAATCCGGAAAGTCAGGAAAAGTCAGGGAAAATGCCTGCAAAGTCATTAAAAAATTTTATTTTGACCTAAATAAATCTCTTTGACTATTAAAAAATGTCCTTTGATTGTGATCGAGAAACCGCGTCGATAAACAGAGACACTGGAATTCTCAAACGCTTTTCGGAGCTCGACGGGCAGGCCGCAGAAAAAATGATCGAATTTGGTCCGAGAAAAGTCAGGTAATTTCGGAAGTAATATCTTGTGACAACCCTCAGTGTAGATGTGGTTGTGGAGTTGCTATTTTGTTCCGAGGACAACAGAAAATTGCCGACGTTTCCAAGTCTTGCATCCTACCCCGAGCTCCAAAAATCCCTGTTTATCCTGTTTTTTTTTTAAGTCCTGTCTTTCAAAACGCATGATGGTGTCAGGTGTTTGAAATGATTTGCTTCCTCAGATTTATCGAATTGCAAAAAAAAAAAATATAAATAATTAAAAGGCTACTCTTTGGATTAGCCATTAAAACTTGCCGAAGTACCATTTTTTGTAAGCAAGTCTGACTATTTCCTCACAACGTCAGCAAGGACTTAACTGCGCCTTCGGATACATGACAGTGCTCGAGGAATACATTAGTGTCAACTGTCAATAACACGTGAAAACTGTTAATAACAAGGTGCGCTGTATAACGCTTCGACGTGTGGTGTGAGCGCGGATCTGGCTTTTCACTACTCTCTTAGCATCAACTTTGAATCTTCTCCTGACTTCCGGGCTTGTAGACCTGTGGTATCGCATGGAAAGTGTCTAGTTGGTAGCGTTAATGTCACGTTTGAGCTCAAGGAAGTGGTAGCCTTGTCGTTTAGTGCGTGTTTTACAAACAGACCTCTTCTCATCTCTGTCGGGCCTTTTTCCTACTTCTATTGCGGTTTCGGTTTTGACGAAGTCGTAATATTCCTCGCGAATTCTCCGATTCATCTTGTCAATATTGGTTGCCCTCTTTTTCAGTCGCGGTGTTACACCATCCGGACACAAGTTAAGCTTTCCAGTGATCAGAAATGCGGTGTCATAAAATTGTAGATACAGAAGCGGCGAATGTCACGAGCTGTGAAAATGCTTTGAAATATGTTTTAAATATATTGCGAGCACCGAGACGCGAGTAGGTGTT
>Ga0058701_10002284_pt1 | contig 14399 bp, 7 predicted proteins | sample AgamicOrMae_FD_97039 | JGI IMG/M metagenome (GOLD analysis project Ga0058701, IMG submission 97039) | Agave microbial communities from Guanajuato, Mexico - Or.Ma.e | ecosystem: Host-associated > Plants > Phyllosphere > Phylloplane/Leaf | place: Guanajuato, Mexico | collected 2012-06-04 | reverse complement strand
GGTTGGGCTAGGTTGGATGCCTTTTGCCTCGTTCCGCTATCTCTCCGCTCGGCTTGACGACGGAGGGTAGCACCAAATTTAAACCAAAAGGTTGAAAATGCTACCTCAAAAAATTACAGTGTTGACGTCGAAGATGCTTAAAGAGAAACGCTGTAAAACGTATCTGAAAATGTCATCATTTAAGTGATTTCTTGAGGAACGTACCTTGCAGCTTTTTGCATTTAAATGTAGGGTAAAGTTTTAGACGGGCGATGTGAAGAATTAAAATGTTTTATTTAGGTACCGCACCAAGCAGAACTACAACGAGAACACGGTCTATGCTCCAACCCCTCCGGGGGGGGGGTAAACTAATCGATAGTGCTAATGTTCGTGCACGTCACAGATACGGCTTAGACCGCCGCGCTCCGTGAATAACTTATTTTACAGTTTGAAATAAAACTCGTAATTAACGTAAAATTTCTGTGTTTCAGGTGAGGAGCTGGAACGCTGGTGATCCTAAACATTTTCAAGGTAATTTCACAGTCTGGAAAAAAATTCAAGTAGGGACTTTATTCCCTTTGAAAGCAGTCTTTTGCGAGACTTAACGGTAAAGTTGAAAAATGTGCCCAAAGAAAAATTTGATGTAAGTGACGTTTATCCATTTGACGCAGACTGTGGTCTCGCTAGATAAGCGATGTATCCATTTTGCCAGGCGGCCAAATAATTCTTTTGCGCGACGCGCCTTGGCATAAATACGCATTAAGTGTCGTGTACGTGGCGTCTTTGAGGCGAGGCGCCGCCGCCGGGAAGACAGACAGACCGGAAGAGCGCCCTGGCCAGGGGAGAACGCAACGCGCGGACAAGGCCTTCATAATAATATTGAATATATTTTATGGTCTTTGCATGCTGAGTTGAAAGCCTCCGGACGAATGGCTGTGAACTCGAAATGTCACTTCTCAGAGACGAAAGCCTTTACAGTTAAGTGGATTTTAGACAACAAAAGTAGCTTTTAACCCAGTTGGGTGTTTTTCTACGGCCAAGCGTCGGGCACTTCGGGTTGGTCATAACGTGACCCTCTGCGATACGTCCCTGTGGATTTTGCATTTAACTTAAACTGGTGTTAAAGAAATCCTTGGCTTTAAGTTTCTGACACTAAATGCAATTTTACCTAACCTACCTTTATACGCAAACTGCATACAGTAAGAACTAAACCCCTTTGTTTTAGGTGTGAAGGTAAAACAAGTGAGGGCGTAATTTAGTTCGTTTTCAAAGATATCCGCTGTATGAATAACCATATCAATGGAGAGCTCTCGACGAGATCTTTTCATTGATATGGTTGTTGATGGTTTATCTTCAAAATAACCAAATTACGCTGTTCCCCTGTTTCACCTTCGTACCAAAACAGGTATGGGACTACGTAAAACAGGGGTTAGTTTTCACTGAAGACTAACTCTAAAGAAAATAACTTGTCATTTGCCTTTATTCAATCTGATTTTAAACCATGTGATCGCGACGTTTTCACAGGGCACATTGAATCGAATCAATAAACAGGTCTTGCAATTATGACGTATTTTCGGGGTAATTACATATTCGCAAAACGTCCCGCAGCCATTTTACGGCATCGCATCAAACGCTAAAAATTTTACTGCACACAAACGGAGCGGAGCATAAAACTAATTTATGAACAATTTCGCATCGCTGCTTAGACTTTAATTGCATCTGCTATCTTTTCAAGACCATCACCGCGTATTTAATAAAAAGAAAGGAAATCCAAACAGACCTAATAAAAACACACGTCTTTATATTAGCGTTGATTACATGGACCACGCCCACCAACACTCCGGTAACTAAACGGTATCAAGAAAAGTGATAATAAGCCCTTTATTACCAGGCGTATTTCATGAAATCTCCTTAAATTCACGCGACTAGCCTTATGAAATTAACACCAGCTTTGAATTGCCCGCCGACGGCCATAAAAAAGTACCTGTCTGGGATCGCGTCAGGTAGTATCTGTTTTTGGGTATTGTTTAAGGGTTAACTTTGTGGTTTGGTCACCTTTAAAGGTAGACTCATGAGTAGCCAAACCAAACGGAAGGTCACAACGATGTTTCCATTGACATAGCTATTTTGTTTTCTTCTTTCACGTACAGCGGTGTTACTATTATATTTGCAACAGGTTTATAGAAAAGGGACCGTTCTTAAATTGAAGGGTGTAGGTAACGATTTCGGGTCGCGCCCTTCCCCGAAGACTCTTCCCTTCACTTATTTTGTGGACACGAGGCAACCTCAAAGCCTCTATCCTTCTGAAGGTCGTACGTAGTTTATGGACGTCCCCGCAGGTATTTTTCATCACTGCCCGCAGAGTAAGGCTATTTTGGTTTCGTGAAGTTTGCGGGTCTCGTTTGGAATGACCGAACTAAACCTAGGGGTCCTCCGTAAATGAGGCAAGGGCTCAAGGAGCGGGGTAGAATTTTATTAGCAAGTCTTTGACCTGCCTATATGAGGCCCGGGCGAGGATGAGACCCCATTTTGATAGTTAAGGGTGGTCTGATCCTGGTCCCTGAAATGAATTGTTGTATTACCGAAAGAAAGAAATCGTGCCCGCCTTGAATGCCGAGAAAACAAACACGATGATATCATTTTCCGATTGATCGAAGATGAATTCTTAAAATTCGGAAATGTGTTGAACATGTATTTTTTAATAAAATCGCTCATTTATATATCTGGAAAGGAAAATATCTTGTGTACCGAAGGATTGCAGAGCATTGACAGCTCTTTAGTCTACGCTAATGTGCTTAAAAAAATCCTCTAGTGCTTCTTTAAAAAATATTAAAGCAAGCCAAAAATTTAAAAAAAATGAAAATTTGTTAGAACATTAAAATTATACATTTAAAAAAACTCTAGTGCTCTTTAAATAATATTTAAAAAAAACTAAAATTAAAAAATATGAAAATTTGTTAGAACATTAGAATACATTAGAACGTTAATTAATACGATAATTATTACGCAGAATACATTTCATCAGGGAAGCTTTTTTTTTGGTGAGGGGGAGCAAAGCAATTTGAATAAAGGAATTGCTTTGAGGCATGCTTTGAAAGGTATTTGAGGTATATTTAGAAGTAAATTGTTGAGAAAACCGCAACGTTCCTTTGGGAAAAAATCTTGAAATTTAAATATTTTAAAAAAAGAAGGGAAAAGAAATGGGTGATTTCACAAGAGGAGCTGATGAACCGGGAGTGTCATCAGGTAGGTAAAAGCGGAAGAATAAAAGTAGGCGGATACTGTGTCCTGAGGCGTCATACCCACCTGTGTGTCAAATTTGAGGAGGCGACATGTGGCACAATGGGCGGAAGCCCCTGGTGCTGCCGTCTGCCGCCGCGCCGCACCGCCGCCACCGCGCCTCGAACGCCGCCTTATCTGAGCTCCAACACCTGCCAGATAAATAGCCCCAATTTCCAGAATCCGACACCTGGAATTATTCGACTGTCGCAAAAAATTAACCCGCCTCCTTGCAAAATTAACCGGCCAATTGAAATATGAGCTTCGGCTGATCGGGAAAAGTGAAATCCCGGGTAATTAAAGCGGTCCCTTTACTTATGTCGTAAACTAATTACGGGAGAGGTGTTTATGGCCGCAGCGAGTGCGAGTCGGTGTTCCGCAGATCTAGTTGTCGTGCAAGGATTGATGCCAATGATTCTCTTTCAGTTATTGGGCCTTGCAAAGGAACGCTTTGCTGTTTCGCTGATTTCCCCATTCGGGGTGCGGGGGTGTCCGTAAAATGGACGGAATACGTTTTACAAGTTTCTTTTTTGTATTCTTAAAATTGACGGAGACACCTGCTTGTCGTTATTTTGGCAATGCCTTGATCTAACCTAGCCCACCCTTTTTCCCCGTCAACGTGACCTAACACATCGTCCTATTTGCTTCGAGTGAAATTCACACCGCAGAAGGTAAACACTATAAAAAAATCAGTGAGTGTCTCTGAGACTCTGTAAAAATTCGCAGAATTCCCCGTCAATTTAGCACAACTGAGAAAATTAAATGGACCTATATTGACTGAAATTCAGTGAATTTTCACTGAATCTCGGAGACTTTCACTGGTTCAAATTCAAAGCGAAAAAAAAACACGAAAAAAACAACGAATTAAAGCGTTGTCCGTTTGAATCTTTTTAATAATTCCAACTCAGAGTGAATGCTACTTCAATGAATTGAGAAAACAATCTAACCCAGCAGTACCTAAATTGATAGTCGCTTAACCCAATCAGGGGATAATTATAGAGGTATATGAAGAGAGAGAGCCTCAAGAAGGTTCCCTGCCTTTAAAACAAATACTTCCTCTTTTTTGTCTTTATTCGCAGTGCGTCCTGTCTCAAATTCTACCTTGGTCTGACATGTGACGTGCCCTGAGCGAACGCAAATGTGACCTAAGCCAGCAGGATACGCAATACACTTGACGTAATAATGTCAAAATGGGTTGATTCTTGTTTTCGCTCTGTCTGGAAAAAATCCGCCGCCTGAAATCCACAGCTGATGAAATCATCTCGAGCATTTTATTGTATTTCTGTCAGCTGTGCGCGCACAAAAGCTGTTGAATGAAGATGACAGATTTTTTTATGACTTGTCGCAGGCAGTCGATAAGAGTTCGTTAAGACTCGTGAGCCTATTGTAGTTCCATCTTTAATTGCATATTGAGTGATGAACGATCTTTGGAGTCGCGAGGGCTAGTCAAGTTACGTTCTAAATTTGAATCAGTGACAGTCTCTGAGATCCAGAGACTTTTCACTGAATCTCAGAGATTCTCACTGATTCAAATTTTGATTGTAACCTTCTTTCGGTTCATTTACGTTAAGGTTTGCTCATATTGCTTAAACTTAGGCGAGTTTAACTTGGGTTAGGATTAGCAAGGTAAGGTCGTAAACCAATGTGAGATAAATCAAGCTGCGGTCAGCCTAGGTTCGGTTATCAGAATTTTTGTTTACCTGGGCTTGATTAACCGAAGTTAGGTTAACCTTGTGCTACTCTTCGTTAACCGTTCGACTATCGCATATCCTGTGGGCGCTTTCTTCTCAGCGGCAGCTACTGTCCCCGCGAAGTAAGCGGCTACAAACTTGCGTTGATTGGGCTTTATCGTTGCCCAATTTTTCCGCTCGGTTTTGCGATGAAAAGGTAGAGCACCAGAGGAACAAAAGCAATCTCGAAAATTTAGTAATTATCGTGACAAACGGGAATAGTTTTGTGTCGCTCGCTCGGGAACGTAAAGGATGCGGCTAGGCCTGGCGAAATCAGCGGCAGCCTACATTTGATTGAAGACCTCTTGTGTGCCTCAGGGGTTACTCTTGGCGTAATCAAGTTGCATTTATTCGCACGACAAAATTGTTCCGGATGTCCATTCATTCGTCAATTCGCGTTGTCTGTGAACGGAATTGGAGCTTTGTTGGGCCTCCTAGCGTTAACGGTTCAGCGCTGCGCCCCGCTCAAAGGGGACCCGATGAAAAAGAAAAATAGATTGGCTGCGAGACGCGAATATGAAAGCTGCATCGGTGAACAACGACATTTGACCGCAGAGTAACACACGAAAGAGTTTATTTCATTTCAAGAATAACTGATTCCCTTTACTTATAAACCTGTTCAGACAGTGGTCTTAAAAAAATCCGTAAATATTGAAAGAAACATACAGACCCACCACGGGAATTTACTAGTAGTGTGGGAAAAAGAATTGTGAAGTCTTCCGTCAAGAATATTGGAATCAACTACAAAAGAAGGCGTTACCCTGAGGCAAGCAAAAATTTGAGTTGTACTAAAAATACTAATATATTTATTCTTTGTGAAACAAATGTAAGTAAAATGTTGTCCAGCTTTGAAAAATGCTGAATTAGGAATACATTTAGTATAATTATATAAATGAAACCCTGTTCTTATAACAGTTTTATTTTTTGACAACAATTTCTTAGTCCTTCTTTGTCTCAAAAAACTAGAAAAAATATGCTTACTGCTTGCAGGAAAACTCCCAGATGTCCCACGGAAGAGACCATTAATTTCAAAATAGATTTTCCTTATACTTCTTCCCAATCCACGTCTGTTTCTCGTTGCAATCTCTTTTTCAAATAGGAAATAAGGCTTGAAGTGTGAAAACTTCTTGAGGAGTCCGAACAGAAATAGCGATGTACAGGCTGTTCCCTATCTCTTAACGCAGCATATCCGGATGTTTTATACCTCGCAATACACGTTTCCGTTGTACGCCGCCATCACCTCAACGAACAAAGTACCTAACAATGTTCCCTCGGCTGAGAGGCCGCGGTCGGTTCCCAGGTTTCCAAGCGACTACAATTTCTAACATTCACAGTCTAATAAATAAATGATGCGTCGAGACCGAGTTGTGAATTACGCCTAGCAGTTCGAATTTTCGAAGTTTACAGTGTGCAATATAAGAGGCGGGCCTCTTTCAAGGGAATCTTGCTGGCGGAGCTGAACCACAGATTAATTATGTGCCCCATAAAAAATCTTATGGGACATTTACCGGTCGTGATTTTGGTTGCTTTATGGGAGGAGGACTTATTTTCGAAGCTAAATTGACGCTTACCGTCTTGTCTGAAAGCTGTTGACAACCGTGAATTCTGATTGTCAATTTTAAAGGTTCGATTTTTAAGCCTTTTAAAGTTTCGTCTTTCGTCACCAAGCTAGCAGCCGTCGAGCTTGTTTGCGGGTGAACAAAGCGATAGCGAACCGAGACATAAGCTAAGTTAACCTCTCACCAAGACGCAATTACAAAAAGTTGAACGAGGTTCGAACACAAAAGGAAGAATTTTCAACCATTAAAATTGACAATGAAGAGTGTTTGGCCGCGAGTTACAGTCTCCATAATTAGTCTGTGCGGATTCCAAAAGGGTGGGGTAACCTATGGTTCAGGATAGCCTAGAGCTGCGTTAAAGTTAGAATGGTACTTTTACGCGAGCACATTGTCGCATATGTTACTGGCGGTGCGGTTTCATGCGTGTTTTGTGTAGGAGGCTTCTTTGATGAGATTCTACCTTACCAGTCGCACATTTCCTTGCGGCCTCCTTGCTCCAAGCCATAAACGTGCGGTCAGCATAAAACACTATTGCAACATGTCGATGCAGATCTGTAGGTAATCCTCGAGATGCTCTATTCACAGCTGGCGTTTATTGTATACCGAACCTACCGTGAACAAACCCAACCTGACGTAGCCTCAACCAAATCTGATGGATCCCGTCTTAACCTAACCTTACCATGAAAAGAAAATCGTCGTTCTATTCAACAACCAAGCCCAAACTAACCCCACGTAAGATGTCTAAAATCCACGTAAACTCAGAGAAATAAATAAACAGAAAGACGCTTGGTATCCTATAGAAGCGCCTGTTCCGTTGAAGAGTAAAATTAAAAGAAACAGGAACGTATACAGAATCTTACCGCTACACATCGTGCAAGAGTTAAAAGTCGCCGTTTGCTTCAAACAGACGCCAACTCAAGTAGTGAAACCTTTTAACTGTTGCCTTTGAGGAAATTCTGGCTCATGCCACAGGTGTGTTTGCGAAACCCTGTTTAAATTTAAACAAGTACAGCTGTTTCCCCTTAATCGCGGCCTCCGTGACACGGCGTCTGCGACCTGCGAAACGCTGGGACTCGATTCGATTCATCGTATCTTTTTTTTCGCGCTGACTCGGCGAGATCTGCACCCTCTCAGTGCTGGAGCCTCCCTCTTAAGATAAGACCCTCCTCTAAGGATGCGTACCATCAGTGTGAACTAAAAAAAAATCGTCGCTATGGCCTTATCTCTATTTCTCCCTGCGTTTCGTGTAAATCAAAATTGTGCTTGGAACGTTGTAGACCCATGTTGACAGGAGGACATTATGATGGTTATTTAGCTTCATCGTTAGTAATTCAGTTTTTCGGTCTAAGTTCTAGTGTATTTTAGGCAATAATGTTGCATCAACTTGCGCTATTTTAGGCTATGATGCTACCTGAACTTCCGCTATTTTAGGCTGTAATGCTTCCACAACTTCCGCTATTTTAGGCCTTAATGCTACCTCAACTTTCGCTATTTTAGGCTTTTTATAGTGCTACAGTACCTCAACTTCCGCTATTTTAGACTATAATGCTTCCTTAACTTCTGCTATTTTAGGCTTTAGTGCCACCTCAACTTTCGCTATTTCAGGCTATAATGCTTCCTGAACCTCCGCTATTTTAGGCAATAATGCTACCTCAACTTCCGTTATGTTAGGCTGTGATGCTACCTCAATATCCGCTAAAGCCCAAAATTTTCCACCTCCAGAACACCATTGCCGAAAATTGCAAGCTGAACAGTTGTGCTGGTCCATTTTTATTATACTATCCGATTTTCCAAGAATCAGTGAACTGTCAGATCCCTGGAATAACTAGGACAAGTGCTGCTTGCAGAGGCACTCTGCAGATATTCTAATTTTTTAAAGAAAGTTTAAATTGAGAGAAAAGCTGAAGTCCGCGGAAATGGGATAAACGGTTCGGACGAAGTCGAAAAGGAAAAACTCGGGAGGGGGACAGGAAAGTGAAGGCAAATACGGGCACTGCATTCATTGCCCTAATCGGGGCTATTTCCTTTTCTTTATTCAGTACGACCACGACACCCGCGCGACTTCATCCTAGCTTTATTTCCTTTATGCTCGTCCGGACCGCGCCCGGAAATGGCGAGACCGCGACCGGCTCCGGCCCTGCAACCGGACTTGCACACGATTCCGCATAGGGATGAAAAGGAGGGGCCACTGAGACGAACGCATGCCCTATCTCGCTATCCAGCCTCTCTGAAAACCGCTTGAGCACACTCAGATGCAAACTATCTAATAACGTGCCCGAGATCGTCGACAACTTCTGCACTCTCATACTAGTGGTATTTTCTTGATTATCCTGGTTGAAATTTCCTTGTCAATTTGAGGACGAAAATGTGAAACACGAGGTTGGAAATATTACTTTCAAAATATAGGGTGTTAGCAGATACAGAATGCGCCAGTGAAAGTGTTTCTGGAATACGAGCGGTACCATTCCAAAGGTAAGATCCTCTTGTGAATAGAGGCTCTCTTTGAGAGAGGCCATATCTCCTGGTAACCCACAACGGTGCGTGTGACGGTCTGTAAGCACCAGGCGTTTAGCGGGCAAATATTTTGTCAGCCAACAGTTGGTTGGTCTCATTTAACGAGCCATCAAAGGTGGACAAGGTATGCCATCTTAGATCATGTACTTCCAAGGCAATCTCCAGAGCTAGATCTTCCGTTTTGGCTTTCGGGGAATCCGATATAAATGGCGGAGACGCAAACAAGCAGAATTGGCGAGGCTCACTGAGATGAACGCATCATTGTTGTCCTCTGTTAACACTTCGGAAAGCATATGTCAAGCAAACAGATGTCTGGAATGCGGGAGTTGGCTCCTCAAAGATGGTATATTGACAACTGGCGCCTCAGAGATTTTTCGAAAGCTCACTTGACCCAATAAACTTAACACCTCTGCTTCAACCTTAGTGCTTTTTCGAGATTTTAAGGTCTGATATGCTTATGAAGTTCCTGCTCATAATTTGGAATCATTAATTTTATTTTTTACCAAAATTTTACAAAATGTGGCTAAATTAACCCACTACCGCCCAACGATGCCGTTCGGCAACAGAAAAAAATATTTTAGAGAATCATCTCAGTTTAGTATTGTCACAATTTAAAAATTATCACCCCTCTTGAAACCCGAAAATGAATTATTTAGGCATTTTCCAAAGCTTAAAATTGCGTATTTTAATGGGAAAAATCCTTTCAGTTTCTCTTAAGCTGAATTTCACTCCAAATACTTTGGGCTGTTATGGGTTAACTTCGGGTTTTGATGTTGTCCGAGGACCGTCTGCATATCTCAAACGCGCGGTTGCTGAGATGATATGTTCCGTTAATGCATTGTCATGTGAGCGGTCATGATTTGATGGGGTTTAAGTGACAGTGACATTAACTTTGAGGCCTGTTAAAAGCAAGTGGTTTTACGGGGGCCTTCTAAACTCGCTTGTATCATCCTTTCCCCGAAATGATTGCGACTCTGCGAGCGCGCTTGCTTATCCCTGTGATTCATCGTCATCGTTCTCTTCTCTCTCAACTTCCTCTCGCCTCTATTCGTCATCAGCTCAATTCTTCTTGTTCATCGCATCGCCTTCACGTTTTAGGTAGTTTACGACTCCCGGCTACTTCGCATTATTTAAATCGTGTCGCCGGCTAAAAGGGTGGATTCCCCAACTTCTCTCTGTCGGCATTTCCTTTTGTATTTTGATTCTGTTTTATTATTTCGTTTTATCGCTTCTCTTTTCGTCTATATTTTTTTTTGTTTTATATTTCCTTTGGATTTTTTTTGATAATGTTTCTTTTTTTTTCTGTTACGTTGCCGTGGGACTTGCTCTAACTTATTAATCGATCATAACCAATGAATTAAAATCACTAATTCTTTTATTTTTGGTCGATTTCTGCAGAGCCTCTCAAAATGATATGAGTGTTTTCAACAAAACACTTCAAGACATCAAAAATGGCTCCTCTGCTTAAATGTAATGTTTTTTTTTTCTTTCTACAAAGGAAGAAATGAAGAAAAATTGCTTGTTAAGGGATTACTAATCCTTGATTTTTTTTTGTTTTTGTTTTTGACGAGAGAAATATCCGAGTAGAAACATTTGTATTCTGTGCTTTTTATCATTTAGTATTCTTCAAATAACACGAATCATCCATACCAGCTAAAATATTACTATCTTTAATCCCGTTCGTCAATGTGTGATATTAATGGGTAACAATATCTGGAAAACTAATCTAAATTTAAATGCATGATATAACACCAGATTACAGAAACAAATTTCATCCCTTGACCATTGTCAAAGGATTATTACTTCTCGGAATAACATTACCATCATATACCAAACCATCAAAATGACAAAAAAAGAAAAGTAGGCTATCTACTAATCCCGCACAGTATTTTGTCAATAGTCAATACCGCGCCCGTAGAAAGCGTCCAAAATTCTTAATAACTAGAGTGAATACCTTCGCCCAAGCTAGAGGCAAACATGAAAGAGCACCCATTCCTAACGGGTGATTGGCCTTCTGCCCATTAGGCTGCCCCACCCATCGGAAAGACCCTTTTGGTAGCTAACTAACCTGACACTTTGAGCCTTCCGCCAGCACGGCTGCAGCCGCTACCTCCTCGCCTGGGTGCTCACCTCGACGCGCGTTCGAGTCGCCCGACGGGCGGCGGCCCTCGCTACCTACGCCTCCTCCGGGTACCTAGAGAGTACCCGTAATTAGAAAGAACACCGGAGGCACGTATCGAGAGATCGATTAGCTCTATAATTTCTGCAGAGTCATCGTTAAGTGTTTTACAGGCGTTTATCGAATCTCAGACATTAAGGCCTAATTTTCTGCTTTTCACGCCACGTTCATGCTTTGTGCATTGCGATAATAGTTTTTGGGACGGAAATTATCACTTTTTTGTCTAATAGATGTCGTTTTAGATTTGGAGTATTATTGCGTCCCGTTCTGATGTGGTACCTCGATCGAGCGTGTGGATTGTAGATGTGAATTGAAGTGAGACACTATTTTTTGGTCGGGACTTAATATTCACTTCTCCGTGTTTCTCAAAAAATTATGCATTATACATAGCGATAATGTTTTGACACTTCATGTTCTTTTGTTTTTGTTTATTTAATCGGGGACGTCCATTTTTCAGATTTCACCTTTTTTGTTTTTCCATGTTTGATACTCTGCACATTAGAGTATATTTGGTTGGATGCTTTGATGAAACAGCATAGGCCACTACTAAATCGATCGTTATTTATATCTTTTCCTTTATTACCAAAATAACCTCTCCTTAATCCCACAGAAATGTTTTCTAATGCCAAGACATTTTTCTTGATATAGCGACAAAAGAATTTTACCCTTGTCGCAAGAATTTTGCCACAATAATTTTTTTCACTCTGCAAGAAAAAATTTCTTGCGGAAACTAGGAAAAATTAACTTGAAACATTTTTTAGAGTACATTGACTACTCATTCAGTCCTAACACAATGCCATATTTAGCGCAAAGTTTCTTATTGAATCTTATATTCCGAACGCTATTCGCACGAAACATGAAACCATTGATACGATTTAATGGAGTGGAACCTACAGCGTCATTAAAATTAGTCCAACATGCTTGTAGCGGCTGGAAGTGGAAGAACACAGCTCGTTCCTTGTGCAAAAATTCTTCTGTAAAACTGTTTTTACTGCTCCTTAAACCGAAGCTGCATGTGCGTTGTAGATGACACAAAGATAAGCACTGTTTTTCGCGTTTCATGCCATGCCCCTCCTAGTTTCTTTTTAGTTCCTTTTTTTTGCTTGATGCTGAGAGCCGCCGTCGAAGTCACGCGACATTTAACTGTTAAAATATCAAAACGGGGCGGGGCTACCAACCATTCACCGATTTTCTCAGTTAAACATTTTAAATGAGTACCTTTCTGCGACGATAAGTTGCTAACAGGGACTGTAGAAGAGATGATTGCAATTGATTAGAGCTGCATTTTTTGTTTAATGGGCTTGCGAAACTATGTGAGACGGAGTTTGTGGTAATATGGAGTATTCTGTCGGCAAAGTTGAGTTTCATAATCAGCATTAAACAATAGTTCTGTTTTCGGTATTAAGTTAATATAAAGTTAAATAAAAAAGTATGAATGTTGTATTATGACTATTTTCTGTCTGTCGTATCAATATATCTAACAAAGTATAACTTAGCTCTCGTCTTTACTCCAGTTATTAATAGATGTGCGATGCCCATCATTCGAAATTATTGTTGCCAGAAATGATTTCGTAATCAGAGAATCAGAATAATGTCGTAATCAAAATCGTTTGATCGCGTTTTGAATGTATTTTCTTTCTTTCTTTGATCTAAATGCATCATTTAACAAAAAAATCGATTTTTCATCATGCATTTAGATTACTTATCATGCATTATTTCATATTTTTTTATTTATTGATTTGCATTTATTAGAGTTGATGTTAAGAATGCTACGTTAAATTTTAAAAAAATGGTTGAAACTCTCCAAAGTCCTGTTTGAAACATATTCAGTTTATTTAATTGGTCAACATACGCTATGAATCAGAGAAGGTATATGGTTGTTTTAAGTGCGTCCGAAACAGCTCGTAGGTCGATACTCGGTATGGAGTCGTAACATAATTCTGGTCAGTACAGTTATCTGTACCATCGTTTCGAAAGTATCATTAAGGGTATCACCAACGCAGCATCATGATGTTTTGATCTCAAACAAGGTGAGACGAGAAAATTTATCACGAACATCCAAGGAATGGAAATGTAACATCCTTGGGCAATGGCATTGGGTATCTTTCGATTTGATGAGTTCAACATCTGGAAAATCGTCACTCAACGAATGTAGATCACTGCGTGGGCTGCTCCGGCCCCAAAAATATTTTCCAATAACTATTCGTCTATGATGTTGGGCCGGAAATGAATCTGTCGCCATTTCCTCCACGGGCAACCGAACCTGCGTCTTTATTTTTAGTCTGGTGCTGAATAATGATTTAATTGAGGGTTATCCGTGGAATTGTTGGTCCCTGGTGACATTTATGGTGTGAGATAATTAGACGGTGTGTTTTTATTCGTGGGTCTTTGGTGGTTTGATTAATTTCTTCATGAATTTCTGATTTTGATGCGATATGAATTCGGCATCTACGTTTATTTCGTAACTCGCTAAGTTTATGTCTCTTTGTATGCGTTTAGTTTTGGAGGACAACAAAATTAATAAATATGGCTTAATTTCTTGCTTGTGGAACTTCAAGACGATTTTTTACTTCGCAGACCTTGCTTAGGAATTTGTCTTTTTTGAAAAAGTGTTCATTAAAAAAAAAGAAGGGCATTAGTAACTTTCCCTTGAAAATTCAAAAGGATATATCCCATAAGAAAAAGGAAAGGACTTTGACACCTGTGCTTCATTTTTGCCGCATTTTAACACCTTTTTTGTTTCTTTTGTTGGCAGGTGAGCGGACGTTATGCTTGGTAAACTACACGTAATGGTTTCGTCGTATATGGAAAATGGTAAAAGTTGAAACTCAGCTTGTCGTTGTTTCGCTTGAAACGGTCCCCGCAATGTTTGCATGAGCCTTCTTTGGTCTCGAACGTTTTCACGCGACTGACTTTCGGGTTTGCATTGTTGCGAAAATCAGATCACGGATTTTGCTAATCGGATATTCATAAGCCTAATAGGATTAGATTTGACTCAAGGTGTGACCTGAATACACGTTCGTTCCCCCCCCCCCCCTTTTTTTTTTTTTTTAATTCTTTTTTTTAAAAAAAAAAATAATTCACAAGCCCTTTTGGTATTTTGTTTTAATTTTTTTTAATTCTTTTTTTCCCTTTTTTTTTTATCATTTATACATCTCC
>Ga0058701_10002283_pt1 | contig 14401 bp, 8 predicted proteins | sample AgamicOrMae_FD_97039 | JGI IMG/M metagenome (GOLD analysis project Ga0058701, IMG submission 97039) | Agave microbial communities from Guanajuato, Mexico - Or.Ma.e | ecosystem: Host-associated > Plants > Phyllosphere > Phylloplane/Leaf | place: Guanajuato, Mexico | collected 2012-06-04 | reverse complement strand
CTGTTGGTAGTACAGTCAAACCTGGGTTATACGAATCGCAAGGGACCGCCGAAAACATTCGTATAACTCAGACTTTCGTACAACTCAGACTTTCAATGTATAGGAGGGGATTTCGCCGGGACCAGGCAAAAAATTCGTATAATCCAAGATTTCGTACAACTCAGATTCGTATAACTCAGGTTTGACTGTATATGTTGCTTAAAGCAATGAAAGTCAGGTTTAACGAGAATATTTCGTCCACAAAAGTGTTGAGAAAGCTTCGCGTAAAAGTTAGGTTCCAGTGTAATCTCTAAGGTCCTGGGGCGAGAGGAGCTGTTGGGGGGGGGGGAAGAAGGTAGCAGTAATGGGCTAGCAATAAACTTCCCGCTTCGGCATGGATCTTTGCCCTTAACCTAGGGCATTAAATCCTTCCCCTGCTGGGGCTGGCGAAGGGCTACGCTGTCTCGTCTCCAGCACCGGGTGGAGGGAACTTGAAGGGCCTTTCACGTCCTCAGGAACGGAAGGCTGATCACGATCACCTCACGCAATACATGTGAGAGGAGAGGTATCAGGCGAAGGACTGCGAAATGATGATACACGAGTGAATATCAAAGTGAAATATCGTAACGCGCTTCAACGCGTTGTCAAAATAGCCCAGCTTTTTAAACGCAATTAACTTCTTTTTAACAGGTAAAGTTAGTTTCAGTTCGAGTTATCCCATCTGTATCGCTCACAACAGTAAGAGTAATCAAAATCTTTGACGAAAAGCTGGGTTATCAACACTGTAAAAGAGAATCTTAAATTCAGATGCAACAAAGGGCCAAATTATTGGTCTGAAAAAATTTCGGTTATATCGCTGATTCCACTCGTTATATTCAGTTCTTTTTCGTCTTCATTCGTTTTATTCACTAAATTTCATTTATACCGTTCTAAAAATAAGCAGTTTATAGAAATTAAAAACGATGTCTGAAATTCGGTGAAGAATTGGAGTGAAATCTCTTTCAGATCAGTGATTTATTGACTTTTGTTGCATCTGAATTTAAGATTTTCTTTTCACAGAGAATAATATTTATCCATTTCATTGCGGTTAAAATGTACAAAATCGCAAAATGTGGCAACACTGTGCGACGTTTTTGCCGCGCTGAGCGCGAGGTCCGATCGATGTGGCCGACGCTTACATCGAGATTAGCATAATTGATTTTAAATACTTCAAGAGGCTTGTGGTGTTTACAGCGAACGTACAAAAAGGGGTCCATAAATAGCGTCAGGCTGCAGAGGGAAAAAAGGTCAATTTTCAACTATTTTGGACATCTGCTCTGATAACATAAAGTTTTGTGACGAGGTAACAAAGTTTCGATGGATCACGAAGTTGGTATATTTTGATATGATATGATTGGCATATCAAAGCGATCATTTGTCAGAAAGCCAATCAACGCCAGGAACTTCCTAATAACGAAAGTTTCCCAGGATAAATAAAGGGCTGGAAGTGGAGTGGGAGGAAGATGAGTAAAAACGCTCACCATCTTCACGTGCTCTGAAACAACAGGTTCTCAATAAGTTACTCACTCTAAATTTCAATCAGTGAGAGTCTCTAAGAATCGGTGATTTTTCACTGAATCTCAAAGACTCTCACTGATTCAAATTTAGAGTGCAGGTTATATTATGTCTCTTGAGTTTGAGCTAACGTAGCTAAGCCGAGCAGAATACAGAAGCGAGGCGTACGATATTTAGCGTAGGCCTTGATTAATTAAGCCTAATGCCGCTTACTTCCCGGTGGCAAGCTGCTCCCGAACACAAGAACAGGAAGATATTAACCTAAAAAATGTAGAGTTTCTGAACGAGAAATCACAGAGTATTAGAATCGTCTGGGGAAGCGCATTTCAGTACCTCGAAGTGCATTTCACTGATGAGTAAAATTGAGTCTAGAATCGAGTTCTGATTAGTCTATGGACGAGTGACTTCTGTAGTCTATGGGCCGGTGTTGTATCGCCGAGCCGGTGAAAGACATTCGCAGTGAATGGGACGTTAGTGGGACGGCAGGCGAGTTGCCATAAGACCTGCTAATGGATCTGATAGAGCCGCCGAGCCAGCCATCCTTGGCCCATTAATGATCGAGTCCTTTTCGTTTGATAGCAGGGGGCGGGCAGTGCCCATTTCCACCCCTGCCTCCCGTAATCGATTTCGCAACAAAACTTAGCAAAGCTACACCATTTTAACGCAACTTGGATAATTGAATTGAACCGGGTCAGCCTGAGCGAACTTTGACACAATACCGGGAACCTCAGGAAGATTATATGTTGGTTTGTTACCGGGGTTGGGGTTTGTATAGGCGGGGCGTAATAAGCGATGTCAACGGTTTGTGTGACTCGATTCGACGATTAGCGATCAACAATGTAACTGGTTAGTGGTGTCACACAACGAAATCGTAGCGGAATAGAATCTTAATAATTGGAGGAGGTTCTGACTAATTTAATAAACTTAAAATAAATGCCTCTATTGTAAAAATCAACCCGGATTAACATTTTTCTAAAAAAACAAACAAAAAAAAACGTTTTTTTTAGAGGAAAAAAAAATCTCTAAAGAGAAAATTTTTCGCAAAAAAAAAATTCGCCTAAACTTAAAACTTTGTAATCAACCAAAAATAAAAGTAATGAGAAACAATTTTCGCTGGTAAAAAATCCGCTAAACAAAATTTCAGCTCCCATTTTTTCCTTCATTCTTTTTTTTTGTTGAAGACAGGAGTTAATTTATAATGTACATAAATATCCAGCAAAAGACCCCGCTTGTTTGATTTTTAGCGAAAATATTACGCCTAAACTTAAAACCGAGTGCTTCAATGTAATAAAATTTATTGTAATTAGAAACAATTTGTAAAAAATCCGCTTAAACAAAGTTTCAGCCTTCTTTTTTCTTTTGAAAAAAAGGCAGTTAAATCATTTTTTTTAAATAATATTTTTTTCAGCGAAGGACCACGGTTGTTTGTCACAGTCGAAACTTTAAATTTCGGGTGAGTAAAAGTGTAGCGTGAGGCCATTTCATTGTTGTCATTGTTGTCCTTTCGGTCCAACTGAAATATTTCGCCGCGAGGCTGACCGCGGGGCTGGCCGAATTTCCGTCTCGCGGCGGCCGCCAGCCCACATAACAATACGTTTCATCTCCGTCCGTGGCGCACACACGGACGGACACACGGACGCGAAGCGGCGCAAAGCGGTTACACGCGGCGCAGCCGGCGAATACGGCCCTCGAAGCTCAAGCTGCTCGCATATACGTCACAGTTATGGATTCATTTGAGTGCGATTTGTGGGCCACCTGGGAGAGCTAGCTATACAGCTGCCATTTATTAGCGGACTTTATTCACAAAGGACGCAAGAACTCATTCAATGGACCCGCATAACGCGGCGCCACTTCTCACAATGACGCCGTATTCGTATTCGTCCAGTAGACTAGGACACGCTCTGAAAACGCCAAACAGGAACTTGCAATCTGCGACGTAGCGTACTGTTTCAAAGTCTGACTTTACGAACTCACAGTAAAAACAAAAGCCCTGTTTGGGGGAGTGTTATACCTGTTTCCGGTGTGAAACTAAAACGGGGGTAGTACGTATTTTGGTGTTTTTTAAAGATAGACCTATGTGTAAACACATCAATGGAAAGTTCTCGCCGAGACCTTTAGAATGATATGGCTGAACGTAGACCTATCTTGAATAATAAAAATACGTACCCCCCCCCCGTTTTGGTCTCACACCCAAGACGATAGCTGTCATAAGCGCCAAAAACTACAAGCGCCAACGCCGCAAGCGCCAATCCGTAACCGCCAAACGAGAAAAGTCGCAAACGCAAAAGGTCTTAACCGCAATACCAACCTTACCTAACCTAACCAAGCTTAACCTAACCTAACTTAGCCTAACCTAACTTGACCTAACCTAACCTATACGATCTTTGGCGTTTGCGACATTTCTCGTGTGACGGTTACGGACTGGCGCTTGCGGCGTTGGCGCTTGTGGTTTTTGGCGCTATCGAATGCCCCCCCCCACCCAAAACAGGTATAGCTTTCCCCAAAACGAGATTGCGTAAGTCACGACTGGTGATATGTTGTAACCTGGTCTGATCTTTAACCAAAAGGATACGTTAGGAGAAGTTAAATTAGGTTTGGTGCCTCGCTCCACTACCACTCCGCTCCAAAGAAAAATGAAACACAAGATACAAAAACTTGAAGTTTGTGAGGAGGAGGTTGAAGGAACGCTCATTGTGTCGTTCACACCTGTTGATTGAGAGCCGAGCTGCGGAGAGCCATGAAATATGTAGGCGGCAGTCGGAGCCCCGCAAAGTAACATAGGCGGCCAAGTGCTGAGCTCTCTGCGTGCTTTGCCCTGATAATTGCGCTCAGCCCGCCCCTCCGAACGCTACAGGACCCCGTCGGAATCCCCATGAAAGAGATTTGTACGAGAAAAGCTCTCCAGATCAATAAATCGGGGCTATTACAGAGTCCTCTGACAACCACAAAAAATCCGTTCAAAGACTGACAGCAGACTGGCCAGAGTCCTTTCGTTTGCTGATTCAAAGGTTCTTTCAAGGTTTTTCTAACAGGTTTTCCCCTTCTTTTTCTTAAAATATTCAGGGTGCTAACGGGAGATTCCATTGTTCAATTTAAAATGTTTTTCAAGAGAGGGTCGCTATGGGGCAGCTGAAAGTGTTGACGCCGTTGCGTTCCGGAGATAAACTGAGCACAAGTTGTTTTTTGTTATTACCTGAACGTCGATGCTACGAGGAAAAAAAAACTGTAGCGTTCGGACGCAAATTGCTTTATTTCCTTTTGTTTTAGCTGACAAAGACATCACTAATCTGCCGTGTGTAACTTAATCGAATTGCAAAATTGATGAATTAGGGGAGATCCGCAGAATTTTAATTTCTTTTTGCTTGATTACTTAGCTAAGGGAATTAGTACACATACACAAAGCTACTCATGATAAAGACAGGAAAAAAAAGTTTTTTATGTTTACGTTGAAAACTTGAACGCCGATTCAATTACTGTAAATCTTTTTGAAGTCAATTTCAAGATGTCAATTGTCTCTAGGAAAAAAAAAGTAAAAGAAACCTACTATATTGTAAGTTTTAAACGTTTTTTCTACTTTCTGAATGTTCTATAACAAATGGACTAACGACATAACTTAAGTGCCTGACCTCACTTCGAAATCTCTCCATTTGGGTATCGCCAAAGATAATACCGCTTAAGCCTCGGCGGCGGTAAATTAGAAACAATCCTTCTTTCAGAAAGGTCTAAAATAAGGTATAAATCTACGCAAGTAGGTATTATTTTTATTAAACAGACATTCGTACGCTTTTTTTGACATCAGAGAACAGATCATTATCTTCCGCGCTCCCAGAAACCTCCAACATTTATTTCCTTCGTCATTTGCTTTAACAAGCCTTGAATTTTATTAGTGCCAGCCCTGATTGGCTCCTTATCGTCCTCCGCGGAGCCGGACTCCTGTGGCATCGTAAAGTTGGCAATATGGGTCGGACGCCGCAATATTTGCCGTAGGCTGCAGGAACTTGAGCTCTCTATTGTTATGGACTCTAGCGGTTTTTGGATCGGCGTGTCCAATCAGTTTGCGCGCGCATGACCCGATTTCAAAAGAGTTTCTCTCACTGGCCCGATTCTTAAATGTCCCACACAGGATAAATAGACAACCAGGAAGAACTGGACTTTCCTGCATGGGTCGCCGTTCCTATTTTCATACGATTTTCCGTTATTATACGAGAATAACTACACTGTCACGATCATACCTGTCTTGGATGTGACACTAAAACGGGATTAAGTATTTAGGCTATTTTTAAGATAGACCTGGGTTCACCCACATTATTTAAAGGGTCTCGGAAAGCGCTTTCCATTGATATGGCTGAGGACAGATCAATCTTGAAAATTAACCAAATTACGTACTAACCCCGTTTTAGTTTCACACCCAAAACAGGTATAGAACTCCCTGAAACGGGTGTTTTGGGTTTACTGTGATAATCTTATTATCCAGAATATCTTAGGATATAACCCTAATATATTAGGATTAACAGTAGGCCTACACTCCACATTGTACATAACAAAGAAACTAACAGGAAAGGTCCTTTTTTTTCTTTTTGTTGCAAAGGCACCCGTTTAAATTAGAAAACAACTGTTAGAATTACCAAAACTTAATTAAACCAAGAAAGAATGAGTCCAGATGCTGCTTCATGTAATAGAGAACTGCGACGGATAATACTGAACCAAACGAACATGCAGCAATGAGATTTGAGTAAAAATACTATACATACGAAAATTACAAAGGCAACTGAGGAACGGGATTCCGCCTCTCGAATTCGCAATATAAAATATCGGCAGGCAACCGATTAGGCTGAATAAGCAGAGATAACTCAAAGTCGAGTCGCGTCCTCTGTTTTCCTTGCTCCCTTGTTTCGTAAAAAAGCATTGTTTTCTAAAACAACAAAGGCGAAGAGAAAGCCGGAGTTCAATTTGAAGCGAAGTTACGCTTCTAATTTGATTCGAAACGCTGAGCCAGAATCGATCAACGTCCCAAATAAGATCGTTTCACAATTCGCCAGGCACGATTAATCTCCTTTTCATATATTACATCTTTATGGACTTATTTATTCCCAATAAATTGATTTTAAATATAATCCGTCTTGAGTTAAACAAAAGGACCAAAGTCTAAATTTTTAGGTTGCATTTTCCGTTTTCCGAGTTTTGAACAACGAATGTAATGCCAACAGGAGCGATGGTGGAGTGAGGCAGAGGCCACCTAACCTATCATTACCAAGCGTGCCGTGTACGACTTCTATCTCAATTTGAATCAGTGTAGAGTCTCTAAAATCAATAAAAATTCACTGAATTTCAGTCAATATAGCAACACAAAAAAATCAGTGGAAATTCGCTGAAAGTCAGCGAATTTCCGCTGAATCTAAGAGACGGTCATTGATTCAAATTTAGAGTGTTTATGTTGCGGTTAAATTTTTCAAGAATTCAAAGAAAGTTAACACGCAAAAACATGACTTTCTCACCGTAAAAAATCTGTGACACTGACAATCGCGCTGCGTTCCTACACAAACTACAAACGTACCTGTTGAACAAACAATTAATTTTAGTCGCTGTATGTTTTTTTTGGGTCACCATTACAATTTCTTTAGTAACTGTAACGAAATAAAAATTGTCGTTTAAAAATTGTAATTTTGACAGTAATTTTTTTTGAGTGAACATTACAAGTAAAGAGGGAAAAAAGCTGACAAGGCGATTCAGGGGTTTTGTGCCCGGCAAAAACAGCCGCTCTGTTCGTCAAAAAGGCAAATCTCTTTCTCCCTGTGCATGGATTACGCAAAACCCGAGCTGGCCCTTTTAATCCAGCTAACGCCACGCCACGTCGTGGCTAATGTCGGTGAACCTAACAATAGCGCGAGGAAATGGCCGCCGCCGGGGATGGAGAACAGATTTCATTACAAGACAAAACGTAACACGACTCAATACTTCAATGAATAGACGCCCTCTCGCGAAAATTCGTCTAGAGACGAATTTCTCCGAGCTGAGACAAAAGAGGATCCCAGAGCAAAATTTCCAGCAACAATTATTAGCTAAAAATAAGAGAAGACTATCAGGTGGATTTACCCCAGAATTACATTTCCCTCCCAGTTTAACGCAATGTGCGTCTTTAACCATCGAACTGGTTACAGGCTTCGCACATAAAAATTTTAAAATATGGATATTCAGATCAAAAATTGGGGAAAATTTGATTTACATTCGGTTTTTATTTTGACTACACTTTTACCGAAAATGTGCCACTATAGATGGGCATGATAAGAAAAGGTGGAAAATCGGCTGGAAAACATACAGATCAATAAATATGGCACTGTTACAATCTTTATAATTTTTTATTTGGGATTGTCTATTGATCCGACTGCCCCTTTTAAAAATGTATGTGGTTGGGTTCCGTGCGTTCAAGTTATTTCCCATTTAAAAAGGCATTGGGTCAGTTACGTGCCTTCAAGTCTCCTTAAGTTAATGCATGTCGGGTCAATAGCAACACCATTTGGAAAACAAATTACTTTTGATCTTTATGAGAACCTCAGATAATTCATTACCGTTAAGTCATTCCGTTCAGAAAAAGCCCAGTCTGTTGACTTACGCAATATCACAAGAATTAAAAAAAAAATCCACCCTCTTGAAGTCCTCAATTCATTGATTAGCAGTGTCTAGATGACTTTGCATCTTTTTAATGAAAAAGAAGAAAAAAATTCAGAATGCTCCGAAAGTAAAATCGATTTTGAGAGATCACGCCTTCCCCAATTGGACACTCCATGCAGGAGTAAGTTATTATTATCACTGACGCAAGTCCACACACTTCTGGAAGTTGAGGACACGTCCACAACTGCTAAACTTTCATTTTACTGCTTCTCTCCTTATTAGTATATTTTCCATACACGTGGTACACAAGTGGAGCGCCTGAGGAGGGGGGGGGAGGGACTCTTCCTCAACATATACCGCTCACGTAGACTAAACGTAACGCAAACACGGTGGAAATCCATCTAGTCGGGAAAATCGATCCGGACTTTTCCGGCGGCTTATCCCCCGCGGCCGCAGCGGCCGCAGCGGCCGCAGCGGCCGCAGCGGCCGCGCTTATTTCCAAAGGTCCGCCCGGCGATATGTACAGTACGCGCAATGCATGACAAGTACGCTCAAGTACGCATCCGTTTTCCTCATTGGCGAGTGACTTTTCAGGGATAAGCTAAGCCGCATGCTATAGGCGCAGCGGGAAACGCGTCTCATTAGCTAATATAAAGGATTTCCTCGGGTTTCCTCGAAGGATTTCCTCGAAAGAGTCGAGTTTCACCGACCAAACTTAAGTCCGAATTACACTAAAAAAAAAGAAAAAAAGATTTGACCCTGCGCAGAATCACTCCTCACTAGCAAGCCAGCTAGCCAGCCAAAGGCCAGCCAGCCAGCCAGCCAGCTAGACAGCCAGTCAGCTAGCAGTAATGGCACGAAACAGCGGCATTTCAGTCAAAGAGTTTAGGAGTGTCTCTCTTGGTGGCAATTTGACGCAACGCGAGTTTTCGATGAGACTAGGAGACAAGCGCCTCGCCGACAACGCCAATTGGTTTGACAATGGCGCAGGTCACACTTGGTGGGTGTGTATTCCCATCAGGAGGGGGGGGGGAGTGCAGGGGGGGGCTGTAGGAGGGGGGGGCAGGAGCCTGTTGATCCAGGCAGGCTTGTTTCTTGTTTCTTTTCTGGTCCTATTCCTGCTGTAATGTCGTCTCTTTTCCTCCCCCCCCCCCAGATCATCGCCTGCCAACCCTCACAGGATCTTATTTGAATATCTTTCGGATGACGACGCTAAACTGCGCATAGACAGCTCCATCTGATGCTTGGGAGAATATTGCCGGCTTTCGGAGCCTTAAAAAAATCGCTCCTATTGAGCCTTAAAATTCTTCCATTGACATGAAAGTGATCACCGTAAAACTGTGCTTGAAAAACGTACTGTAAAATTCGAATCTTTAATTAAGATGCAACAAAAGTCAAATCACTGATCTGGAAAGACTTTATTCAGTCCAATTATTAACTGAATTTCAAACATCGTTAAGAATGTAGTAACTGAAATTCAGTGAATGTTTGGACTGAAAATTTTTGAGACCTGATATTTGACTTATGTTGCACCTGAATTTAAGATTTTACTTTTACAGTTTTGATTCGTAGTTTAGGCATAATGAAACCTAAAAACTTCCCGTCTACGTTGAGTGGTTGAGTTTAAACATACTTCGTCTCCAAAACAAAGCGTGGCTCTGGCTCAAGCGACGCTTTACCTAATTTCACCAAGATTGATGCCGGTTACTTCTCAGCAGCTGTTCCGAGAAGCGGTATCAAACTACGAAAAAACACGGACCAGTAGCGGTGCGAAGCTAAAGGTACTTAACCTAGCTTAACTTAGGTGATATTATGGTCAGTTAATCTCCATGAATCTCCACAGAATGAAATACTTGAATAGGGTTAGGCCTACATCTGGGAAATTCATAATCTTCAAAACTGAGAGGGTAAAAGAACATAACTAAATGCTTGCACAAACCGTGTTGGAAACTCCATAAATTCTAAGTTTCCAAAACCGACAAAATAATTTTTTATTAGTGTAGACGATTTATGGTCTTCGAGTTAAATTTTCATTCCCTGATTTATTGCGTTCAACACCAAACTCTTTCTCCAACCGCGCGCACCTTATATCATAGCCATTTTTTCGGCGCAACAATTTAACGGCCCAAAGCCGTTTCCGCAGATTTACCGCTACGCCACAGCATTTTTATACGCAATTTCATCACGTCACACGCGTAAAAACGTAACTGACTTGTATTGAAATTTAACGCCCTCTTTTGAGGCGAGTCGCCTCAAAGAACGCTTTCATCTGGAAAAAAAAATAAAAAACGGCTCTCGATGGCTCACGAATATTGAATCAGCCCCTCCGAGCATACAGCAAAACATCTGAGTTGGCAGATAGTCATGTACAGTACCTTCAGACAGAAACTGAGGTCGGTGCCACCAACCAAGGTCAGAAAAAGGTAAAAATAATGCATGTTCAACGTAGCGTAAGGAAGAGTCTAAATACTGGTTAAACTTAACTCATTTGGTGTAGTGCTATGGGTTGAGATGACCTCGTGAGCCTTTAATTTCTCTCATTCCTAAGTTCGAAGATCAGTTACCTAAGATTTTACCGAATCATATGGCGCTCGTTTCGAGAGAAAACACGGCAGTGGGTTAGGTTAGGTGCCCTGTACCTCGATCCGCTCAGCTGAGTAACGCACGGTTGAACACAAGAATCAGATGAAGGAGAGAGAGAGAGCCTTTTGGGGCCTTTTGGCAAATTTCCTTGCTTGAAAGGTTACCGCAGACTTTGCAAAATGGCATCCGGGCATCTTAGGAATTTTGGTTCGTGGACACGCTGTTGAAATACTGAAAACATTTGAGTTCGCTTTATGGCTGTGAGAAGAGACAAGGCTGTTTTGATGGGCCTAATTTGGGGTCTCCTCCCAGTATGCGTTTCTCCATTTGACCGCAATTGACCCCCGCAGATGAATTCAACGGAGCCAGACCAGATCGGACCGGACTGAAACTTTCCGAGTAATAAGCCAGCCTCGCGGACACCCCTCCTCGCTTCTCGTCGCTGTCGCATTCTTTGCGACAGCGAAACAAAAATCGGATTCCTTCCACGATCTTCCTTCGAATTATTTCTTTAGTCATCGGAGTCAAACTTGGCGACAACTGAGCGGAGAGATTGCAAAGCGACACACAAGGCATTTCACTGGAAAAGAGACAAACTAAACTAACTTAACTCACAACACAGTAAAAACAAAATACCAGTTATGCGGAATGCTATACCTGTTTCGGGTAAGAAAATAATACCGGGGTGCTACGTATTTTGGTTATTTTCCAAGACTGCGGCCTATGTTCAGCCATATCATTCGAAAGGTCTCGGCGAGAGCTTTCCATTGATGTAGCTCAACATACCGTAGGTCTAAGTTGAAAAATCACCAAAATACGTACTACCCCCGTTTTAGTTTCACACCAGGTATAGCAATCCCCCAAACGGGAGTTTTGTTTTTACTGTGAAGATTTAGGTCGTTAACCCTCAATGTAAAAGAATGTTGAACCCAGAGTGGATCATACTTGGCGGGAAAGCCAACCTTTAAAATTGCGAGTGGCCCAGCTGCAAGGCTTAAAGATAAAAGATATTTCACTAAAATCCGAGATAAAAGCGAGGTCTGCCATGCCCAGAGGGTCGTGCCCGCGACCACAGAAACATCACAAAGGGTCGGAGAACAAAAGGTTGAACCCGAAAGGTATACGTATACCCAGGCAGCGAGCGGGCTAAGAGAGCTCAAGTCTTAGATCGCGTGCCAACTAACCCCCTTCTCCCCAAAGGGGAGGGGGCGCAGGGAGGGGGACGAGACGGACAAGTTGGGGGGCAAAAACCCCCTCCGAACCCATTTCGCAGCTATGCTCCTGTATTGATTCAGATCTCTCCAAAACAGGGGACAAGGCAGTCGTGTGGGGAAAAAAGAATAGGGGGACTCCATGCGGGTATCTATGGGGGTAAAGGAGCTCTTCGGGGGGGGGGGGTTCTTTCATTAAGCGCTATCGTTTCGCTTGAAACTTTCCATCAACCTATGTTGCCAGATTTTGTAAATTTCAACCGTGACTAACTGACATGAGAACTATTTATAGAGACGTGTGCTCTAGATCTATCTCAATAGCTGAGTTATTAAAAAAAAAAGCGGATCTAAAACTAGTTGATTTTTGAGTTAAAAAGTTAGCTGCGTTTTAAAACAATACAGTCACGAAATCTGGCAACACCGGGAGAGCTGTTTCATTAGATTGTCCAATAAATACGCCCACCCAAAGTACGCCTGAAAAACATCTCCTGATTACAGCTTAATTTAAGTTTTCAAGGTTGCGTTTTCTCCTTCGAATTTCTTTAATACAACGTCCTATAATAAGTTGTCAGGGTTAGCCTAAGGACAGAAAACGGCGTAAGTTCGGTGAGGCTAGGTTCAGTTTGATACCCTGTACTCCACTTATGCTCACAGCTTGGCGTCGACGAGTACAAGACCTATAAAATGCAATAATCATAATCTGGATTTTATTTTCTCTCCTCTAAAAGTCAACAACGATGAAAACCCACCCATAGACCCAAAACCTCGGTTTAATGTGGCTAAACCCGTAGGAAGAGCTTAACGTGTTCGTCGCACGAGCGGCTGCAAGAGCCCCTGACAAGCCCGGCCTAGGCAACACACGCGACACCCACGAGTTCCGGTTGCCTAAGCCGGGCTTCGCAGGGGGTCCTGACAGCGTCATTCTTGTGTATGTGCTCTACATTTTCGAGGTTGAATTCCCGACTGCGATTGCCACGCCGAGTGGGGCAGCACCAAGGGCAGCACCACAGCGAGACGCAGGTCCCCTAGCCTAATCTAACCTACGCGGCACAGTACTGTATAAAGGACCATACAATCTATTATTTTTTTGGGGAGGGAGGTCGGGCTTAAGGAATTAAACTACAGCGAGAGAATTTCACTGGGAATATAAGATATTCCAAGATTTCTAAACTGTCTTGCTGATGCGCTACCGACTGCGCTACAAGCATCCGACAAATGAGAAAACAACAAAAGTTCCAAAATAATTCTGAAACGATAACATAACCAGAAAAAATAATTCACGCAAAAACACTCGAATACGGTGAAATTATTTTTCATAGTGAACTATAGTTCACTATGATTAGATGACAGGATTCTGATAAGAATCCTGAAACCTAGAAAACTACTTCACGACCTCTGGACCCCTTTGAGCACGTTACACCAAGACACCGACCCTAATAGCAGAAATATCACTTTTTTTTCTCGTACTCATCATGTAGTTTTAAAGATTTTGAATATCCACCAAATTTAATCCACCTACTTTTGAATATCCACCCAAGTGGTATTACACGCTCAGGAGATTCATTTCAACAAAAAATTTCACTCCTAAAAAGTGAAAAGTGAGCCAACTAATTTGCTAATGGCGGATTACTTTTTACTATTTAGGAATATATTTTTACTCCTAAAGCAATTTTTACTACTCATTTTTTTAGCGTGTAGGCTGTGGAGGTCTTCACTTGTTAGTATCAATAGACTTGACTATCAAAGACGGTTGAACGGTAACCTCTTTGAGACAAGACAGGCCGCTAGCCGGGCCACATGCCTCAGTTAATCGCCTTACCTCAACGCAGCGTATGCAACCTGCTTAGCGTACGACGATAACCAACTTATTAAAGCTGTATACATCAACGTAATGTACCGAAAGTCCCCGTCATCCACCATGCATCTGTCCTACCACAGAGTTTCCTAATTTACATAAGGAATTCACCTACTACCACCTGCGTCGCGCGGTACCTCCATATTGATATGGCTATCGATGGCTCTATACCTAAAACAATTAACCCGTGCATATCCGATTAAGGCCTAAGCCTCGACAAAGCTATAAGAACATCCAATATTCTTTTTTATCATTACTTTTTTTTAAATCTCAGTGAGCCATTATTATAAATTACCTTATGGGAGGTTCAATTTACTGATTGAACAAGATCCGTGAACAGACAAGGAAAAGGAGCAACATCTAACAGAGATTGATAGACAAAGTGGCACCGTGAACTTAAACAAAAGATTCTTTCACTTCTCTTTTTGTACACTACGTAAATAGAAATAGGCGACTAAAGTTTTCGATTAAACCTCAAATATTCTAAAAAAAAACCTTTAAAACAAACGATTTTTTTCAACCTAAAAGCTATCCAAAAAATTCAAAGCGAAAATGACAGCACCTGGAGCAACCGAATACCGCTGTAGAACGAGATATTAATTAATACACT
>Ga0058701_10002281_pt1 | contig 14402 bp, 11 predicted proteins | sample AgamicOrMae_FD_97039 | JGI IMG/M metagenome (GOLD analysis project Ga0058701, IMG submission 97039) | Agave microbial communities from Guanajuato, Mexico - Or.Ma.e | ecosystem: Host-associated > Plants > Phyllosphere > Phylloplane/Leaf | place: Guanajuato, Mexico | collected 2012-06-04 | reverse complement strand
TATAATCTTACATAATCACTTGTAATCATCCTTCTTAACCACTAATAATGATATTATGATAATCATAATCACTGATATCTGTACGCAATTTCGGGCAGTGGGATATTCTTTGGCCGGATATTCCGGTATTTGCTCTTTGCATTTGCGTATATTCTAAACGTTTTCGTTTTTATCCGTTTGGGAGGAGAATTTTTCGGACTCCATGACTGCTCATGCTTTGTCGCTCGCGGTGTGGACGATGTCGTCGGCGCGCCGTCGGTTGACACCATCCGCTCACGAATGCCGGGCATACTTCGACCTAGTGTCGGTGGCGGTACTTACGTTCAATCGAACGATGAAGTTCTGTACAGTAAGATAACAGGAAGGCTCTAGAAGGCTTTACCGGAGGCTATGGCTCAGGTAGAAACGGTAGAACACGGTATAATAGGCAAAATCCTTTGAATGAGTTCGAGATGCTAACTGTAAGTGTTATTCATAAGTTCGTTTTTTGATGATTTTATGGCGTTGTGTAGATTAAAATGAGTATTGTATCAAATGATGATGATTGTCGTTGATATTACGAGGGGTTACGTGTGATAGTAAGGGCGATCAGTGATTTTGGTGATAATAGACAATCTCGACCTGTGTCTATTATCTTGATCAAAGTATCGCTTCCCCGCTTAACCAGGACGTTTCTAATCATAAAAGCTGATTATGGGTGATTATAGCTGATTATACGTAATTGTAGGTGAACTTTAATTAAAATCCAAATTTAAATAGGGGTCGTTAATTTGAATTAAATTAAGAATCAATTAAAAATTCATATGCAAATATACTAAGATCATATTAAACCCATGTATATGTTTAATCAAAGTAATATAACACTAAATCATGGATTACGCTGGAAAAAATTTAGGAAAATGAAACGGTTTTACACCCATGGATGTTTTTTATACACACATTTACAGCAATTTATTATTTTAAGACACATTACAGTAGTTATACTGTATATTAAAATGAAATTAATTAATAAATAAAGATCATCGGTACGTTGCGGTACTAATAGATATTAAGTCCGCCTTTACCAAGTCTATTTTGTAAGAATGATATAATCGTTCAGCCGAGCGGAGCGATGCATAGGGCACCTTGACATACTGTATTCAGCTAATGCCTGATTACCGATCTTGTTTACCTCATAACGCCTGTTTTGCCAACATCTTAGGTTTTCCGTCTGAGGCGCGAGGTGAAAAATGCAAGCTAGCACACTCCGATTTTAGCTCGATGTCGGGTGGCCTTGAACGGACTGGTGGCGCTTGTCTGGCGGCGCGAAACAGAACTAACCACGCTCTTTCGTAGTGACTAGAGGGGGAGGTGGAGAGGGGCGAAGCCCGACCCTGGCCTTACACTTCCGAAGGGAAAACCTAAGGCTTAACCCGCCAGCGGGCATGATCTGACATCCGCTGGGGGTACGGGTGGAGACTGGCGATGGTACCCTTACAGGGGGTAGGGGAGGGGGACCCGAAGCAGGGGAGGTAGAAGCCGAACACTTCCGAAGTTACCGGAAGGTAACACAGGTGACCCCTCGCGGACACAAGGGATTGGTGACGTCACTGTTGAAAAAAGTGCTGACGCAAGTGAAGTCGAATCCCCGTACAGTTAACTACTACCGTTGGCGTTAGTCATCGCGCTCAAGCGTTTCAAAGCTGACCTGTCGTGGGAATTACCCGTTCGAACCGGTTACCTTAGTTCACTAAGATGGCTGCAGACCTTTAGCACCCCTGGACAGGACAGCTCTCCTAAGTTGAAGGGGAGAGGGATCGGAATATCATCCAAAATTAGCGGACATCTTTTTATGGACGACCCCTTGCGCATTCGTTGTCTACAGCTTAGATAGACAAGACGGGACTATGAAACCTTGTAAATTACAGCCAAGAGCCAAGAACGTACTGTAATTTACCAACCCAGATATGTAGATCTAGGTGAGATGCTTGATGAGAGGAGGACGGCCCTCCTCTCGTGGATGATCTGTACCTTGCTCCATTTGACCTAGAGACGGAAGGTGGAACCGAAGAGAAAGTGCAGCATTGAAAATCAACAGTGCTTGTTTGCCATGCTTGTTGTAGCAGTAAGTTGCTTTGGTTCAAGTGATTTTTTTGTTTGTTTCAGTTCAAAAGCAGCATGGCTCGGAAGGGAGAGGCGATCCGGGCCATCAACGTGTCTGTGGTTGGGCTTTCCGGGACGGAGAAAGACAAGGGGCAGGCGGGGGTCGGCAAGAGCTGCCTCTGCAACAGATTTATGCGTTCCCTCGCCGACGAGTACAGTACTGAGCACATCTCTGTCCTCAGCCAGGTGATCTAGTCGTTTATGAGTATTTAGATGCCATACATTTCCCACAAAATATTAAAAATTAATCGACTCCTTAACTTTTTTTCTGATTTTTCCAAAACTGGTCTACAAGCGAAGCTGTATTAACGGAAGCATAAGAATTCAAGGAAACGCGTCCGCTGAGTATCGTTCGATCGCGTAAGGAATCACTAGCTCTGATAAATGTTTGTTATAATTATTATTCCGCGCAAGGAACAAGCTGCCTCTTGCAATGGTCGGGTCCACTTTTACGCGCGATTCTTCGACAAGCTGCCCATTTAATTCGCTCCGACTGTATTTTTGGGCTCGAGTCCTCGACGAGCTGCCTATTGCATTCGCTCCGTCCGTATTTTTATTTTTTTTAGGCGCGAGCGTAGCGAAGCTGCGTCTTGCATTTATGCTAAACACTTTTTTTTTTACATCATCCCTCTTATGGTAGATGATAGCCGCTCTAAACGATTTTAACAAACTAAGGAGACAAGATGTAGCAAAAAAAAATTCTATAAGAAATGGCGTTAATAAAAATACTCGTTTGTTCTCGCCGTTTTCCTTTAAGGATGAGCAACTACGGAATTCAAATCGACCCTTAAATGAAAAATCGTTATTCAGAATCTGGAAACGGCTAATCAGTATCAACCTTTCTCAAACTAACCGTCCCGAATAATCTCCGACCGTCGATAACACTGTTTTTTTTTTTTTTAGAAGATAGATATTGGCGACTAGGACGACGTTGTAGAGCATAAAAAGGTAGCTTCAGAACACCCTATCCCAGACTCTTAATTTAAAAATCACGCCTTAGAGGGGTGAAAATTTAATTTTTTTCGTTTGTCTTTTATTTCTTCCTATGTAATGTTTTTCGAAACTTCTTTAAAAAAATGAGGACGTTTTTGGCGTTAAAAGTTAAAGGAAAAGGAATGGATTAAACGCTGTTGTCGGGAAAGTACCGGATCCGTGCGGATTTTTGATTTTACTTGCATTACACATTTGTTTCGATTTCTGATTACCCTTTTGTAAATTGCCTTGTATCTCTTAAAGAAAGACCTTGTTCTAGTATCAGTAGTTGTTTAACTAAGTTGAGCTAAAACTACACAGGTTTTTTTGGACTTCCTGATTCCATTTGTAATCCATTCCCGCGTGTTGATTTTCGAACTCGCTATTTTCTGTCTTTTTAGCGCAAATGCTGTTTCATATCTGCTGCATCCGCGCTGCATTTTTAACACCGACGCGTCAGCAAAACGTCTCTCACGAAGATGCCTGTGCTAACTCTCCGACAGCTCGGAGGCAACTGACTTTCAAACGGCTTTGTTCCTTAGACCCCCCCACCACTATTCCCACGCCGGCGCAGCGCTGTGGAATGCACAGTCGCGTCGGAAAAAAATCATTGACATTACTTTCCGGACATACCCTGTATACTCCACAAAGCCACAGTCAGACCTGAAAGTATTGGCCTGCTTTTGGCCCGGTTTTTAACGAGCCATTTTCCTCCAAAAATGCACTAAAATGGATTTATTTTGAGAACTACTGGAGATTTTTTGTTCCAAACTTCACCTACGGTCATGACTTTTTATTTCGTACAAAAAACATTTTGGGCTGGGTGCTCCTAGACCAACCGTTTCGGAGATAGCAAAATTTCATTCATATTTTACGCCCGTTTTGACAGGGTTGAAATGAAATTCCGCCGAGTTTGGTAATGCCAAAAATTATTGCATTCCAAGGACTACGAAACAACCGAGAGAAGAGAATCGGATCTAGAAAATCGGTTATCTCGAGTTGGCGTACTTCCCTTGTCAGCTTAAGCTTCATGTAGTACTGTACAAAGTTGCCCTACTTATCATTGGTTTTCGTAATAGCTTTGAAACGCGTCTTATAGTGTTGGGGTCGTTTGGACGGCTCGGCTTGTGCGCTTGTTTAAGTTGTGTTGTGTGTTCCCAGACGGATTTCAGCGGCCGAGTTGTCAACAATGACCACTTCTTGTACTGGGGAGAGGTGCTCAAGACAACTGAGGAGGGGCATGAGTTATTATTCCAAGTCATCGAACAAACTGAGTTCATCGATGACGCGTCCTTCCAACCATTCAAAGGTGAGGACTGAGTTGCGGAGCAACATCCAAAGCGAGAGGTCCCGGCCCCAAACCCTAGTCCCGCAAGTTCTTTTTTTCTTTCTTTCCTTTTTTCCCTATGTACGAAGACCTACTCCTAGTGTCGTTCTGGAACATGTACTCGCTTTTACGGTTAGTGATTATTTCAAGACCCACAGCGTTTTCATCGCAGAATCCGGAAGAGCGCCAGGATATACAGAATGAAGTTGACTCCGTTTAACGTGGACTCCTTTGGTCCAAAAGATTTTGTTCACATAAATTTACTGTCATGTCCATAGTAATCGAGTGTCCACTTTCAACAAATGTCAACATTATCCGAAGTACCGATAAAGGGCCTACAGTAAAGAGTTAACGGAGTGTATATTCACTCCGTTGCGCAGAAGAGTTCAACCCACTCCGTTAAGAGTGAATTTTCACTCTTTTAAGGAGTAAAATTTTCATTTCTTTACGACAGAAGATTAAAATCCTTATAGGAGGCATTTTAAAGGGAATGTAATCAATGGAGTGAAAGGCTGTGAATGGGGAGAGGATTGGAAAAGGTTTAAGAAATGTAGCGAAAAATGGTACTGTACATACAAAGTACAGATTAAAATAAATGCGACTTTCCTTCGGCATGGGAGTAGGAAATGGAAGATTGCTTCGCCTGGGAAAGAGTGACGCAGAATTCGCTGCCACGTGCGGTTTTTTTAATTATGCCAATTATCGCCTAAAATATAAATATTTTTGCCCAGAATTTTTGGGAGCAAAAATAAAAAACTCGGTCTTTTCGCTTAGGGCAGGGTATCTTAGTCACAGGTCTGTGTGTTGGTGCGACCGCGGTATTCGTTGTGCTCTACAACGTGGAGGTAGTCGTAAAGCTACATCGCTGGGGGCATTGTTTACCATCTTACTCGGTTGGAGCCTTTTTTACGCAAAGCGACTCAGCATTGTCCAGTATTGTCCACTTACAACGGAGTCGACTGTACTGTTTTTTCAAGAGGGTGTTCGGGGGTGCTCCTACAGGAGTGATTCACTATGTCAATATGTGCTTTACTAGGTCGATTTTACTTTTGTTTTCAGCGGGGAAGATGGATCCATATGTCAAGCGATGTGCTGCAACAAAAGTGACTTCCGCGGAGAAGCTTATGTACATTTGCAAAAACCAACTCGGTAAGTGTCTCTCAAGCTCTTAAACTGTGAGCGGGAAAGGAAGCAAACTATGACGGACGTTCCCTGTGCAGGTATCGAGAAGGAGTACGAGCAGAAAGTGATCCCCGACGGGAAGGTGAACATCGACGGCTTCCTATGTTTGTTCGACGTGAGCGTGGTGCCGAGTCGGTCGATCGAGAAGCAAGTAGAGATCGTGGCTGCCGTGCTCAACAACCTCATTAAGACAAAGAAGCCTGTGATCTTGGTTACAACGAAGAATGACGATGCCAATGAGGCTTACGTCAAGGAGGCGGAGCGCCTCGTGGCCCGGAAGGAATATAAGGGTGCCATCATGATGGTGGAAACGTCGGCTCATGAAAATATCAACGTTGACCTCGCTTTCATTGCCCTCGCACAAATGATCGACCGCTCCAAAGGGCGAGCTAAGATCGTCCCGTTCCTTGAGGCTGCGCGGGCGAGAAAGGAGGCGCTGGACCAGGCCACTGGTGTGTTCCAAGGGTTGATCCGTGCGCAGGTGACCGATTACCGTGCGCTCTGGAGCCATGCTTCGAAAATGTTAGCGCAGCACCCCGAGTTCGTGCACTTCGTAGATCAGTTCGGTATAGACACCGCTCAGCGGCTCTTCAGATGGCACGTGAAAAAGCTCAAGGATGAGCATCTGCAGAAGAGAGTCCAGGGATACATGGACCTGCTGCCGGAAGTGCTTCAGGAAATGGTGCCCGATCTCAACACACTGCAGGACAGGTACGTTGACTATGAAAAATTACCTCGGAGGAGGAGGAGGCGTTTTAAGCCCGCCTCCTTCCAGGAGAAGGGCTTTATAGTTTCGTGTGAGTCCGGATGTATGTTGTCGGCGCTCTGAATATACTGGTCGAAAAGTAACGTTCAGTAGACGAAATCGACGTGAAATGGTCCCCTGATGACGACTGGGTGGCAGCAAATCTTGTTGTCGTTGTGTTTAGTTATTCAAAAAAAAAATGATCGAATAACGAGTTGCAGACTACTCCTCTGCTTGGTGTATTGACATACTTTCTCGGGTACGAACCATCCCTTCTTTTGTCACTTTATGTTTTTCTGCTTACTAGTAAGATTTTTAAATAATCACAGAGAATTAATGAGGTGGGCTTTTTAATCGAAGTCACAACTTCGTTTAGATCAATTGAAAAACTTGCAAAAAAAAATGGCAAATGGCTCATACTGAGAGACACCCACCAAAAGAAATCGGGCGGGCTCGCCCTATTTTTTCTTTTCTAACTTTGAAGGCCCATGAAACGCATTACTTGCTCCCTGTATAATTCTTTTATGTTCCCGATATATTCCATACATACGTATATATGCCATATCTGTTCACACGTTATATATGGGACATACACGCCAACATACATGTTCCTGATAAGATCCATATATTTTCCTGGTATACGCCATGTATATTTCAGATATGAGCCATATATGGGCCGTATATGAGCCATATATGAGCGATATATGTTCCCGAAATAATGTTTTTTTCTGGAAATATATATGTAACTATGTAGGGCACATACATGGGTACATATACGAGTCAAATACACTAACAGCCGCAGCACTAGGGACCAACATAACATCCCTCAACACACCGTCAAGGTCATCTTTCAACTTAACAGTAATTTTACCAGCAGCTTCAGATGCAATCGTGTCATTATTTGCAACTCTAATGATCTGAGGACTGGTCACTTCCAAGTCTGAAAAAAGACCCTTGTCAGTAACTTGATGGGTTGAACACCTTGACTCCATTATAAACTGTGACCTGTCAGAAGGACCACTACCCATTGCAACACACGTCGAAATGGCATTAGCTTGAGGTTGCTTAGATAACTTCGGACACTTAGGCGTAATATGACCAGGCTCTTTGCAGTTATGACCTATGATGGTCTTAACAACCTTCCTTTTTGATTTCTGTGTCTTTCCTGCGCTTAAGGCTGTCTCTGATGCTTCATTTATGCTGCTTCTAAAATCCCTTTGAAACAAACGATTAATCACTTGTAAGCTTGCATGACTCAATGGTCATCGTTAGAGGATCTTACTCTTCAGGCAAGCCTGCTAAAATAGTCACTGCAATTTCATCACCCTCTAATGGACATCCCAACTCATTCTGGTCCTGACAGACAGTCAACTTTTCGTTCACATAAGCACTCATATCACTGAAGTTATTTAAGGTAGCGCGAGATGAACGTCGTTTGAGCAGTACTCTCCTACCTATATCCTTGTTGTCGAACACTTTGTGAAGATTGTCCCATGCCTGCTTGGCGGTAGCTGCAGTCCGAACGTGAACTTGACAGATGGGTTGTACATACATGCATGCAGATCTTGGCATAGGCTCGTTGATCGTGCAGCTTTTGGTCAGCCGTTGAAGTTTTCATGACCCCGTTGACTACCGGAGTCCACAAATTGAAATCGATTAAACAAAGCTTCATGTGAAACTTCCATGATGAGAAGTTGCCTGACCCGGCGAGCTTCTCGAAAGGCATATCACCCTGCGAGACAATCATGGGCGCCGAACCGGTGCCAAGGGTCGTTGCAGTCATCCTCGTCAAGGATAACGAAGATTGCACGTCCCAAAACTTGATGGAGCGTCAAATTGTTAGAAATAACACTGCGTGATCAGAAAAACTGATCAACTAACACCAACGTCGTCGCTCAAACACTTACATATCCCTGTTACCCATAAGCTGTTTGGACTTATCGAAGGGATTGGATAAATAAATCCTCTAGATTGCCGCAGATGGTGGTTTACTTAAAACCATGAGACTAAGCCCTAGTCTCATGTTAAAACACATGTTCGAGCATGAGAGTCTCATGGTTCGAGTTACATTGTCTAAAACTGAAGATTTGTCCGTTGACATAAAGAGGTTAACATTTCGAGTGGTGGCAAAGCCTACAAAGTCATTCAGAACATTTTTGACATGATGGATTATCCTTCTTCTTCCAACTTTAGGCGCGAATATTCAACAATCCCCCTCCCAATCACCATTCAAAACGAGCATTGAAGTAAAAAAAAATCGGGCCTGAAGCAGGCGAATACTATCATGTCTCACTGGGTTTACGAATGGGCTTTAGAGCATGAGAGGAAAAGAGGGAAGAAATGTGAAAACCACTAAAACACATGCGCAATCAAATTCTGTTTGTCCCATTTTGGCCCGAGTCCCACCTTAGAGATATTTTCTTGAAGCATTTTTTTAATAATTGGGACACTTTTTACCTATACAAGGGCAGCAAAAAACGTTTATGGTAGAGACACTTGTTGTTGATACCAAATTCGTTTAGATTCTTTCACTGTCTCTGTTGTACTTTTTTCGCCCGCCTTTACTGACGGGGGACGAACTAGGGTGCAACCTTTTTTTTCCAGCAGGGGTGCTATTCCTTAAATCCCCTAACTGCCATAACTGCAAAATTATTTGGTAATCTACTTAAAAATCCATCCTGTTCAGTAATTTTACAATCAGAAGTCCTCCCTCCAACACCTGAAGAAATTTGATTAATAAACCCATCAGGAGTCGTTGAAATTTCATTCTTAAATGTGTAGCATTATTTTGAAATTGGAGAAAGTGAGGGTCTGAAGGACTTGATCACTGGGTTTTTGTATTTCATTGATTGCTTAAAAGCAATCGATGATGCTCTGAACGCTAGAGTACCTTACCCAAAAAAAAAAACAGGTAGCCTTAACAAGATTTCTTCCCTGGAAGGCCGAAAGATGAATCTTACTAGACTTTTTGTCAGGTCAGAAACATATTTGCTGAATATTTTACAAGCGTATGAATCTGAAACTTCAAAATAATAGCCAATGCTTTTGAACGTTCTGTCCTGACGATTTTTTTTTGCGATATAATTAATACCTGCAGTGCCTCACAACTCATGCACTCTGCAAAAGGATCAACAAGAAAATACAATTCAGAGGGAACACTGATGAAATGCATTGGATCTTGATAGCCTTTATGTGCAACTTTCTTTTCAATTTAAAAGTTCATCACACATCCCATCAGAGTCACTGCTAGCATCTGTTGATGGCTCAAAACCTGATAAAGTTGGATATTTAGAAGCTGTAGGTTTGGGTTAAGCACTGGGACTTAAACTCCCCAGTAGGTTTGGTTGGACTGACGCTTCCAAAATTCTCAGTCTGAGTAAATCGAACCTGTCTATGTTGGCATTGTGGTACATTTGCTCTAGCTGTGTTCTGTGTGTTCTTGTTCCAGCGATTGGCTCGCTGTCCAGCAGCTCATAAAACAACACGCGGACTTCCACCAGTTCTTCTTTGAGTGTCCGGAAGACATTCCCTGGACGGATAGCGACTTTGACGACCAATCAGAGCGGCGAATTCCCTTTGAAGTGCTAGACCTAAGCGAAGCAGAGGCTGTGTTCATGAGCCACGTGAACGCCCTGCAGCAAGAGCAGAAGAAAGTAGAGTAAGTGCTAGATCAGACATGTGTATGTTACGCTTCCTCGATTACAAATGGTGTGTGTGTGTGTGCGCGCGCGTGTGTGTGTGTGAATGTGTGTATGTGTGTGGTCGTATGTGTGTATGTGTGTGTATGTATATGAATGTGTGTGTATGTGTGTATATGTGTGGATGTGGATGTGTGCGTATAGGTATGTGTGTATGTGTGTGTGTATGCAGATATGTAAGTACATGTTGATGTAGTTATGCAGTTAGTTATGTAGGTAGGTAGGTAGGTTGTTATGTATACATGAAGTTATATAGGTTTATAGTTTTGTTCGCGTGTAGTTGCGTAGGTGGGTAGGTAGGTACACGAGCAAGTGCGTAGGTAGGTACGTTTGTGTGCGTGTACTGTACATGTTTACCTACCTCGTGAATACTAACCTAAATGTGTTCAAACTCGAACTTGAATATAAGTGGGACTGTTACTAATCTTCGCTGTGTTGGTGCTGGTTTTGCTCTGCAGGCTGCCTAAGAGGTGAGTTGATCAAGCTTCTGACATGCTTTTTTTTAAGTTTCCACCCAGGTAGCAGGAAGATATTCAAGGAATGTTCCAGGAATGTTTGCGCGAATATTCGCTGAGTGTTAGGTGTTCGTCTGTTTGAATATTCCCCGAATGTTCGCTGAATGTTCCCCGGATACTGAAACCGAATATTCGTCTAAGAATATTCAGGGTAAATTCTGCGAACATTCCGCTGGGAACACTCGAAAATATCCGAGTTATCCGAGAATATTCCCTGAATATTCTTAGACGAATGTTCGATTCCAGTATCGGGAACATTCAGCAAACATTCGGGGAATATTTAAACAGACGAACTCCTAACACAGCGAATATTCGCGCAAACATTCCCGGAACATTCCTTGAATACCCTCCTGCTACCTGGGCAGCTTTTCCATTACCTGGGCCTTTTTACTCCTAAGTGATTTTTCCTAACCAAAACCAATTTTTTAACAATGTTGCGAGTATTGCAAACCATAGTGCATCCTAACCGAATGTGATGTAATCTTATCCAACCTATTCAAATTTTACTTCATTATCATTATACGTAACCTTAGTTGAAACCATTCGAGTGTGTTGACTGCATGTTAATGAAACTTTGAGAAGTATAATATTTTATTACGAATATTCTCCAACACTAACGTTTAATGAGCATGAGCCGGAAATTTCAAATGTGTCTTTAGACTGATTAACAGTAATTCAGGTCTATCGTTCAGATAATTAACTTGTTTGACCTGAGTATCTATACGCGATCCCTCCGATGAAAATTCGATCAGGTACATGTGCTAGTTTCAAAAATCGATGAATTGGAAGCGTTCATTTGAAAGAAACGATCAATTGCTATTCTTATACATTGCAGTTGATCGTTTTTTGGAACGTACTCTTTCACTTGGTTGACTTTTGAAACACGCCATTTCACTTGATCGGTTTTTCAATGGAGGGATCGGACGTGTCTTTACGGCCGCTCTCGTGTGGAAATGCCCTCCAGTACCTGCTTTTGAGTTTTGAAGGCCGTCTGCGTCAAATCATTTATTCGGAACGAGTTTTTTGCATTATTTTAAATGAACGTGTAATATTTTTATATTAATTAGGAAATCAGAGTATTGCGCGTATTGTCCGTGTATGCGCTTCTTCATCTTTCTTTTGAAAGATGGGCTGTGTTATTTTCAGTATGTGATAGTAAGATTTTTCCTTCTAATGGCACCTGAAAGCGCCAGTGAGTCTACCATATAGGAAGGCCGATTCACGAAAGCGCCATCTCGTTACCAGGAAGGTATTAAGGCTGACGCGTTTAGGCCGTTCAGGCATGCAGGGTTGCCACATTTAAGTATCTTTCTCCGATGAAACGAAATAAAAGATGTAATTTAAAAAAACACCGGACGGCGATAGTACTCTGCGGATCAGAGCTTGGAAAACGATTGCAAATCCGATTGAGTTCAGTCTGTCCGCGAGGCTACCGCTCTGCAAGAGCCCTTAGTATTTAGAGAGGCGAAAGCGACCTGACGAGCAGCTATTGACTGGAGTCCTCGACACCATGTTTTTTGGCGTAGCAGTAAAGGGCGGTTACTTTCAAATATGAAATATTTGTTGAATCTCGCAGTAGAAAAGAATAACGTATATGTCTTTTCTGTTTTACTTGGTGAGTAAAACAGTAAGTAGTCAAGATGTATATTAAGTACTCTAGTAAATAATATGCTTCAGGTATATGTTAATCATCACTAATTGTTATGTGTTACGCCTTAAGGTTAAGAAATTCCGGGGGGAAAGGGGGAACCAATATCGCCAAATAATATGGCTGCCTCAACATCCACTTCCGCCTGCTTTCGCCTCTATTAAGGGCTCTACGCTCTGAAGCCTTTAAATATTAAGGGCTCTACGCTCGGCTACCCCGGCAGCGCTTGACGGGGGTTCCTGAACGGTTCCGATCTCCGTCGGTAGCTGCGATACTGTGCCTCGGCGATTGACCGATGTGAGTCGATCGCTCGGAACCTGCCCGGAACCAAATCCGAGCAATTGGATGCCCATCCCCACTACCAACATCGTTCGCCTCGTGCTACGTTGCTTCGCTTCACGGGATTGTGGATGAGAGGGGAGGGGAGTTAGGCAGGGGGGGTCTTGGCGGGGCAGGGTGGGTTAGGGGCATTTGACAGTGATAGTTCATAGTATTATCTATATTTTTAAGAGTAGCACGTGTCGTGAGGATGAGTTTTCACCTTTCATTTAGTCGCGGGTTTTAGTTTTTTATTTTTTTTATTCTAATCGAGTTTTTCTGACAGGTGGAAGAAGCAATTTAAGCAATTGCTGGAGGACACGGGGTACGTGACCCCTGGCAAGCTGCTATCAGAAGTTCGGGTTTTATTCATGGGAAGAGAATGCTTCGAAGCCCTATCCGAGCAAGAGTGCCAAACGATCTACGATCGACATCAAAAGGAGATCGTGGAGAAAGCAAAGCACAATTTCCAGGTACAGTGCCTTCCTCACGGAAACATCTACGTAGATGCGACGTAGATAGTTCGTAGGCGACTACGTAGATTTAACGTAGATAGGTAGCCTGATGATCGAGCGCTGAGTGTTCATCGAATGCGACGTATCCGTTACGTAGACTTGGCGCGCTGCACGATCAACGTTTATCTACGTTATATCAACGCACTGGATATTTTTAAGGTGTTATTTTACCCCTCTTAGGTACGTTGTGTCTACGTTGATCAACGTAATAAAATCCACGCAAAACCAAAAGGTTAAAATTCACCCCTTTTTCCCCTCACCAGATTCCACGGCACCCCCTTTCCCCTCCCCCTTTTACTTACCAACCTTATTCCTACGCAACCTATCGCCTCACGGACCTAACGCACCTCATTCTTATGAAGAGCTCTCTTCCTGTATATACTCCCCAAAATTAGGGGGGGGGATGTTTTTTGAGATTTTTTGAACCCTGTATCTCAAAAACTGATAGAGATATTAAAATGTGCCCAGGAAGTTAATCATTGTAAATTAAAGGACCTACAGCTTTGGTTCTGTACACGTTTTCGATGTCCCTGACGGTTTTTGAGATATTTCAAAAAACTGTTTTTGGAATAAGTTTGTCAGGGACTAGGGGTTTCAAGGACGTCTTGATTTTATGGAAATATGTTTGAAATGTTTGTCTTAACTGGAAATCGAGTCTTACCTATACAGTACAGTAGGGGCATTATTTCTCCTAAATTGGGGGGAAGGGGTTGGGTTGAGATTTTTCGAACCGCTGTATCTCAAAAACGGTTAGAGATATGAAAACGAACATGGAAGTATAAGGTCGTCTTCGGCCTCATTTTTTTCTTTTTTTGTCAGAGGAAAGGAGAAAGGACCTTGGGTTCACGTAGCGGTGTTCCCCATCTTAATCTTAATATCAGGAAATAGTGAATGTTTTATTCCGCTAGCAGCCTCCGCGAGTTGTAGCGAGCAACGCGTGGCGCCATATTTCAGTTGTGGTCTCTTTCGCTGGGTTTCGGGAGTGTGGCGTTGGCTCCGTTCCCTGTTAGGGTGTGCACAACACCCATATCACCCACTACAGTAAAACCTCGTCATAACGTATTCGGAGCGACCGTATCGCTTGTTCGTTATAACCGAGTTCGTTATAACCGAATTCTTTGTAAGAGCGCGTACGTGTGGGTACCGTACAGGATGAGAAGAATTAAAAGTATCAGGGGTGTATTTTAATAAACGGAGTACTTATATCCACGTCGAACGTCCATTTAAAATGTATTAGGTAGGTTGGTGGCCGTGCGTCGAAGTCTCCGAAAATGCGTTCTAGTCCCATATGGAATGCATGTACGTGGATATAATTTTTTCATCATATAGCGCACGTTACG
>Ga0058701_10002280_pt1 | contig 14407 bp, 9 predicted proteins | sample AgamicOrMae_FD_97039 | JGI IMG/M metagenome (GOLD analysis project Ga0058701, IMG submission 97039) | Agave microbial communities from Guanajuato, Mexico - Or.Ma.e | ecosystem: Host-associated > Plants > Phyllosphere > Phylloplane/Leaf | place: Guanajuato, Mexico | collected 2012-06-04 | reverse complement strand
TATATATATATATATATATATATATATATATATATATATATATATATATATATATATATATATATATATATATGAAGAAATATAATCATAGATTTGAGATGTAATGTTGGACTTTGCTGAGTGATGACCCTACGGGACTGATATACTAAGAGAGTCATTGCCTCGTTTCTCTTGCTGCCTTTTTTTTATTTAGTTTGGGGATTTTGGCTGAGGATAGTTTGCTGGTAAGTTAATAAGATAGAAGTAAACTCACGTTCCTCTTGACACGCTGGAATACGCAACCACTCACCTGAAAACAAGAAAAAAACATGCGTTAATATCATGTCCGAAGAAATTCTTATATCTAAAGCCATTGAAATTCTTAAGGCGTTAACTTCATAAACCATGGCCTTTTAACTATCTACTGACTGGGATGATATTTTTTGAGTTTTTAATAAAAAAACAACAGCCCCCTACTCCTCAACTGTCGCCAAGCCATGGATGTGTTCGTTTAAGTAAAGTGCCTTAAGCGTCACAACAGTACAACTCCGTTCGACTGTTCCAAGCCTAATGCTTTTTCGTTGGTGGCACAAGCGGCATGCCATTGCTGTCGAGAAATAATAAGCGGGTTCAGGCTTCGTATGAGTGATTGATAGGTTGGGTTAGATTAAGCGCTCTCTGTCTTGCTAGGCTTAACGGCGAAAGATGGAACATAGACAACTGAAATATTCAATCAACCTTTCACATTTCACATACAAGGTAAGGAAGTGCAACCTTTGAAATGTGTAAGCCTAGTCTACCATCCATCCAACGAAGTGGAAGTTCGAAAAATCCATGGATGGGTTGTCACTTCTGGACGCCCATCGGCGGCCCTTCATCCACTTCCTTCTGACATAAATAGATATTGGCTTTATCTAGAGACAAAAGCATTTTGCCTCTCCTCCTAGAAAAACAAATGGAAGCAAATGTTTGCTGTGGGGTGTGTCGTCTTTTGAAAATAGGTGACTAGAACCTAGGCCAACATTAACTGTACAGTTCCACTTAGCTCTTGTGTTTCTCCCCAGTTCGTCACATCACAATGGATAACCGACATAGAACCACGTAGGTTAGATTGGGTAAACGTTATTGGGTAAACTCATGTTAACCAGAATAACTTTGGTGAGGTTGACCTCAACTAGATATGCACTTTGGTTTGACTAGATGCACTTAGTAACTCTTCATAGGTTACTAAGGTGTCCTATACCTCGCTCAGCTACCACAAAATTTCGCTTTCGACACGTCTGATGTCGCTAAGTCAGGTAAAAGGCTGCCGTCGAGAAGTGGGCATCAGGCTTGGCTTCCTGATAGGTGCCCTAAGTCTGGTTAGGTTATGGGCCTTGTTCAGCTGTTGCTGCGTTCGAGCTGCGCTCGGCTTAAGGACCAAAGGCGTAACACAAGTGGTGAACAAATGCCACCCTTTCAATTTGCAGTATTTCTTGAAGACCTCACGCAATTTTCGTTTAAAAGATGACATAATTCAATGGGCGGGGCTGCACTCTTGCCACTCTTCCCACGATTACCAAGCGAAAATGCATTGTTGCATTAATTCTGTATTGTTGGTAGATCGTATAAATATTCATAGAGTCGAAGATCGAGTCTACATAGCGAAAGATAAGATCTAATTGTTGGCAACTATATTCGCTTTCGATCTGCTAGTTACACTTTATTGTTGAAAACATTATTGGCATGTGCTGTATTGTTGAAATGTCGCGTCAGTTGGTCTTGAAAGTGCTCATGAAGCAAGGACAATATTTCAATCGTCAATCTACTGTACCTCCCAGGATGAAAGGCTACCTAACCTCCCTTTTTTTCCCTTTTTGTTTTTTAACTCACAAAGATTTTTAAGAACTAAACACTCCTTAAAACAAGATCGACTATAATGTCATACTTGAAGTCCCGATCAATAAATGTTTTTAAGTGTTCCATATAACAAATTTGGAAAACTTTCTCGGCCTCTTCAGGGAGAATTTTTTTAAACTAATTTAAAAAAAAAGCTTTTCCAAACCTAAAGCGGCGTAAACTACTCGGGAGAGTACTTCACGACTTACTTAGGTAACCTTACTACGGCAACCTTTGACGAAATAAGGCCAACTTTACCTTGGTTAACCTTAACTAACTCGATTAACAAGGTTGTATTTCATAAATCTTTACGATGTAATGACCTAGGGACACAGGAATTAGAAGAAAATCAGTAATCGCTACTTTTATAGGGTAACTTGCTTGTACTAACTGTGCTTTCCGCATAGATCATCAGGCAATCCGTTGGTGAGCAGGACTAAAGTGAGAGTTAAGCATAACTATCGTCTCGCCTGTTTAACTGGTTGACTGCTTAAAAGTGTCGTGTTCCAGCACACCTTCAGCAACGCTAGCGGAGATAACGAGTTAAAGCTTAGCAACACTTACCAAACACGATTGCTCAACTTCCACTTAAACTTTTACAAACTTCTTTTTTTTTCGTCTCTGCTGATTTTTTCGCCGAATACTGCTGAAATAGTTCATGCAGAATCGCCGTTGGTCAGAAAATCACATTACTTTGTGCAATGTCCCCTGAAATTGCTCCTGGATTCTCAATACCGGTAAGCAAAAGATAGGGGTTCACTGGGACAGAACCAAATATAGTACAAGAGATTTGACACACCAAGAAACTCATCACACCAATTTAGACATTCATTTCAACAAATATTACTTCTATTCGCACGCCTAAGCTGATACAAACGAGGCTTGAACGCATACCAACCTGATAAAGTTCAAATGGGGCAGCGAGTAAACAGTCACTTCCCTCAACAAATTAGAAATCAAAATCGAACCAGGAATATTAAGAGTGTGCGCCAGTAAAGAAGCCGCAATAATAATACAATAACCTCGCATAGTGACGAGACAGGCCCAACAACAACCAGAAAGCATCACAATAGCCGATCAATACCTTTAGTAAATGACCAATATCTTTAGAAGTCGTGCAATAGCCGTTAAACCTTGCGGCATTAATATCGGATATGCGCGTAGTTAAAGATTTGTGCCTTGTTGGGTTGTCTCATGAGGCATCTAAACAATTAGAAACACTTGAATTACATTATGGTCATCTGCCATTGAGAAGTAATTTTAACCGTTTATCGGTGATAACTGGGAGAAGAAAAGTGGTTGGAATAAAGTAGCGACTAGTTGAGTAGAAAGCGACAGCGAAATTAGCGACGTTACTGACTACACTGGTGTCGGCTTGGACGACGGCGCGGCGTCCTCGCCGCTGTTCCGGACCAGATTCCTTCTAATTGTATGACGCCATCGTGGCCATAGCGGTACCGGTAGTAAGATTACCGGAAATCCGAGTTATGCAACTCCAATCCTGTCTCATCGAGAAAGTTTGGCGGGCTGCCTACCTTCCAGGACCCCGTCAATGACAACCCCTATTAGGGTCGACTCTAACAGATCAGGTTCGCTGCCTCGAGACGATTGTCAACTTCAGTCGGGGACTCTGGACCTCTACATTTAAGATATAAGCCTTATTCGTCCACACGGAAAAAAATGGTTTTGTTACGGCAACAAAATTAGGGACAACAAATAAATTAATTGCTGCAACCAAAAATTTTGCCGCAGCAACCAAACGTTTTGTTGATAGAACCAAACATTTTGTTGCTGTAACAAAATATTTTTGTTATCCCTATTTAAACAAATGATTTTGTTGGTATAATAAAACCTTCTTAGTGCAGTGTTTTCCCCACCTAGCTTAACTTACTTGTTAGCCTTTCTACCGTATACTCACATCGTTTGGCTCAACTAATTTTTACCTAATCAAGCCAAATTACGTCTGGCTTATATACATATACATATTTGCTTGAAAAAAAAATAACGCTGAACAACATGAAATAAAATGCATTATTCGCACATACTGCAAATATCTCGTTAGTGTGATTTATCAATTATTTCCAACTCATCACATTGATCACGTCCAGCTATTGCACTTCAACTACAGCATCTCAAGGCTACCAATGGCTAATAAGATGGATTGATAAGGTAGTTAATAGCACATTAGCTGATGATACTAGCATCAACGTTTCGGAAAAAAAGGACAGTAATCCAATATGGCTGAAAAAATGAATTAATTTATAGTACCGCAGTTCATTGTTTCAAGAAGCAGTAAACAATGATCTCATTAAAATCAGACTCATGAAGAATACTTTTTCTGGCACCTTAGAGAACCTCAAAACTATGACTGGACATGCGTTTTCTTCTGCTCAAAATAAGGACTGTTTCATTCGCGTTCGTATTTCACCTAAAGAGCCCCTCTTTTGACTTTCGACATCTGAAGTCTGTAACAGTTCACAGGATCATTTGTAGAGAGTGGAGACTCTTTTAACCTGCAGTATATTATGTGCATATGTGTTGAGAACTGATTTAGTATTTGTTCCATGGAAAACCTTCGAGCCACTTTTGGAAGGCCCGATGCAATTTATTTCCAATGGAAAAAAAAGAAAAAAATGGGTAGTGACCAAAGAGGGCTACGGTTTCAACAATTCGTTTACATCCGCGCCGACCTACATCAAGCTTCATCTCCAATAATACTAACATTGTAAGATTCAGTTTAAAACATTTTAAAAAACGATCAAATAAACACCCTTTTTTTAGATATAAGCCAACATACCTCTTTGGGGTATAAACACTGAACAGATATAACCCATATTTCACTTAGTTGTTAGACTTATCAATATCCATATGTCAGTCGAAAAGGGAGGTCAAGAGCTTTGAAATGATTTGGCATTGATGTTATTCCATCTTAAGAGGTAGTTAAAGAAATGGTTACAACAGTTTTTCCTTCGTGTGGGGCTATCAAAACCAGGTATTAACAGTGAAGAGAATGTTTTGAAATTCCGTGCTGGAAGAGGGTCTCCATAAGCTGCGTTAACGTGGCAAAAGGGAGCAAAGAGATTCTAGGTAACACTCAATGTTTATGATGAAATAAACGAGCGAATAGGGACAGGGTTGAAAGCTATGGCTCTCGAAAGCTACCGGTACGTGATTTGAGGATGGCCTCTAACTGCAGAGCTTTATGAGAAAGCAGCATCAATATGAATTCATGAGTTCCACGGTCGCTCTCCTTTGCAGTGACATCTTGGGTCACAAGAATTAAGATGCAGATACACAAGCATGACCACTGTAGTTAATATCTAAGCAATAATAAAAACGTTTACAATTACATGAAGACAAAATACTCCTCGTGCCAGAAAAGGGGATAAAGAAAATGCAAGTCTGACTCGTCTGTGTTGACAAGACCGAATGAAGAAGTGGTCAGTCAAACTCAATACTTTCAACACGGCCGACGAATCATTGACATCGGCAAGGAAATAAAGATTGAGTTAATTGGTATCATTAGACAACTGACACATTCCAAAAGGTAGTCATGTTGACACGGTGTAACCAAAGAGAAGCCTTCTAAAAACGAAAGAATAAAAAAAACTGACCAAGCGTTGTCTTCCTCGGAGATGTAGTGGGAAAGAATTCTGCTTCAGGGTTTAATCGATACGTACCCAATCAGTTTAACTGCCGCCTACCTGAAACCACTTTCGTGGGATATGAGTCATTTTCTACCCATAGGTTGAATAAAAAAAATGTTTCCAGAATCTCACATTTTAGTTTATGACTTTGTAAGTGTATTTAAATACATGTTGCAATTCTAGATGGTGCTACCAGTTGTTTTTCTCAGGTAGGAAGATGGAAGGTCATTGTGAATATCAACTTACGTTCTTCGGAAATAACACGGTTGCGGTGAGTCTCTATACATATCTTGATTTACTTCTGCTTTACGTGCTCACATTTTATTACTCAATTCCTTTAACAAACTTTTTATTGGGAATTCAACAGAGATTTATAACATCGTAATTTGTGTTGATCTGCAAAGAGGCTTCGAAAATACTTTTTGGACTTGAACGAAGGAATGTGATTTCGCCCGATGAAGAATAGCCCTAACACACGAAGACACCCGATTTCACTCGACGGGAATAAGCTTGAAGATACACGCTCTTGAAATGCGAATCAGCCGCGATAGACAAACAAATCCCTTATTGATTAGCCGGAAGAGATCGGGTAGCTTCGTACATCTTGCAACCCGTTTAAACGGGTTTGACGATGCCGTCGCGACATTTCTGGAGATCCTGGAGGTATAAAGCAATCTGATTCAAAGGGTACATGATTTTCGGCAAAATCTGCCCGCTTGACACTGTATGTCAACATGAAATGTAGTGGGTAACAATTACGCTACCACATGCCGATGACTTTATTATCCAAATGAGCCATTTCGATCATATTGCCTGGCGCTGATTCTCATCGGCTGCCCCATTTATAAGAGTGGGACCAAAGTGATGCCGGCCAGACGTCCGGGTGATTCCCTCAAAGACCACTCGAGATAATAGACTTGAACCCCAACAGCTCTCCATGTTTGGTCTCTACATCAAAACTCACAAATATTATTTAATACTCGGCACGGATATAGAAAAAGAAATATATTCTTAAAAGAAAATGTAAAATAATTGAACACAAAATCATGGGTCCACTAGGCAATACTGAGTGACTTTTCTTCCAGCTTTGAAGTTCTTTATTTTATTTTTTAATAAAGGAAACGTAACATTTCCAACGTTGAAACGTTGTGGTAAAACACGAACCATGTTACTTTCAAAAACACCCGGTAGAGGGCAACACTAACAGCGCATCACTCACTCCGAAAAGTACCGCGAGACGTCGCTACTCAGGTTCCAGTTTCGCCTCTTGGAGTTATGCCTATGGGTGTAGCGGTTGCTCCAGCAATACTCTTTCCTCCGCAGTATCTGCGCATCGCCGATACTCCGGGAAGTTTCTTATTTATCGCCCTGTGGACGTGTGTCCGTAACAAAGTGGTTGGCATGAAACTTGTGAAATAAAAGCGGGTTGACCACTACCGCTGGAGCGAGAAATGAAATATACAAGGTGTAATGCAATCTCGCAAGGACGGTAATTCGAGGATATGGCATAGCTTACACCCAGCTGCCAGATTGTGGTAACAAACTCACACATCTACGGTGCATATTTATCATTTTATGCACACAGACAGGGATTAATATTACTCCGATTTCAAGAGGCTTAATATACCTCTACCGTTACGATAATACGCACTGCCGCGTTTACGCCGGAAATCAAGACACCTTATTCCGGTCTACAAATTCGCATGGCCACCTTCAACCATCAAAGTTTCTCTTCCCTGCTATCAGAGAGCCAAAAATCTCGTCGACTTTGGCAAGCTCTGCGCTCCGAAACATTTTAATATACAGTTACGAATGACTAATCTGTGCTCATCATAACAGAAAAATGCACCTTCGTGAGGTATGTATGAAAGTAATACCTGTGCACTGCAGTGCAGTAAACTGGTATGTGGTCAGGTAACTTTTTTGACTAAGACTGTTACTGTACTCGTGATTTTCTGGGGATTCTTGCATGGAAAAGAAGCAGAAAAGAAGTTCCTCCAACCTGTGTACGGGTTTGCTCAAATCTGCACCTTCTCAATTTTGATAATCAGTGACTGGTATTTCATTAAAAGCGACCTCGCTTGAAACTACCTCGAGATCTATGGCGATAGACTGTTGTTTCGGTGCTGGTAGTAATTTAGACTTCACACTCTAGCCAGAAAGATAGCGAATCAAGCAAAATCGGATGCGGTGAGATATGAGTTTTACTCGAAACCTTGTGTGTAGGCCAACAATTGATCAAGGTTTTTGCGCTTACTTGCAAGATAATGGTGTCCTATTTGTGAGTTTGATTTGTACTTTCCGTGCGATGGGAATAACATGATGGCTTTAACCTCAACAGTTGTTTACGCAGTACCGGACACGCCAAAAAAAATTGTTTTGGAAGGAAAAGTAAGAGGTATTTTACCTTTCAAAGAGAGATACTATTCAGTTTTCAAGTAACATTCCAGACCTGTCCTAGATAATTTCGCCCACAAGAAGCGGAGGAGAAGATGTAGAGAGCGAAAAGTGATTATGATTTGGGTGTAGCCTTCATAATGCCGTAGTAGAGTGAGTCCGGATGCTTTCAAATTTTGTGTCAAAAATTTGTTTTTTTTAAATTGATTTTTTAAATCATTCATTTAAATAACTTGATCTTTTTCGATAGATGATATCAAAATGAAATGAATATTAAAAGGCTTCAATTTTAGAGTCATTGACTTGCTTGGCTCGTTTTGATACCTCATGCCGCATTTTTTTAAATACGCAGCAACCCTTTAAAATCAACGGCTATGCTACAAATAAATTAAGGAATTGCATAAATTCAAAAAAGAACTAAAAAAAAACAAACAAAAAAACACCAAATTTCTAACGTCGATGACTTACATAACCTAAAGACCCGCGGAATGACTTTGATCTTTAGCCTGGAATCAACCTCGCCAGGATCGCATTTCTCAAAACCCCATTAGTCCTTAAAGTCAATTCCGCAGAAAAGTGGCGCCTAAAGATCATAATAAAGCACAGTCTTGTTTTGTTGTTAAGACCACATTACTACCTTTGCACTGCAAAACATAAATTTTAAACACAATCTGCAACAACAGACGCCACTTAACTCGAAACATAAACAACGCGGATTGTGACGTCACGCAATGACGTCACATTGATCTCTCTCTCACTCTGTTCGCTTGTTGTTTCTTTCTAGCGTCGACCACATCAGTGACCAAATAGGGCATTAATTGAACTGGCAATGGTAAAAATAATTGCAAATTAAATATCTTAAAGCTTTTAAGAATCCGAGCACCTTCGCTAAAAAGACTGACCCGATACACACGTAAATAAACGGTCAAGGATGAAGACATGCCTCACCCTGCGTCTACCAAGTAAATCATTTTCATTTGGTAAAATTTATTTTCTGAAATAAAAAAAGGAAAAACAAACGCGAAATATAAATACAACCAAATGTATTTGTAGATTTAGATTAAATTCTAAAGGTGCTACGGCCACTACATTCGACTCGCTTTTTGTTGTATTTTTATCGAAAACCCTAAAAACATTCAGAATCATCTCTACTAGAAAAGAATCTACTCTACAGTATTGAGTTCAGCCCAATACTGTATACTCGTACCCGTCGAGCCACTGAGCTAAACAACAGCGACGGCTGATCAAAAACCGCGGCGAAGATATTCGGATATTTCCGGTTCTCACCCCTGTTCGCAAATGGTTGCCACAGACGCTAAACTTGGTGGTTCGCCGAACACGGAATAAAGATCTTGGGATAAACTCATTGTGGTTGATCCTCCATTTTGGGAAGCAAAAGCAGCAAAAGAGATGTTTCCGGTCAAAAGCAATAGAGAACATGCACCACAATCTGAGGGTACTGAAGTCCCTCATGACCAGATGTCAAATGATGCAGACTTCAACATACTACTCCATTGAAACAGAGAGCCAGGGACTCAATAATGCAAAATGAAACAGGAGCGGCCAGCAAGCCTGTACTTGATTTGAGCAATGAAGACATGGGAAGCCAGCTATCATTTCCCACACAACGACTTCGGCATGTAGGCTGGCTGCAACAACGGAACATCCTTGGAGACATGAACTTGGACGCATGGGAAAAGGGGACGTACTCTGCATTGAAAAGGTTGGACTTCCCACCTCTTGTGTTCCACCTTTCGTCGCCATGCCAGAAGGGGAGAAGCACAAGACTTTAATTTAAGTTAACCTAACCTTCCTGATGCCACTTCTCACGGCAGTAGACACCGAGAAATCAGTGGTATTATGCTTGGCGACAGCCCAAAGGAGCGGTATTTATGGGGATTACCATTTCCAACGTTAAAACTTTGACTTGTAGACTGTGACAACGGGAATATCTCCTATTTCTCATGCTGTTCCCATTTCTACAAGAGCAAGTCAACGTCCTTTGAAAGGTAGTGAGTGGTAGGGCGAGGTCTTCAGGTGCGGCAAGTGAAGACAGTTACGTAATGCTGGCAGGCAAGTCAGGGTTGGGTAGGTGAGGCTGCTCATAACCTTGGCCTTCCTTTTTAATGACTTATAGACAAACGCACTACTTGCTATACAATAGAAGGCGCGCTTGAATGTTTCTTCATTAACCAACACAATCTTACTGAGACTTTTTACATTGTTTATAAATACTAGAATTACCGTACCGAAATAATAGATCACTTACACTCCCAATTTTAGAGGCTTAATTTTCTATCTCGATGATTCAATGGTTAAAAAGATTCATTAAATTACGAAAAGCCACGTTGGAAGACCGCGGAAGTTCGGTCAGGTTGAGCCTTGTGCCTCTCTTTACTCGGATGTTGGCGATGCATAAAATCTCACTTGCGATATAAGGTGGAAACACGACAGATTTTCATAGGAAATTACTGTCGTGGTGATCAAATCTAATCACCTAGTCACTGATTTGCGAAAATGTTCCGACACCTTCAACGACACCGACACCTTCAACAAGTTCCCTATTTTGCCAGCCGCAAAAAGTTCCAGAAACAAGAAACTTCTTGGGCCGGAAAACAAACCCGTTGGTGGATCCAACGCCCACCCATGACTTGGAAACCATGAAACCGACATGGGTGCGGACCCGCGGGTCAGTAGCCGAGTGTCACCTCAAGACCTTCACAAGGGCGAAGGTCAAACACGAAATACCAATGTCGGGTGACAAATAACTCCGTCACCGCAACGTCCGCCACTACAAACTAACCAAAGATGCCGAATATCTCGTTTTAGAGATTCAGCGCCAAAAACGATCGCTGTCTCTTCCTTTACTCTCAAGGAGTGCCTCTTTGCTGATAGTTCAACTGTTTCCATTTCTATAGACGAGACCTATGCTACCACTTCTTCTGATGCTTCGTCCGTTTGTTACACCGGTAACCTCAGAGGTTTGCAATTTACGCCTCTTGAGGTTGTTGAGGATGCTACTTCTACCCCGTTGAAGTCCTCTGCGAGAAACATATGCAGCGGTCTTATACCTTAGAAAGAAGTACGAAGTGACTATTCACACGCTACCCCATTTAAAATGTATTAGGCCGAGTCTGAATGAGGAACAGCGGAATTCTGATTCAGGTCTTGGCTCCGGATTCTCATGAACTTTTTTATTAAAAACATAAGATCCTGATGAACGTTTTTCAACAATGGTGTTGTACAGTTCATCACCAGACGGAGCGTAATTCCTTTCGCGGTCGTCTCGGCTTTTTGACGAAAGGTGGAACACAAGAAGTGGAAATTCAGATTGTCAATATTACAGTGATTGAAGGGCTTGTGAAGCAGCGCGGCCGGTTATCCCTTTAATTTGCTCAACAACTTGAGAAGAGCGAGTTCTTCCCGCGATTCCCTCCAATTATTTGTCTGAGAGCCTGTCGAGAAGAGATTCCACCTTGGCAACATTGTTTCGCATCCCCATGCAGAAGCTGCTCGAGGGTCATGAAAACCATTACTTTAGATTCGTTAACCGTAAGTGGCAGTTGAACATCTTCGGCACACCCATCTTCCGTTCATTGGCAAGGTGTAAATATCGCCTCGCTTGCCATCGCAACAGGATCTTCTTTTTTATCGTTATTACTTTTTAATTGCACTCCGTCAATTTTTAGTCTTCACAAGGTGAAACCATTGTCAAAGGTTCTCTGTACAGACTGAAACTAAGCGACATCCCGCGGTAGGATGAACAGCACACTTGGTTTTAAAAATTACGTTTTTCATGCTTCATCCTCAATCAAACTTTGATCACATGATTTGCATTAACAACGCACAACCGCGTAGGTTAGTTAATGTCAGGTAAGTGATACAAAGTAAAAACTAACCCTTGTTTTAGTTTCGTACCTGATTTAGGTGTGAAGGTAAAACGGGGGAAGAGCGTAATTTGATTATTTTAAAAGATATCCCAATGAATAACCAAATCAATGGAGAGCTCTCGACGAGACCTTTTCATTGATATGCTTGTTTACAGGTTTATCTTTAAAAATAACCCAATTACGCTTTACCCTTGTTTCACCTTCACACAAGGTGTGAGACTACCAGAGACTACTACTGTTTAAGTTATACGTCAGATGCCTTCTGCCTCTCTCCACCATAGCTCTAATTTCAAAATACGTTGGAATGGTACGGGTACATGGAACGCTACGGTTAAAGATACAACCTTTAACATTGACGCATTTGAGTATAAAATAATTAGTCTTCACTTTGACTGGAGAACATTCCAAAAAGATTCACGGAGTATGACAATACTTTCATCCCCACATCAAGCAGACAAGCATGCATGCATCAATCTAACTTGTGAGTGAACTCGATGCAGCAGAGATTATGCCTCGAAAGCGAAGCTCTCTTCCCGCCAATTTCACCGAACTTTTCGAGCGCTTATACGGGTTTTTCCAGCAAACATAGTGAGTAGACTACGGCGAAACGAGGCGGGCGAAGTCGAGGCACGTTCAAGTAAAGCCGTCCTACTAAACGGGTCTCGGCACACTAAACCCGAGAAACTGGTAGATATAGGCAGCAGCGGCAGAGCTGCTGGCATGGACATGTAGCAACCGACGCCTTCCGCGGACGGACATGCCACCAGCCACCAGCAGTCGTCGCCTATCTCAGCACTCGACCGGTACGATAAGCTATGCAAGATATTACACCGATACTTACACCGGAAGGATGAATTTTCAACTTCATGAGTCCGACCTTTCGGCGCCAAGAGTAACAGCAAAGCGGAGACTCCCTCCTAGCAGACGCATAGTGCTGTAGGGTACAATTTTTTTTCTTTGTATGTATTTATTTTAGACTGAATGCGATAAATAACCTGTAATATGACTAGCCTATCCTATTTGCGGCTATATTATTTATGGTCAAAAGGTTTCACGAAATTCTTCATTAACCCAAATCAGCCCAAAGAGCTTGGAGTGAAATTGAGTTTAAAAGACTTTGGAACGATTTTTTCCACTAAAATGCGCATTTCTAAGCGTTGGAAAATGCCTAAATTATTCAATTTCAGATTTCCAGAGGGGAGTTATTTTTGAAACTGTAAAAAACTGAACTCAAAAATTCTCTAGAATAATTCTTTCTGTTTCCGAACGGCATCGCTGGGCGGTAGTGGGTTAAACAATTTCCTCGCTCATAGGATTTGCCGATAATTGCTCTATAAAATGTATTGCTACTGTAGCTTTATCGGTATGCCATACTGATTAACACTGATTACACCGATAAAAAATACATTAATTCAATCGAAAACTTAGATATAAATTTCTGTAACAGGATGATTGAGAGGCGTGACAAGAATTTCGGGATACCGGTCTAGGTCATATTAGAAAGACATGATCATCTTTTTACCTAACCGCTCACGAACTTCAAAGAAATGACCCAATAGAAGTTCGACTGTGACTGCCCTATCTCAATGTAACCAGATTTGGAGCATCTCATAAATAATCTGTACCCTCTAACTTTTGAGGCAATATCTTCATCTTTCAAGCAACATACTAAGGTTAGTTCCATCCCAACGCCTATGTTAATACAAAGGAGACTTGAACGCACGGAAACCAACCTAATTCATTTTAAATGAGAGATGACTTGAATGCACGGAAACCAACCTAGTAGATTTTAAATGGGAGGAGACTTGAATGCACGGAAACCAACCTAATGCATTTTAAATGGGAGGTGACTTGAATGCACGGAAACCAGCCTATTACATTTTAAATGGGCGGTGACTTGAACGCACGGGAAACCAACCTAATACATTTCAAACGGGGTAGCGTGTGAATAGTCACTTTGATACTAGAATATCGTCCAGACCCGCAAGTCGGTTGTCATCTGCAGTTTGAATCTCCTTTGCGATTTTGATTTGTAAGTGCGATTGCTCAAGCAATCATCTTGTTGTCATAGGAATTCCGTAAGTACCGGTGATTCGGAGTGGCCAATGAGGTCGACACCGATTGCCGAGGAAATTGAGAAATAGGAGAAATGGTGACAGGCGCCGCGGCGCAAAGCAACGCATCGCGACAGATTGACAGATGCCATGCACCACTTTCGAGCGTTCGTTCGCTCGCTCGCTTCGCCTAAGCTAAAGCTATAGCAGCGCTGCCGACCTGCCATCCAATTTTTTATTTCCTCCTCTGATACGCCACATTCCCGTTCTACACTTGACAAAAACCGGCTGGCCAACCGCTTCAAGGCATGCAGCATTACTTCAACTCGCAAAGCCCTGGAGTTATTAGCATGCCCGGAACTATACTATGGGCCACGAAATTCATGAAACCTTTACTTTAAATCTCTGGAGGGATTCTGACGGAGTAAAGGGTAGCTGTCATAAGCGCCAAAAAGCACAAGCGCTAACGCCGCGAGCGCCAATCCGTAACCTCCAGACGAGAAAAGTCGCAAACGCCAAAGTTCTTAACCGCAATACTAACCTTGCCTAACCTAACCTAAAT
>Ga0058701_10002279_pt1 | contig 14408 bp, 10 predicted proteins | sample AgamicOrMae_FD_97039 | JGI IMG/M metagenome (GOLD analysis project Ga0058701, IMG submission 97039) | Agave microbial communities from Guanajuato, Mexico - Or.Ma.e | ecosystem: Host-associated > Plants > Phyllosphere > Phylloplane/Leaf | place: Guanajuato, Mexico | collected 2012-06-04 | reverse complement strand
AATATTAGGGGTGGGGGTGGGGGTGTTTTCTAGATGTTTCGAACCCCTATATCTCAAAAATTGTTGGACATATCAAAACGAACATGGAAGTATTAGGTCGTCTTCGGCCCCATTTTTTTTATACAACCCCTCAAATTACAACACGAAGTTTATCCCAGATATCTCGGAAGAGGTCGGACAAAATTTACTCTACCAAAACGTTTGCTGAACTAGTAAAACCTACATTTTTTTCGTAAATATCGTTGTTTCAAAGGAGGCACCAGCCCAACAGTCGTCTGTCCTGTATCCAAACACCCTATCTGTGTTAACCTACGCCTACTCGAGGCGCAACGAGACAGCTCGGATATTGTATTCCTAAGCAGCCCCGGCTGAAGGCCTAGCTGAAGTCTTTCCTGCCGTTCAGCTCGCTCGAACGGCCACCTGCCAAAATTGCGTCGCCGCAAGTTGCCGTTCAGAGTTGCCATATTTCGCAATTGCGTTAACATTAGCCGTGATCAACGTCAGAGCCATTAGAGATAATCTGGTATGTCGGGTATGTCATTGATTGTTCTCAAGGTGAGCTGAATACTAGGTTATCTTTACCGGTTCAAACTTAAACCGCGCCAAAAAATGACGAAATCGTGAAATGTGGCAACACTGCATCACTCCCGGCGCGGCGTGGTGGCATAGACTAGCAGAAACAACTTGCACAACAGTTATCACCAGCAAGGCGATGATCGGGGTCCGGCGAGCCACACCTAAAAACTTTTCCTCGTGTAATGATGCAGAAGAGTATAAGGCTACAAATCAAGCTAAGAGTTGTTTACACAAGGGTCTGCTGGGCTGGCTGCAGCTTTCGGGAGGAATTAAATTTTGGTTGGTTGGCAGAAAGTGCTGCTGAGGAGTCCAAAGTAATTAATCAGAACCACCCTACAAGCTCTACACGTCACATACAAGCCAAGGTAAGAGAGGGGCTGCACTCTACGGTTTCAAGGTTGAGTTTCTTTACCGCAAGTACTGCACCTTTTATTCCCCAGCCGAGCGGAGCGCTAGAGGAGCGATGTCCACGGCACTCTAACTGAATTAAACATATCGTTGTCAAGCCTGATACCTGAGAGGTGAGCGGTATCTGGGTGGGCAGCGACTGACCGAATCGGAATCTAACCTAAAGTTATGTGTACAGTTTCCCGACATCCATTCTTGCAATGTTATGAAAATTCGAACTGGAGGAGAAAGACGTTGCAAGATAGTATCCATCATAACCGCTAGCTGTTATTCGCGTTAGGTAAGGTCATATCGCAGTCAAAAAGAAACATCCCTTTAAGAAAGTTTCCCGCCTTTTTTAATGTCAAAATAAAATTTGGGGTTTTGATTCATTTTCAAGATAGACCTAAGTTCAGCTGTATAATTCAAAAGGTCTTGACAAGAAGATTCCATTGACGTGGCTGGCTGAACATTAGTCTTGAAATATTACAAAAATACGTACTTACCCCGTTTTATTTTCACATCCAAAACGCACGAGGACTTCCTTAAACAGGTGTTTTGCTTTCACAGTGATTGAAATAATTTACAGGTTAGGTTACGTTTCCATCCGGATATCAGCAGCCTGTCTGTTAAGAAGAATCGTGGATGAACCTGTTATGATAATGAGTTGTTTTGGTACTGTACTTAAAATAATACCACCACTTGATTATCCCAACCGCCGCTTTTTAGTTTTTCACATGTCCAACTCTTTGTTCCACTTTCTTGCAGGTATTCATAAGATTGATCCCAGCTATCCCACGTCAATGCAGTTCAAGAAGATTTAGATACCGGTATCAATAAAATATTTATTCGAATAGAGTTCTAATGAAATAGACTATTGGTAAAACTGCAAAGTAGGCTTATTTTTAAGAATTATTCGCAAATTTTGCATCTTGATACAACACAGTAAGGTAACTAAAACAACAATTTAGTCGTTTTGTATACATACCGGACTCTTCACTCCGCCCCACTGCGTAAAAATCAAGGTTCGTTGAGCTTAAGTATTGCTGCTCAACGAGTTTAAATGTCTGAGTCTAATTAGGCTCGCAACGAGGTAGGAGAATTACATTTGCGCCCGTTTAGGCCGCGAGGCCGGGTCGGATGACATTGTAGGCCGACCAGCCTAGAGGTCTCTTAAAATTAAGACTTTCAGGCCCGCTCCGCTTCACAGGCCGAGAAGCGGGGCCAACAGTTTCCTCTCACGGCCCCGTGAATTCCTGTGTCCGTTCGTCTTCCGGCACTTCTGGCCGGCCGGTAGGGCAGGGCACTGCCGTTTACCCCGCCGCGCCGGGGCGCCGCACCGCGGCTCCAAGCGGCACTCCATCTCAACTCCAACCGCATGAGAGGAGCGCTTGGAGGCCGGCTGGTCTCTATGGACATCCTAACGACTCCAAAACAAGCCCTTGACGTCGACCCACGACCTTTGGATGTGAGCGCACCTTGATTTAAAGCTGTTGGGGAGAACCACATATTCGCCACCGCTGGCCACCGCACCCCTGTTTTGGTTAGCGAGACGATCATTAAAATGCTTGGCCCTTGCTCAGTTTTTAAGGTAGGTTTTACTATCTCTGTGATCAACCCTAGGTCAACGTTTCATTACACATTAAAAGATTTAACACTAATCATCGCGTAAGTTAGGCTTCAGTGAGGTTAATAGCTTGTTAGTTGCCTTGAGACTCGCTCCGATGAGAAGTGTCTTGTGCGTTGTGAGTTGCGACGCAGCTGATGCGATTGGCTGTCTGTGAGCCTGATGCGACGAACTTCCCGGTGGCAGTAACGGCCGCCGCAGAGTAGGCAATAGGCTTGGCAACAGTTTAGGTTAATTCAATCTTGGTCCAGCTGGATTAGTTTGAGTTTCAGTCCGCTGTCGCTCGGCTATCGAAAGCGATACGAGGCAAAAGTCATAAACCCAACTTGACGTAAGGTAACGTACCCTAAGGGCATACAGTCAAGCTTGATGCAACTCGTTCTCAAGCAGCAGGCGCGCAAGCATGTTTGGTTGGCTATAGGCATGCATCGAAGGGGAGAAGACACTCAACCTGACCAAACCTAACCTAAATTAACCTAATTAACCTAATGATGTTTCCATGTTGATCATCTTTGATAAAAGTACATTCTTGGATGAAATAAAGAGTTGTACAAAGGTGTTGAAACTCGAACCTTTAAAACCGAGACCGCTGAACAGGTGTTACTTTTGTAAGTGCGCGTCGCCTACCTTGCTAGCCCCGGGCATGTGATCGATGGTCATTATGGTCCTTATTCTAAGGTTAATGAGGGAGAGGCCCCATGGAAAGCTCGTCCCCTCGTTGTGGTTATTGTAGTTCACCCCGTATAGTGGGATTACTTGCCACCAATAACAGTCATAAGTCACCTTACCGATGACACTGTGACAATAGCCCCGGGAAAACACCCTACAATCCTCCCTTTGCAAACTTCATAGAGCTTCGTCAATATAGCCGCAGATTACCCTCTGATACGAGAGGATGTTGTCTCCAACGGAACTAACTGTTGACGCAACTGCAAACTAGACAAGCGTCGACAATATCACCCGCTAAATTGCTAACACGACAAAATCACAAAGAATCGAGTAAAACAAGGTCGAACACATCCCAAAACCTCACTGAAACTTCAAAGGTGGAATTTTGAACATCTTATTGGCCACTATGGATTTGTTTTATTACAACGCAAATTCAACGACATACAACGCTATAGGTTAGCTTACGTTAGTTAAGTCCAGGTTATGAGCGTTTTGCCTCACTTCGCCTGTTAGTTGTCCACTCAGCTGTCACCAAGCGTTACGCGGCTTAATTTTTGTTAGCAGTTACTTTGCCCAGAAATTCTGTAGGTGGCACGGTTCTTAGTAACCGTAAAAAGATGTTAGGTTACTCGCCTTGCTATGCAGTCGCCCCGCTCACAACGTAGCTGATAAATTAGAACAAAACGAGTAGATCTAGCAACTCCCGCCTTTCCACGCCCCGTTTCCACTCCTATTGTCAGCCTAATCTTTTCACCATCGTTCATTTTCCCCAAAGTGTACAAGTTGAGTCCAAAGGAGAACTACACGAATATGGGCTAAAAGACTGAACTTATCACAGTGAACCCCGCGAGAATAAAGAGAGAATCCAACAGGTTGGCAAGGCCAATGAAGCGTTCCAACCGCCTGCTCCAATCAAGTTTTGAAATAAATTTTATGTTATTTTAAATGTAAGCAACTTGCGGGCTATCAATTGAGATCGTAAAACATAAATTGAGATAACAATCTTCCCCTCTTAGCAATGAAACCACTGGTTTCAGGGCGATGGACATGAAAGTGTTCGCAAGACGGTAATTTGTACCTCTAATGATCCACCCTTCTTTGATACGTTAAAGATGATTATTAATTGTACAACGTAAGCTACGTCAACCCATGTACGGTGGACATTAGTTACATTAAACGTATTCTATGCCTCACTCCGCTCCGGCTTGGTGACAAAGGCGGTGAAAAATATATGGAAGAATATCCTACTTCTTAAATATGTGTTTAGACGCCTCCAATCAACAACTTTTAGGGGCGAAATTCTTCATATTACCTTTTTCCAGATTGGGCCGCCATAGACTATAAGCGTGTTCTGCAGTTTTAAATGTCCTCCGAGAATATGCGGCTTTAAAAGATAAATCCAAAGAAAACTGGTTCTTCCGTGATGATTAGGGAAGCACTAGTTTTTATTGGATTTATCTTTTAAAGCCGCAAAACCTTGGAGAACATTTTAAACTGTCGAACACGGTCCGATTTCTACAAGAGGTCCTGGCGGATCGTTTTATCCTTCGCGGTACGAAAGTAGTTCCACTCTGTCGTCTGCTCCCTACTTGTTATTGTAAGTATTTTAGCAACGAGTTCATAAAACTGAAGATCTGTTTTAGTATAGAGCATATGCCGAAACGTGGCGAGAACACTTCTGCCTGTAGAGGGAATAGCACCTAAAATGCCATAATTCAACGTAATTTGGTCGAAAGTTGACATTACTGAGCACCCAACAGAGCTTATGTCAAGTGCAGTCGTCTACTTTTGTAACGAGGTCACAAAATAGAGGCACTTTTAGACGATGAATAATTCGCCAAAACGTGACCTATACATCACTGCACAGGGATCACTACCTAAAACCCCATGATTCACTTTAGATTTGTTGGTAACACGATATCGCTGAGCACAAGACGGAACCAATGCCGGTGCCCGCCCTTTACGTTTGTAACGAGTTTACAAAACTGGAGCACTATTCGGGGATGGATCTGTTGTTAAAATGTCACTCAAACACCTCTGCGCAGGGAATATTACATGAAATAGTCAAACTCGACGAGATTACAATTATCTAAAACGTTGTTTATTTAATGACACTGACATCGCTGCTACAGACATGGAACTACTTTCTCTCCACCAAGGTACCTCTTGCAGTAATCGGGCTACATGGGGCCAAATCTGGAAAGGTCTATTGCAGTCCTCTAAGAAAAACTGTCCTGCTGAAGTTTAGTGGAGAGCAGAGCCCATCAAGAATCCATTCCGATATTTTGTCGACTTACGCATTGTGAAGAAAAACCTGAAGGATGAGGGTGACGTGGTGGGGGAGGGGAGGGGATCAGAGGGGAGGATAAGGGTGCCATCCACGAATTCCTCAATTTTGCGAGGCACGCGAAACGCTCGCGTCGTGAAAGCGAGGCATTGTGGCCGAACTATACGCCACTCTCATCGTCAGGTAAGTGGAATTCTTTTTGCAGCTTTGCCCCTAGTAAAGCGACGCGATGATTGCGCTTAACAGACAAAGTCACTGCGGGGCGGAGGCATCCTCGAAATGGGAACATCAATTTGACACATTTTTCCGATATTATAGTGAAGAATTTACCGCCTAGTTTAGGACAGTATGAGGAAAATCCTCACGGTTTGAACGGAATTTACGGAGTGGTATCTTCCAGAGACTCTTCCAAGACCGTTATACGGTTACTCGAAGGATTGACCTCTAAGAGAAAGGAAAATTTTCGAGACCTTCTCGCTATAATGCCCTTCGCTTGACAATCAAAATGATTTTCAAAAAATTTCCGCTCAAGTGTTGACTCCCTCAAAACAAGCAAGTGAAAGTATGGAATGAGAAAGCTAGAGAGGCCGCGCCTACCTGTAAAAAAAATAGATAGGTTTGAATCGGGTTGAATATGGCAAGGCTGAAGGGAAGGTAACAAATCAACTGAAAAACTTTCCATTGCCGGAATGTTTTCCCCAGATTGCTTGCTTGTCTGTTAACCGTCTCTGGCCCTATTCATCAAATCACATTTTTCCAAACAGAGCAACATAACGATGTTCCACAGTTGTTTAAGGAATAAGGAATGGCCTGGATCATGTGGAAAAAATTAACGAACCGAGTCTAAAAACCTTCCCCACGTAAAGACATATCATAATATTCCATAAGTAAAAATGGGGGCCACCGTAAACTCTACACAGAATAAATTTGAAACTGAGGAAAAATGAATGGGCTTTACGGGAGAACGCTCAATTTATGTATGTTTTATCTCTCCAGACCTAGATTTAATGGAGAGATTTTATCCAAAATTAAATTTAGGCAAAACCGTATCTGTACAGAAGAAGAATACTACAGAAGAAAGTAGGAAGTCGCCGTGGAAATCACAGAGAAAAATGCATCTTAACGCTCAGATTTTGCTTAATTTTTGTAAAATTTGCGTTTTGCATGATTTTGAAGCGGCCGAACTTGTCCCTAAATCACCAACTACAGTAAAATAGAAACTTTCCTAAACGCACTCACAAAATTGCGCGCACTGAGCAAAATGGGTTAGCTAGGTTTTCTCACAAATTAGTAAAAAAAGGGACACATAACATGGTTAGTAAATGCCACTGGTAGTTTTGTATATGCTACCAGCACATTAAGGATTTCCTAACACCGTGTTGGTCACTCTTATTAGCACGGTGGTTGCATTTACTTGCCTACCTGGTAATATTCACTAACTAGGTTTTGTGTCTCTGCTTTTTACTAAGGTCGTGGCTATTCGCCCGTCGGCGGAAATAAATGGAGACTTGAACGCACGTAATGCATTTTAAATGGGAGGTGACTTGAACGCACGGAACCCAACCCAATACATCTTATATGGGGCTGGTGGGCGAATAGCCACTGCCTTTTCGTGATTAGACTTATTGTTAACTAACCATTTTTCTGCTTGCGGGTTTTAGAGCAACTTCATTTTTACCCCGACAGCGGATCAGGCCGAGCTCGTTCTTACTACCGCAACTCAATTTAGTCGTCATCAGGGAACAAATTCACGTTGATTTCAAACAAAAAAACGTTTAAAGCATGAAAAGTATCCGTCCGATTACAGGGCAATATCCACGGGTAGGCGATAGGATACATACAAACATACGTCCGACAGTGCACTGATCCAAAACGCCCATCTACAAAAGACGTGGGCACATGAAAAGGGGATACCGATAAACAAACGGTATAAAAAACAGCAAACCTGAACGTAGCTATCTTAGGCAAATATTGCGAATCAAAATAAAAGATGCCACTGACCTCCTCGTGAGTTCATCTCGAGTAGCATGAGCATGAGCATAGGCCTACCGCCGAATGGTTAAGGTAAAGCTCGGCTACGCCAAGTGCCTTTACCCTGATCACGTACTATCATGAGCAAAAGAAACGGCACCCTTTTTTCAGCGAGGCAGAGTTTTGGTTGGCAGCTCGGGATTTGTTTTCGAGGAGAGGGAGGCTGCAAAGCCGTGATTGGTCAGACACCGCGTAACGCACAGATAACGAAAGTGTAACGGTCTCCCCTTCATGAAAACATTCAGAGCTACCAACCGTAATCTCACTACTCAAAAAAAAAGGTGTCGTTTCTTTCGCTCAGCTCCGCTAGGCTTTCGCTAAATCTGATACAGCTTAAACTTCTCGGTGGCAGTAACTACCACTGAGACGTAACCGGCATCAGGCTCAGCGACCAATGGGGAAGATTCAGCTTGGTTGTTAGTTGCATCGTGCCTCACTCCACTGTTGTTCTGGTCGGCTCGGTGAGGAAAGATGAAACACAAGACGGGGAAAGTAATCCTATCGAATTTACAATGCGAGATTGCGAAACACTCCTTTGAGAAGCACGCGTACTGCAAATAAATCGGAGAGAGTTTGGAATAAGTCTTAGCAAGCCCTCAATTCTCTTGGTGTGTCGCCGTTGCAGCGACACGGGCCCTCGTCCCGTTCCCCCAAACCTCGCTGTGATTGGGCAAAAGTTTCAAACCGGAAAAACTACGGACAGAGAGAAGCGCAGACGGCGGCCGCCGCCGCACAGGAGCAATGCCTACAAAGAATACAGCCGCACAGCCAAAATCTAGTTTCCTCTTACTCAGCATGCCTGTGTTGTGTACTGTCACTTCCAAAAGTACATTCCAGTTTATTTTTCCCCTTGATCCTTTTCTTGGATAAGAGGTTTTCGCAGCAAACAGACCACGGTTCTATCGATCGGATACTTACAAAGAATCGTTTAAGACAAAAAATGCCGAAGATTCAAAAGTTAGTTCTTTAGAAAAAATGGGGAAAGTGTATTGTCACGGAATAAAAGGAATTCGAGATTTTGACGGATCTTCCGTTTTAGGACCCGGGAAGTTCCAAAACATGGTTTCTAAAAACTGTTTCTGTCCCATGTTTTCCGTCTTCTGTCATCTGGGGCAGCGATAGTGGCGATACTCATGTTGCGAACGATGTGGAAAAGTGATGTACGGGTTCAGGAAATGGATCTTCTGATTAATTTTTTTTTTGTTATTATCCATAACTTGAGGTGGAAGAGTAGTCTACCTATCATGATTAAATTTAGAACTTTGAACCTCAACGAAACGAAGGTGACTATTTTTACTGTAAATAAAAGACTTCAAGCGCAAAGGTGCTGGATATAACTGAATAACGTCAGGTATTCAGTCTAGTAATTCAATCCCAATACGGAATGCCCGTTGTGAAACATATTCGATTTTCGTATTGTTGAACTCGGCCTCGCCAACCATATCAAAGACTTCCCATATTTTTAAAGTACGAAAAAGTGTTTTCAATTCTTATTAAATTGTCGTATAGGCTAAATCGATCTGCTAATCTTTTTGAACCTGTGACACTGAGGTAGTGGCCTTGCAAATATTATTTCTCAAGAAAGTACAATACAATGAAAATGCAAAGAAAATTTTAAAAAAAATGAAAGCTGGGATGTAGTTGGTCCTTTATCCTAGAAGATGGACGCTGGCTAGCCGTTAGATACCTCAAGTGTCAGGAGTACAACAGAGAGACGAGGAGATCATCCCCAACTGTACGCGGATTTCCGGCCAACAACTTCGGTTTCTGTTAATTAATATTTCGACTTTGTTCACAAGTTGAAATGTAGGGGTCATAAGAGGAATAAGAAAAGCTTCATTGTAATAATGCGTTCTTCCGATATTGTAGCTTTGGCTTTACTTGCGCTATTCACTAATAGCCTCGTATTTTTGTACTGTGGACTCGGCGTAGTACCGGAGGGCTTCACATCATTTGCGCGACATTTTTTCTGCGCGATATCCCGTCTGCGCGATATTTCAATTGCGCGACATCCCATCTGTGTGACATCCCATTTGCGCGACTTTTCAGATGCGCGACATTTCAATTGCGCGATATCCCACCTGCGCGACATCCCACCTGCGCGACATCCCATCAGCACGACAACCCAGTTGAGCGACATTTCAATTGCGTGACATTTCAATTGCGCGACATTTCAACTACGCAAAATCCCATCTGCGCGATATCCCCGTTGCGCAACATCCCATTTGCGCGACTTTTCAACTGCGCGACATCCCATCTGCGCGACAACCCATTTGCGCGCCTTTTTTTCACTTTTCGAAAGCCTAGATGAACTACTTTAATCTGACCTAACCTAATCTATGCTGTAAGTAGTTTAGCCTAGCGTAGCGTTATTTGACCTGACTTTTAACCCAAATTAAGTAAAACGGGGTCTAAACTTGATGAAAATGTTAACATTTTTTACAGAGCGTCATTTTTTTATAGTTTGATGGTCCAAATTAACGGGTTTAATCTAACCTAACCTTACTAAACCTAATCTAACTTAATCTATGCTTTACTTAGTGTGACCTAATCTAACAAAGGCTGACCTAGCTTAGCCCGAACTAACTAAAAGGGGGCCTAAAAATGAGAAGAAAACGTCGCGCAAATGGGTTGTCACGCAGATGGGATGTCGCAGAATTGAAAAGTCGCACAAATGGGATATCGCGCATATGAAATGTCGCGCATCTGCAAATTCGCGCGAATGGGATGTGGCGCAATTGAAATGTCGGGCAGATGGGATATCGCGCAAAAAAGTCACGCAAATAATGTGAACCCCACACTGTATACAGTTCGCATGGAACGCTTCATTTTTAAAATAAATTAAAAAAGTGTTCTCACCTCTTTGTTTTACCGACCGGAGCGACAGCAACCGCTTCGGGCTGTTAAGAAGTAAGCAGCATCAGACTTATGGCAACGGCCGTTTGGTTAGGAAACCCTTATTTAATTAAGGTTACGTGCTTCTTGCATCGCTTCGCTATCGCTCTGCCTGGGTTTTCAGTGTATTTGCGTCCTTGAAAGGACGCAAATGGAAGATACGTAGTGTAACCTTCAAAATAAACCGTGTAATCTTAATTATTTGTGCCCTCGCATAGGCTCGCAATAAGAAAAAAAATCGTATGTACTTTTGGTTGGGTACTTTCATCCGCGGTAATTCACTTACTTTCTTGAAACAAGAACTAAAGTTTTTGACACGTATCTATTGCGCTCCGACTAAAGATATAAATGGCAGCAATAAATGATGACACTGTATTAGAACGGGAAATTGCAAGTTAATGCGCCGTATTGTCTACTACAAGCAATGCTTGGTGAAGAGCAGAGCTGTGCGTTGTCACTTAATTTGACGGCCAGACGAGAGAGACAATGTCACTTTTGGCCCATGGCAGCCGATGGCAGACCAGCGTTCGCCCTTCCATGTTGTTGGTGAGGTCCCAGCGGGGCAACCTTCCCATCGTCACGGTCTCATTGATTCACGCCTATTGGCTCAAACGTTAGAACAAAATATCAAGCATGAGACCACTGTAAGACTTCTGTATTTGATATCGTCGAACGCGCTTACTTTGCGTTTGGGGTGTCTACCAGTGAGTTAACCAGGTTGAAGTGTCTTGGAGAAGCATTTTGTGGAATATTTTCAGTTGTATATGTGGAAGTGCGACCAAACTTCCTATTCAAGCAGAAGACATCCCTAGATTGGATTCTACGCATGCGTTTTATCTGTGTGCTGCGGATGAACGGGATTGAAAGCGGCCTAGTGTGGCGACATAACCAACAGAATAATAATAACAAAACAAACTATTGCAATATTTTGCGGTCGAGACTTTATAATACTTTTCGCCCAACTATTCACAAAAAAAAAATTAAATTACATTTAAAGATTACTTTCTGTCAATTTAGCACAAACGCAGGTAGAGGGAAAGCGTACAGCAAAAAAAATGTTTTAAGTTACGCGTAGAGGATATGTCGCCACAGTTGGTCGCTTTCAATTCCATTAATCCGCAGCACACAGTTAAAGCGCATACGTAGAATCCACGCTGAGGCTTTCTTCTACTTGAATAGCAAGTTTGGTCGCATTTCGAATGATACAACTGAAAATATTCCAGAAAATACTTCTCCAAGAGACTTCAACCCGGTCAATTTGCTGGCAGACACCCCAAATACAAGGTAAGCGCAGTCCGACTATAGTACCGGTACATCCAATTTTTTTTCTTCTCTTCACTCCAGTGACCCAGGTGCCACTGGGAATTTCAGTGCCCTGGCACTGGTCATTGTGAAGTTAAACTGGTTTCCAGTGATTTTTCACTGGTTTCTAGTGGAATTTCACTGAATTTCCAGTGGGATTCCACTTAATTTTCCAGTGACACCTGGGTCACTGGTAACCAGTGACCTTTCACTGGTTCTTGCTAAGAAAGTTCCTGGAACGGAAATTCTACCCTTGACACACACACATACCTACTTACGCCGATACGCATGAAGCTGCAAGGTTTGAGTCAAGCGGCGGACTGAAACGTGATTTGAGTAGGCCTAATAAGGATACTCTTTTGCGGCCGGCCCGATCCGCGGAATGGGCAAAAAAAAGTTACTCCAAATCCCACGTAAAATTTTGGTAGTGCTAAGGAAGGTCTATATTTTCCTTATTTCAACTTTATTAGTGAAATCATGGTGATTTCATGTTTGTTTAGGAGCTTCAAAATCACTCTGAAACGCTGGCAAAATTTGAACCAAATAAAGGCTAAAACCTACCGATTCCTCTGTTATTACATGGTGATCCATCTTTTTTTTTCCTTCTAAATAGGTTTACTCGAAGAAGATTAACCTAAATGTAGTTTATGAAGAGGATGACTTATTCGGCACACCTAGAAACAGAAAAGAAAAAGAAAAAAAAACTTATAATCCGAGCCATAATTCCGCTCCACCATAAGAGCACGTGAATTTTTCTAACTTGCCCTGACTATTGTTTTTTCAAAAAATAGATCGGTGACCCCATTTTTTCAAAAGCGTCTCAGACACATTTTTACGTATGGAAAACCAGGAAACCACTTTTCTAAATTTATCTTTATATGACCCTTGGTGGAAGAGTATCCTTAGGTCTTGCAAATTTTCCCTACAGACTTGTTAGACTAACAAAAAAAGAGCAGAGTAGTTTTTGTCACACTAAGCAAATCAAAATCAAGAGATTCTAAATACCAAATAATGGAATTTCATCCAAGACCTTTCAGAAAATACCAAATTTGTACCGACACAACGGGAAAGGGTTAAAATCAGCCGACCATGCATATACACACATAACGGTGAGTCTAACAAAAGAAACAGCATATAAAAATGCCTCGCTTGCCATCACATGGTTTCTTTTGACACCCGATGATAAGATAGATCCTACTGCTAATTCCAACCAAAGTTCCACGAAGTGAATGCGCGTCATAACAGTGCGAATACATTTATTCTTCAAATTTCGTAAACCTATGAAATTAGGTCGTCATCACAGGGCCAGCGCACTTAAGACGAAACTGCTCGGTGATAGCTATTGTTGATAGGTCAATCTTGAAAAGAAGCCTGAATACAGAATGTAACTTACCCTTTGTATAACAAGTAAGTGAATACCAAAAACACGGCTTAATGTGAAGTGTCCCCAGTTCAAAGCTTACAGGATTTTCAGCCCGTAGACTTCACCGAATATAAACTTTTCAAGGGCACCAAACGGTTCAACTGAGGTTATCTGGCGCAGATATTGCTTTAGCCTCGAAGCCCTCCAACCAAAACTAGACCCCGATCAAGCCCTTAATTGAACACACGCTCCCTCCTTTCACCCCTCTCCCCCGCCCTCCTTGCCCCCTCTCTCCCCTCCTACCCCCACCACTTCTTCCCATGGCCCTCGTGGAGAAGTGACTTCTCGCTATCTCTTCGGTTGCACTCCTTTGAGCACCTCAACTTTGTACCAAATTCCCATTACCGCCATGTGGCCTTCACTTTAGACCCGGCTGATCACAAAGGAATTAAGTGTTCGCTAATATCCGCTGTGGCAGGCTGCTGTGCTTTTGCCCCCCTCCCCCCGCCGTTTCGGAACGCCGCACCAGAACATATTTCTTCCATGCTCCCAAGGTTCCAGTGGTCCTATAAAGTTTCGCAGCCTCTGTTCGCAGATCTGTTCAAGCATATGCACAAGTTTTCAGCGATACTGGCCTTCCTCACTGCCGTAAAATTTAAATACTTTTTTTCGTAATATGCGACGTTAATAGATAATCGCTTGTAGATAAGCCGTTGGCAACTCTGGAGAGGGCCGTCTTATAACATGCTTCACCCCCAGTCGGACAATCCACTGCGGAGCTATCGAGATCTTTAAAATCTATATGCGTGAATGAAAAGGTTTACAAAGTTGCGTTAACCTGCTTACAAAATACTTCTGGGTTGCGTTCTTCTGGTTGAGTACTATAACAGTCAAAAAAAGTATTGATCGCTCCATTTTTTGTAAAAACTCCGTAAATTTGAAACGGAGAGAGATAAATCAGAAGAGCACGAAATAAAATCCCTCAATCTTCAAGATTTCTATCAATTTGATCTCAGCTTTTTCGTCGTATCTCGTTTTGTTCCACAATTACGGGGATTAAAAAAATTGGAGCGGTCAATACTTGTTTGACTGCTAGTACCAGGGTGAATCAGGCTCGATGCTTTTTCTCTGTAAATTTTGAACGGAATTTAAAAAAAGAAAAAGAAAAGATTACTCGAAACTAGAGTCGCATAGACGGAGTCTCATTTTGGCTGTACGGACGAAAGACGCTCTAGTGAGGTTATTTTCAAGGATAGACTAACGTCCAGCTT
>Ga0058701_10002278_pt1 | contig 14410 bp, 10 predicted proteins | sample AgamicOrMae_FD_97039 | JGI IMG/M metagenome (GOLD analysis project Ga0058701, IMG submission 97039) | Agave microbial communities from Guanajuato, Mexico - Or.Ma.e | ecosystem: Host-associated > Plants > Phyllosphere > Phylloplane/Leaf | place: Guanajuato, Mexico | collected 2012-06-04 | reverse complement strand
TACAGGTACTATATTATTTAGTTTTCAAGATATACTATAAATGATCAGAATAACCCTACCAACGAATGGACTAATGTCGAAAACTGACCTAAATACACGAACTTTGTATGAACTATTTCCGTCTTAGATATCATAACTCCATTTTATTACAGATTGTTAGACCGATGCTGTCGTCATCAAATGTAGAAGGCCCCGCCAACGAGCTTTGCTCCCCAAATCAATCAATCAAGACAAAAAAAAGTCTTAAACCCGTAACAAGACAAATACCTGCCTCCTCAAAACAGGTATCTTGACAGGTATTTTATCAAGCTATGAAAAGGATATTACGGTAAGAGAAGCGCTAATCCGACTTACTCGATGTGTCTGTGGCCCACGTAGTGTCCCAGCAAGGTCCCGTGGCGGTCCCCGGGAGGGGGCGGGGACCATGAGACGCGCAGTTGCGTCGAGCTGGCCGCCTCCACGTTCACGTTCCTCGGGGCCCCCGACGGCGCCTCCGGCTCGGTCCGTAGACGGAACTCCCTCGACGGTGGTCCGCCTCCCAACGCGTTCTCGGCTCTCACCGAAACGGTGTACAGCGACGCCGGCCGAAGATTCGAAAGTCGCGCGCTCTGCAACGGCGCCTCCACGGCCTCCTCCCGGACGCCGGCGCCCCCTGGCGGGCGCGCCCCAGACGAGATGGCGTTACCTGATTGGTCGGACGATTGGTCAGACTCTGTAACACGAATGCGACTGGTTAAAATCAAGAGTGGTTCGGCGTTGAGGCCCGGATCAAGGTGGCCCTATAACAGTGGAAGTCACTTCAGGCCTTAGACACAGAGAGAACAGGAGACGTTTTCTGATGCCACTTGTTTGTTCGGATCGCCTACTTACAGAATGAAAGGCAGCTTGCTCGGGTAAGTCAGGAAGAGTTCGGCTTTGTTAGGCACCAAGCAGAGGCTGCCTTTCACCCTGTAAGTAGGCAACCCACGCCAACAAGTCACAGCAGAAAACGTCTCCCATTTTCGACGGGAGTGATTCCACCGTTGTTGAGTCACCTTGGGCTGGATATACTAGATAGGAGGGATTGAGGGTGCAAAACCATCATGGGCGCCATCATCTTGTTTTCAAAGTTTCTCATCCGCAAGCTACAATGCATTTGGTGGTCCTATCAGACACAAAATGGCTGCCCAATGCCTCCTCTCTTGAATATCTGGGCCTCTAGTTCGGGGACGCTCTGCAGGACAACTTACCGCCATGAGGGAGGAGCGCATATCTGACTACGTATTTCGTTATGACGCTGTTGCCGTCCTGCGGGGGCGTCCAAGCGACTGTCGCTTGTCGACTTCCTTGTTCGACTACTCTGACGTTGCCGACAGCACCAGGTACATCTGAAAAAAAGCCAAGTTTGTCGTAACACTTTCCTTAACTCCACTCAATGCGGGACTTCGCGGTGCTCTCCTTGAGCAAATACGCATTAACTTAAAACTCACCTTGGACAACCAAATTTATCGTTAGTTGATCCCTGCCAAATCGATTTCTTGCCAAACAGGTGTACGGGCCGCCGTCATCGGCCCGGACATCAGCAACCACAAGCTCAGATCGTAGTTCGCCATTTTCGGTTGAGTTTCTGATGCTACAAAAAACAATGTTCAGGTTAAGATACGTTTACCTCTGTTAGGTTAGGTTATGTGACGTATTAAATTTCATAGGCAACATTTTCTACCTCGTGATCCACAATAGTTTAGTTTTTTTTACTACATCATGACGGTTATCGATTTTCAACCGCTTAGGTCAGGTTGTCAACCTAGTTTACGATAACCTAGGTTGAGGCAACCTGGGCAAAATTAATTTGTGCTCTGTTACGTCACGTGCGTTGCTACCGCTCCGCTAGGCTGTCACCTTGCTTGAAACCGCTTACTTTTTGGCGGCAGCAACTGCAATCGAAATGTAAGCGGCGCGACGCTTAGCGAAAGTGAGGTCAACCAAAGTCGAGCTAGGTTATGTTACGTGCTCACCCCGCTCGGCATAGCGACGAAAGCGGGAACACAAGTAATGGAATATTCTACCATTCAAAATGACATTAGGGTTATAGTACGTTATGCTAAAGTCCGTTGAATTAGGTTTTGGTTTGATGAGGTTAAGGTGATCGCACATCGGTTCGAATTGCAGCTCTGCTCACCTGATTCGTGGCATGTTATCCAATGAATTCCCGTTGCGCCGCCACGACACTTGAACAGGTGAATCACCCACTGCCTTGCATACTAATGTCGCGGGCTGTCCGCGCCGACCCAATTCCTGGCGAGGCCTATCCACGAATTGGGCGGGAGCTGCCAAAAAAAAGAAGAAAAATACTTCCAATTCAATTTCTTTCGAAAGGGACGCCGGTTTCGCAGCCCTTCCTTAATTTATTCTATAACAATAGCCGATAAGTACGTCATCAATTCCGCACGGAGGGATTCTTGGAATTCGCTTCTGAAGTAAAACAGAAAAACTTTGGCGTAAAAAAATCCGATAACACCATTTTTTAAAATGGCCTCAATTATCATTCAGTATTTAAAAGCACCTCGTCTTTTCCCAAGAACATTTTTTAAATACTGTTGCTATAAAGAACGTTTTATATCTGATTTTTTGTGTTAATGATTTGTTTAACCCGTATGATTCCAGAGTTTTTTTTAGTTTTCTTTTTATTCCTTTTCAATATTTATCCATGCACATAAAAAAAATCCCCGTGATTACAGAACGCTTTTTAACAAAATATTCTATGTAAACGTGCCTTAAAACGGAAGATTCACTATGGTATCTCAAGAAATTTCCAACCAAAATGTTTGAATATTTGATAAGTACAGTTTAGTAAGGTGTTTCTCTAAGCAATCTTCGGTTAAATAATCACCGGGCGTAAGATCCGACCGATACAATTAACAAAACAGTTGGGCGTGATAGTCCCTTCTTGGTGATTCGCTGCAGAGAAACCGGAAGCAGCAAAAAAGGAGAACCACTAAGGAGCAGACGGCCCTCACCATTGTGACCGACAATGCAGAGAGAGCCACAGAAAGTATCAACATTGATCCAACAATGCAAAGCACCATTTACCATGGACGGTAAGTGTGACCACAGTGCTCAGGCCAACGCCGATGCCATTGCTGGCCTCGCAGAGGTACTGCCCTCCATCCGTAATTTGCGCGCGTTCGATCAATAATGAGCCATTGTTGAGAAGCTGGACACGTTGGTTGGGGTTGGTCAATGTTTCGTCCATGGAGAGATTCTCGACGGTCACCGTTCTCGGCTCGGACATCACCACATCTTGATACTGCCCTGGGTTACTTCCTGAACACAAGAAAACATCTCAGGGTTAGTATGGCGTTATCGTTACAGCTTATTATCACTATAGACAGCTCATTCAATAAATAATGTCTTTCGAGATAAATTGAAATTTAAAATGACAACTTTTTTAAATACTTTGTATGAGTTACGAAAATTGTTTGAGGAATTCACACTAAACGTCGAAAGTTCTCCGAAACCACACAATTAAACAAAAGCTTACCTAACATAAATAATCTTACTTGATCACCCCACCATAGTGTTATTTACATTACCTAGCACTCAGCTTAACCTAAGTAGGCATAACCTTAAGTAGCCTGACCTAAGTTAGTCTGACCCAAGTTATCCTGACCTAAGATGACCTGACCTTAGCTAGCCTGACCTTAGTTAGCCCGACCTTAGTTGACCTGGCCTTAGTAAGCCTGACCTAAGTTAACCTTATCCTAGTTAGCCTGAGTTAACCTCAACTCCGAAATCTTATTCTGATATTAACTCAAGTTGAGGTGCTACTGGGTCGTAGTACCCCTTCATTATAGTCCACTCATTTACCTGAAGATGGCGTCAGAGATCGGCGGAGCCACAAGGCGAATGAAACAATATCCACTCACAAAACAAAATGAAGAACTAATTCGATTTCCTAGTAAAAGTTTGGAACTAATGAAAAGGCGATAGAAACTTGATTAAAAAAACTTTACCAACCAGCAGCTTTCTTCCAAGAAACGGTTGGTCTCGGAAAACCATCCACTTGACAGTCTAATATAGACCGGTCTCCAACGCGGGTCTCGCGATCCGACGGTTCAACAACCCAAGTAGGTGGCACTGTTAAAGGGAAACAGCACACATCAATAAACATGTACCAGTAAAACCTTACAGCTTTGTTTTGTTCTCAACTGGAAGAGAGAAAGAGATGAAGTCTTCTATACACGATCTTACGGTCTCCTACATAAAAATAAAGCTACACAATATAAAAAGAAACCTGCAAAGTCTTAATTTGAAAATAGGACCGACACCTAAAGTTTACTTGTATAAACAGCAGAAGGCGGAATTCCTGAACAAACGAAAAAATTCGCTGAACTGTTTTCAGGCTGCGTTTCGACGGTTTAAGGGATGATTTGTAAAGCCGAATGATAAAAAAGCGGTGTTGGTACCCCTGGGCTTTGTTTTGTTCGCTAAAACGTCCATTAAGACAGAAAAACTAGTTTTATCCCCACACCAACGAAAAATATTTGCAGTGCGTCACCTCCGTTTAGAAAGATGACCTTAAAGGGGATAGACTCATACCGGTAGGTGTGCGCACCCCCTTGAAACCTTGCGCATCCAAAAAAAAAACAACAAAAAAACTTCGTCGGCCTCTTATTTTATGCCAAGCGTTTGAACTGGGCATAACCTTCAATAAGGCTGCATTTTTATTAGGGAAGAAAGGCCCGATATGCATTGGCCTACAAATTCTTCGAATATCTTTAATTTATACTCCTCGTGGAACGCAGTTATTATTTCTGAGAGAAAAATTTGTCGAGAGCGAGTGACTGCTGAATAACGGAGTCACTAGTTTTAGCGTAGTTTTCATACGACGATATTCAGCGATTCGTGATTCGAACTCGATGTTCGCGTATCGATTGGTATCTAGTTAACGGTCACTCTCGCTGTAGCTCGTGCGCTCATTAACACTTGTTCATTATGAAAAGGATTATACTTCGGTCATTATGTCTCCTTGGGTAATACACGTTAAATTACGAACACGTCCCACCATCAGTGTACGTGTTCAGTTCTCTCAAGGGACAAACGGGTCTGCCTCATCGAACATGCGGAGCAGAATTTGAGGCTAGACCACGTACACGTTGGATAAAAACCTTCCAAAGCATAGAGTACTGAGGAGATCATGAGTCCTAATGCCGCTTCAGCTACTGCTGTCGAGAAGTAAGTCGCATCCGGCTTGATAATGATTAAGTACCCTAAGCCTCATCTCGCTCGGTTTAAAGGTGAAAAATAGAACTCATGAGGATGATAAACGACAATGCATTTAATCGTAGAGTGTGCATATTTTTGAGAGAATCTAAGCAAAACCTAAGTACCGAGCCGGTTTGCCTAGAGACAGTACTAAATTTATAATTTTCTCGTTTTCCTTATATCTCACTTAACGCACTCGCCTCCATTAATACCCCGAAGTGCTTTCACAGAAAGCACAATATTTAAAGCTGAATAATCCGCGCTTTGAAGCGGAACAAAAGACAGCGGCCATTTTGCAAATTTACACTCAACTACCGGCTTTAATCCATCACAGCCTTGCAGAATGTTCTTTGCCCTGTTTTCACGGGGTAGCAAAGCGTACACGGTACAATTGTAAAGTACGCTCCCATTGGCCTCGACCGAATGCACTCCAGCAGTTATAAATATAACACACCTTTTGCACAAGTTCACTTAGGAGAATTAGAAACCGCGACATTTACAAGGGGGTTTTCAGCGCAGTGAATGCAGAAACAGTTGGCCACACGCTGAAAAAGGGGTGCACAAAATACTTCGTTATCTTTTAACTTGTGTACAGTACCATAGCAATTGGTTAACAATGCCATGTTGAATCGTGTTCGGTAATCCACGTTTAATGTTACTGAGGTGCCACAGTTTTCCGAACGGGACAAAGTTCAGTATCTCAGAGAGTTTTATTTTCATTACAGAGACTTTAAAGCTTTGGTTCGAAGAAAAGAGATTTTGCTGCCTCCTCTACTAAGCAAATATTTAGGAAAGCAAACTTTAGTTGAAGTTGCTCTAGTTTTGAAACGATTCCAAAAGTTGAATGTTGCACAAGAAAAAAGTAAGAGTTGACTTTTAGTTGCATTAAACTTCTTTGTGTTGCGTTTCAACACGTTTTTAGAAGGGTCTTGTACTACGAAATTACTGTCTTAAATTAGGCTCATCAGTTCAAATTGTCATTAGTCATTTTAGACTTTGCGCATTTGCGTACATTTACATTTTTATTTCGTTTTTATGCAAGTAGCAAGCCGAGGTGAGAAGACATTCTGAAAAGGAAATACCAATCCGACAGAGTACATTTCCATGGTACGTAAAATTAGAAAACTTTATATGTTAGTTGATGATAAGCTTGTTGGGTTGAAGGTTAGGTTCAGAGTATTTACTTGCCAGAAAACTTCCTGAATCTCAAAAATCAAAACCCTGAAATCGATAATTTGTCAAGAAAAAGCCTTTATTTCATAACGGGCAGCTTAACTTTTGGAGAATCAAATTTCGCGCCAAAAGTGGATTACCGAGTGACATTGTGGCTCATGCAAGCAAGCACATGCAGAGAGAGATAGCCAATGCACAAAGCGGCTACACGTTTACCTGCCAGAAGAAGATAGAGAACACAGGAAGCTAGCGTATTACGAAGACCAACCGCTTTTGTCTCGAGGCGGTGTCGAGTAGGCGATGCTAGGCGATGCCAGGCGATAGGCGAGGCGTTATTCAGACCAAAGGCGATATCGAACGAAACCGTGGCAGAGAGCAGAGCCAGGGAAGAGACGCGGGTATAAGGTGATCGCCGTATCGCCAGTTTCAGTGACAAACAGTTCGAGATTTTACACGAATACTCGAAAAATCGCTTCCAAAATCAAGCCATCAGCTCCGTCCAAAAGCTGCGTTCAAAACTCTAAGTAAAATTTTTCGATGTTCCTAAATAAGAAGTAGTCGTCTAAAGGAAGAAATGCAACTTTTAAAATTCACTGTGTGAAACTAAAATTAGCCAGGTCTGTGTTGAAAGCCGTACATGTCTTGGTTAGGCAACACGCACAACTTGGGAGTGTCGCGATTGCCGATTCAACCACTTGCAGGCGTCCTTCAATACTACTCATTCAACCCATTTCCAATGCGCAATTATATAGAAAAATAAATTGTTTCAATTTGTGTTTTTTTAAAGAGTAAAAATATAACTTTAACTTAGCTTAAGTGAAGAACTTAACTACTCAAAAATACCTTTTTGCGAAAAGTTTGAACCTATGTTTTTGGTAATTTATTTAACCGACGATAATTAATTCTCCTCTGTGAACAAACCGGTTGAAATGAATATCGATGACGTATTTGTTTGAGTATAGACTAGCTAATCTGGCGGTGCGGCGATGCGCGGAGGAAGGGCGGGATTCCGATTGGTAAGGAGGTACGATTGCCAAGACTGGGCCTCGCGAAATAAGCTCCTGCGAAGCTCTTCCGCGACAAAGTTGCGACAGACGCAGCAAAAGTTCAAGTAAGCGAAATTCCATAATAAATACTGTTTCAAAACAAGATCTAAAGTAAACACATAATAAATCCTCTTAGAAAAAGTTCAAAGGGATTTAATGAAAGATTCTATTTGGGCTGCAACTCATTTTGGTGTCGAATTCGACGGAAACTATGCGATAGACTTGAAAATAATTCTCTTCGCTTGAAGTGAACTTTCGCTGCAAGTTTACGAAACACGACTCTTTACAAAGAGATAGACAAATATTTTCATGAAAGGAGAGCTGATAGTCTTTTTGTTGAAAGAATGTCAGAGTAATAAAAATAGATTTTGACGAGATTCACCGGAAAATTAAAGCGATATCCAAGTCAGGGACTAAAATATTAACCGGAAATAAATAAACCTCGAAACGTATTTTTCATTTTACAGAAAAGAGCCATAACTTCAAAAGAGCGCGTTAGCTCTTTTTAAACAAGAGATTATTACCACAAATAAAAGTTGGTAACCCTGATAAAGACGTTAGCGCGATTCAGGTTCACTATGTTACTGCCAACGTGAATATTGACGTGAAAACCAGAATATTCAGGCAAATAAAAATCCATACAGCTTCCGATGTCCATAAAGCGATGTAAGAGTCGTAGTTTCATATATAAACTCAAAACTGCAACAAAATCTCCGGGGCAGAATGTTAAAGGCTGTGTGAGCTTAGGACACAGAGAATGAGTTCTGTCGGTATTGTTACGTTACTAAAGCAAGTGGAAAATAAAATTCTTTTCACGAGGGTACAACAAAATAATTTTATTTTCACTTAGTCAAGTTTTCAACTTGTCTGGAGTGAGGATTCACTTGCTAAGTGTCCTACAAGCACTGAACCATTGCCAAACTTTGAGGGACATTCCTCGTGAAGTCACGTCTACATCAGTTTCAATTTTAATCTCAGAGCGAAGCGGAATAAAGAAAAGCACTGCCTTGCACAAAGCAACTTTGTTCGCAGCGAAGAAAAGGCTGTTGAAACTCACAACTCAATATCGCTGCCAAAATTAAATTTACAGCTGTGTAAAGTGTTTTTTAAAAATGCAACAGTGCCTTGCGCAATGAGCCATGCTTTTGTTTCAGTTTTGAATGCAATTCCAAGGCCATGCGCCATTTTGGCGGCAGTGTTTAAAAGGCGGTGAATCATGACAGAGGTGGAAGACAGGCAGACCCATTTTTTCCTCTCTCCTATTCTCTCTATGGGATTCAAATAAACCTGAATTATCCTTTTGTTTTCACAAGAGAAACACTGGCATGCTATACAGGATATTCGTCGCGTAAAAGTTCACATTTAGGGCCAGGACCATGCTCTTCACAGCAGAGAGATTTGCCAGAGATCTTTTTAATGGAATTTTTTTCTGACAAGTCCATTAGAGGATTTGGTTGCCGTATTTCAGGCCGTTCCAATGAGGGGAAATAATGAGTAACGAAGATTTAAAATACAGAATCAGCCTTACAGAAGAGTTGAAGATAAGATAACTATCACATCTCGAGTTTAATCTTACGCAAAGATTCATTTTTCCGCGCATTTCAAAAGCTTTAGGGGCGACACGACTTTTGCAGAGGACGTTTGAAGCTTTGAGCGAAAATGTAAAGATTAAGGTTTCAATGACGAACAGAGGCGCTTTAGTTTTCTGCCTTGGTTTAAGGAAAAAAAGCTCGTTGATGCAAATCACACTGAAAAGCAGGGAAAAAAGTCGCGAAAACGAAGACCAATCATTTATTTTTTAGGGTTAAACGGCTTACTACCTTAGGGGCAAAATTAAAATTAGGAGACGACTTCATCATATGTCTTCCATCCTCATTTGCAAAATTTAAACTCTCCTTTAAGAAATTCAAATTCTCGTTAACAAAATTCAAAACTTACTCGAAAAAAATAAGTAACTGGATTTTTTTCCCGTTTCTATCGCAGGTGGTGTAAAATAAGCGTGTTAAAAGAAGAAGCTATCTCGATTCTCTCTATTCAGACTCGGCCAATCAGAAGCTAGCATTTTGCGAGAGAGGAAGAGCCAGAAGGAGGGACGGAGACCGAGATAGGGGAGGGCGCAGAGGATAGAAAAGGATAGACAAACCGAACATTCAGAGATGACAGAGACGGAAGACACGGCTTGTGATGGGGAAATGAGATTCAGCGGTTTGACGGACTGACATGGGTTTCTACGTCACGCCGCGTCGAGAATTCATGAAAAATTTAGGCTTACGTAAAATATTTAGAGTACTCGTCTGACATGAGCAGGTATATTCCCTGTACCGTCGAGGGCATAAATGGCTGAAGAGAGAATTTTCCCCAATATTTTTTGGTACTAATAATGCATTCAGATGGGGAGGTTCCCGGCGTTTCAGTGGATATCCAAGGTGTTGCCATCCTAAACTCAAAACAGCAACATGCTTGTCAGTTATTTATGCCCTCGACTGTACCTTTGCATAACGGCACAAGTTATCATTTACACCACTAGACTTATTTCAGCCCTAAAGTCGATTAAAGCAGAGAAAATTTCGTTCGATTAAAGAAAAAGAAAAAAAAAGAAAAAGAAAAGGCATACGTAGACTTAATGGACTCTGATGGACTGTCGATTCACGCAACAATACATTGTGGAAGTATGCGTAACAAAGAAATCAATTTAGGAGAAACCTATACGGATTCGTTTTTTTAAGCTTATGGCTTAAGCGCAATCTGGATTTGAAAGAAATAACATAATCATTTTACTAATAAATCCACTGAAGTTCCATCCAAAATGGATGGTAAAACACGAGATTTAAAATAAATCCGTGCCGGGAACAAAGCCGCTCTTATTGTGAAACCCAGAATAAACACTGAGTGGCGCCGGTACGCCGCATTCGGTCAACCATTAGACGCTCCACGTTTCAAAAGTTTCATATTAAATATCTTGTTTTGCACTGTCGTTCAACCTTTAACTATATTTTGGGGATCGGACATACAACCGCCCCCGTAAGGAGTCTAGTGCCTCCGTAATGCTCCGCTTGGTGACCATAGGTTAAGGTAGGTTAGATACCTTGTTATGGTATGCTTTGCGACGACAAGGCAAAACACGGAAAAATAACCGATAAAATTTGGTGTTATGTACGGAAATTATAAGGAATCAAAAGGATATTGTTTTATCAGTCCGCCAAAACCAGGTGTTGTGACGTGTTCCACAGAGCGGAGGATAGTTACCCGTAACGACGAGCCTGGCCGTGTAGATCGCCGTCCTGGCCGGGTTGGAGACCACGCACGAGTAGTTGCCAGAGTGCCTAGAGTCTACTTTCGGGTTGCTCAGAACACTGGAAAAGTCCTCAAGGTCTCTAACAATAGTCCAACCATGCTGGGCAGCCCCCGGCTCGAGCGGCCGGCCATCCTTGAGCCACGAGATCGTGAGGGGCTGGTCGCCGCGCTTGACGCTGCACGTGACCCGCGTCCGCTCGCCCGCGGACAGCTCCCCGAACGAGAACGGCGATATCGCCGGCGGTACTGAAACACGAGTCTGACATGAGCCTACCGTTGACATGCAGCAGTGCGGAGTGCGCGGCGGCCGCGGCTGGGTTGCGGGCCACGCAGGTGTAGTTGCCGCCGAGGTCGCGGGCCAGGGCGCCGATGCTGAGCACGGACGTGAACTGGTCGAGGGCGCGCACCAGGACGCCGTCGGAGGCCGTCAGCGGGCGCTCGTCCTTGAGCCAGCGGATCTCCAGGGGCGGGTCGCCCTTGCCCACGACGCACTGCACGCCCACGCGCTCCCCCAGGTGCAGGTCCGACCGGAAGCTAAAAGGGGTGATCTTAGGGGGCACTGCAACAGCGCGTTCACCACCCCGTTGATTCACTGGCACTGTCTCGCCGCAATCGGGTGTTGCAACAAATGCGCTCTTGGCCGGGAGCCAATGGCATCAGCACGTGGCCCTCGAACGCTCGCAGACTGAATTAGACCGTCTAGCGTCGGGAGGGCTGTTTGTTTTATCGGGGATTCGAGGCGCTCTCAAAATATGGCTCTCTCAAGAGCGTGTTTTCCTTTGTATATTGGGGAAATATCAGGAGTTATGGCATCAAGTTTCCAACAGGACGCGCTCCGCGTGTTTCCCAACAGTGTTAGAGAAGTATTCTCATGATCACATATCCCACGTTAAAAGATTAGGACATTCATAATTATTGCGCTTCTTTCTTAGCAATGTTCGACTAAGATTTCCCGAAATTTCCTGACCTAAATAAATATTGAGCAAACATTCATTTTAAAATAAGTAAAGAATTACTTTGCCAAAGTCATTAAACTGATGCGACATAGTTAACTATCCGTAGACTGGACCAACCTTCATCAGACTATTGCTGTGGACGATGGGCAGCTCTCTTTGAGCCCTTTCGTTTGATATTAAATTAGTATAATTTTTTAGAGAGTTGTTTGGGGCGAGTATGATTTAAAATGTTCATTCGGGAAGATAGCAAAGCAAGCAGTGTTTCGACACTAAAGCTTACTTGGCTCATTCGGCGAAAATCGCTTTTTTACGTCCGCATTTTCGGGGCGATTAAATCAAATTATGAAGCAACCAGCAACGTTTTCATTATTTTTTTGGATCCCTTGATGAATTTTAATCTTAATAACTTTTGAATTCAAATACAATTTTTTGGTCGAATTCAATTTAATTTTTTTAAGTATCGAAAAACAAAGCTTAGGGTACCCCAGTGCTTTTTTTTTCAATTTTAACCAAGGAAGTTGTTTTTGAATTCTCAGGTTAGTATGATTTATCGAGGGATATTAAAAAAGACCAAAAACGTTGGCGTTTGCTTCACAGTTTGATTGAACGCCCCAAAAATGCGAATGAAAAATACGATTTTCGCCGAATGAGCTGAGCAAGATTTCTTGTTGGACCCCTGCCATCTCCCCGGATGAACATTTTAAATTATATAAGCACTAAATATCTCTCTAAAAAGGTGCTACTCGTTCATATCAAACGAGCAGAACCATAAAGCCCTTTTCCGAAAAAAGGTGGGCTTAAGAAAGAGAAATTGCGCATACTCGGAGAGGTCTATTCACTGATGAAGAAAACTGGAAGAAATGCAACATTAGACCAGAAAACGCCTTGAAACACACTTAAAATTTTACTAAAAACCACTTAGTTACTCAATCGCAGAGAAAAAAAAAATACAAGCCCCGAAGGGCATACGAACCCATGACGGTGACATGCGCGACTGCCGAGGCCGGGGCGGCATCCCGGTAGGAAGCCATGCACCTGTAGACACCACCGTCGCCCTCCTCGCCGGCCTGCACCTCCTGGATGACGAGGGTGCCGTTCGGGAACACCAGGTGTCGCCGTGTCGTCGGCAGGAGTCGGTCACCTGAACATCCGATTACCAAATAAAGCTGCGCTTAACCAACATTATCTGCGTGACCGCAAACTTACCTTTGTACCACTTGATCAGGTCCAGAGGATAGCCGCCTGCTGGACAGGTCACCGTTAGAGTCTCGCCGGCCACCGCAGATATGTCGCCCATGGGCCGGACGTGTGGTGGACCTGGGTGACAAGTACCCCCATTATTCTAAAGATTAGATATAGGTTAGGTTAGATTAGATTGAGCTAGGTTTGATTAGTTCGGTTCAATAATGTTAGTTTAGGTGAGATCAAATTAGATTAGGTTATATTAAGTTGTTTTAGGTTAGAGAAGGATATATTAGGTTAGATTAGGTTAGGTTAAGTTACATTAGGTTAGCTTTGGTTAGATCTAGGTTAGATCTAGGTTAGATCTAGACTAGGTTAGATTAGGTTAGATCGCGTTAGATTAGGATATATTAGGTTAGATCGGGTTAGATTAAGTTAGATTACAATACGTTAGATCAGGTTAGATTAAGTTAGGTCACGTGCAAGGATCTGTTGTTTAAAGTTTAGTAATACAAATTTAGGTTAACCCATAACAGTATTTGGAGTGAAATTTCGCTTACGAGAAATTCGAAGGATTTTTCCCATTAAATTACGCAATTTTAAGCTTTGGAAAATGCCTAAATTATTAAATTTCAGGATTCCAGAAAGGTGATATTTTTTAAATTGTGACAATACTGAACTAAAAAGATCCTGTAAAATATTTTTTTCTGATTCCGGACGGCATCGCTGGGCAGTAGTGGCTAATTGAGTTAGATTGCACAGGCCGAAGAACTTCCCCGTCGGGGAGGTTCGGGTATGTTCTAGTTTCGGTGATGGACTTACCATAGATATCGAGGTCAGCCTGATGGAAGCTCTCCCCCGCGCGGTTGGACGCGGTGCACCTGTAAGTCCCTCCGTCCTCCACTCGCACCGACGTGATGTTCACGTGACTGATGACGTCACCGTGCATCGGTACGTACTGGCCAATCACGAACCTGCTCCCCGCACACTCATTAACACAGGAAGACTCCGTCCGGCCAAGACTGCGAATAAGCTTACCTCTCGTTTCGCGGCAAAGGAAACCCGTCCAGAGTCCACTTGATGTTGGGCGTTGGGTTGCCTGACGCTACGCATTTCAGAGACACCGCTGGACCAGGCTGAAGTTTTTGCTGGATGAACCGGTAGATTAACTGGGGAGGAGTGTCTGCACAGTGAAACGGAGGTCAGATAAATGTAAAACTGATGTATGCATCAAGGAAGTCTTTAGAAACCTCAATTTAAAACAATTTGCAAGAAAACAATGGTAAAAAAATAATACAGCCGTATATTTTAGAAATGATACATTTCTCCTTATTGGCAAACAAGTTGAGGTTATCTTATATACATGAACTAACTAAGGGGCCGTACACAAACCACGTGGCCTTTTTTAGGCCACTTTTTGATCCCCCCTCCCCCCCAAAACCTCAACCCTATACAATAAGAAAACACCCCTAAAACCACCAACAATACTTCGTAAACCTAACCCACAAAACCTTT
>Ga0058701_10002277_pt1 | contig 14411 bp, 8 predicted proteins | sample AgamicOrMae_FD_97039 | JGI IMG/M metagenome (GOLD analysis project Ga0058701, IMG submission 97039) | Agave microbial communities from Guanajuato, Mexico - Or.Ma.e | ecosystem: Host-associated > Plants > Phyllosphere > Phylloplane/Leaf | place: Guanajuato, Mexico | collected 2012-06-04 | reverse complement strand
TTACAGAAATGTACAGGAACGCTTTGCAACCCAGGTAGGCAACCCGCCTACGGCTATGTAATGCTCGTTGCCGTGTGGTTGCAGCGGAGGTGCTGCCGCCGTTTCTTTGCGGCACGCGCGGAGCGCTGTACGCAGCGGCATGCATGCCTCGCATACAATGCAATGCTGGCGTGATGAGGCACCTTATGGATTTTTTTAATGAGTCATTATAAGCCTGCTCTATCTCCTCCACGTAACTGTAGGAGTATTAATCAACTCATGGACAAAAGAAAAAACCATCGTCCCGCGCCTGAGAAGAGGTAGGCAACCGGTATACACCCGTGTGTTTTGCGATGCTGACTGGCGTTAGCCTATCTCTTCATAGGACAATTTTTTCTGTGCTCGCTATGGTTACTTCCACTTTTTTCCTGTGCTCGCTATGGTTACCTCCACTTAAGTCCAACTGTGGCTAATGCGAGTTAAGCTAGACCTATGGCTATTGCTGAACAAGTCACGGCTGTTGCAACATACGTTATGGCCATTTTAACGCTATTGACCCTGCGATACACATTTTGGCTTATTGCGATACAATGAAGCTGTGAGAGCATAATCTGTTATTGCCGTATGAACGCATGGCTTATGCGATTTGTTATGGCTAATGCATGATAACCGCGAAACTCATGGCGATTAAGGCAACTTTTTGGCGAAACTCAAGCTCAACGCATCACAAATTTCATGCGTTTTATCGCAATTTTCTGCGATCGCTTTTCATGTCTTGACTATTGCAGAAACCAGTGGTATCATATACTGGTAAAAGGCTTTATCATAGAGTACAGGTTAAGCATTCAATTCTTTGAATGCCATAGGCCTATCATGTTAATAGACGATTTGGCTGTATTGGAGGCGAACATGGCCAACAACCGGGAATGACCTTCGTCAATGTTCTCCCGACCCAAAATCCGACCCTAAGACCATTCAAAATATATTTTCGAAGGGGTTTGCCTTAAATTGAACGTTTGTAGCCGAATTTTGGGCGGCGAGAACGTTGACGAAGGTTATTTCCCGTTGGTGCCCACGTTTGCGTCCAGTACGGCCAAATCGTTCATTTGGAAAATCGTCACCCTACCAGATTCCTAGATTTTGCTTTTCAGTCCGTTCCAAAATGTCTAATTCACTTTTTTTACGCAAACATGCACTTGTAAATGTTTTAAAGTTAATTTTTTGCTTGGAATAATGTGGGTATATGAAGGTAAAGGATATCTTCAGGATGTGGCCGTTCACCGGCGGGGCATTTCCTCCCACGGCTGTTAGTCTGCCCTCCCTTGTTTTCAGTCCTGAGAGAAACAGACGCGGCATGTGCGCGCGTGACAGGTTTAGCCCAGCAGCCCTCTCGTCTCGTGACGCCATCCATCCCTAATGACGAATGACGGGCACCCGGAGCGGATGCTGCACTGCGTTGCGTTCGTCCGCAAGAGGCCCCAAAATCCGACGCTGCGCCAGCCGCTGGCTCTCGGCTCTCGTGTAGTAGAGCGCCTCGCCTGCCTTCTTGGCCGCAACGCCGCGCCGCCGCCGTGCCGACTCGCGTGATGCCAGTTGCGGCGTTGCCACATCGCATGACGCGCGGGCGGCACTGTCTACCTCGCAACTTGCAGTCTGCAGCAACATTCCCGGGCGCGCCATGGCAGCCGCCGTGAGAGGGAGGGGAGGGGGGAGGCAACCAGACGAAGAGGGGAAGAGGCACCCCCGACAAACTGTGCTGTTTGCTGGACCATCAGGGCAAAAGGCTTAGGCTGTCTCACCAACAGTGCTTTCCTTTGTTGCGCTTTCCGCACTTGACGTGCTTCCAGATTCAGCTTAACTCCTTTCTTCCGTTGCTTAACTCCCTTGTAGTTATCCCACTAAAGTCATCCCTGAATCAACCGCTGATGTGTACCATCCTCTTTCGTCGCATCCTTGGCAGTCATCCTAAGACCACACCCAGTCTGATATTCTCATCAATACAGCCTTCACCATTTCATTCCCGAAGTTATCCTAGGACATTCTCATCCTTGGGAAGTGACCTCACAAACTCCCCGTCAACGGAGGACTCGTAATCTTCACAGAGGTCATCTCGTATTTCGGTTTTACGTCATCCCATTTCTTTTCGTCTCTTAGACAATGTCATCCATCGCATATCATCCCAAGGTAATCATCCGAGCAGTCATCCAACACTATCATCCGGATCGACTCGCAATCTCAATCTGAGTTAAGGAACACAAGCGGATGAAGTCATCCCTTATTCCAGTTGTTTGTCATCCTATCATTGTCCTTTGCACAATTTCATCCATCTCTTGCCAATTCTGATAACCATCCTTGCAGTCATCCAAGGTTATCATCCGGATCGACTCTCAATCTCAATGTGATCATCTGAGTTATCGAAAACAAGCGGATGAAGAGGTCATCCCTTATTCCAGTTGTATATGTCATCCCATCTCTCATCGTCCCTTGCACAATATCCTTCATCGCTTGCCAATTCTGGTAACCATCCTAGCAGTCATCCAACGTTATCATCCGGATTCACTTGCAACCTTAATCTGATCATATTACTCATCGAAAACAAGCGGGTGAAGAAATCATCCCTTACTCCAGTTGTTAGTCATCCCATCTCTCATCGTCCCCTTGCACAATATCATCCATCGCTTGCCAATTCTGGTAACTATAGCAGTCAACATTATCATCCGGATCGACTCGCAACCTCCATCTTAGTCATTGAAAACAAGTGGATGAAGTGACAAGTCATCCGGATCAGTCCTTCCATCAGACGACGCCATTTTCGGAATAGTTGTGGTCGCAGCGTCTCGTGGAGCGTCCGACATTGAGCACGCAGTGGAAGTCACGTAGACCTCAAAAGTTCCCATCAAGCCACGACGCTAAGCGCGGCGCACCGCCGTTGGGGGAACGGAATAAGTAAACGCTTCGCCCATGGGCGAGCCCATGAGCCCATGGGCGGACCCATGAGCCCATGCCCGATACGAGCCCATGGCCGGGAGGGGTTCTCTCTCTACATCCGCTGAAACGTTACCGACAGATCTCATCTGGGAGATTTCAAACGAGAAGATGACTGCCACTTTTTCAGTCCATTCCAGTCCAGCTGAACCCGTTTCGTGTCCCACAGATTAAGTGAATAAATTCAGCGTTCTGCAAGCGCATTCACCGCCGGCATACATCACAATTTTATCCTGTGTCGCATTTTTCCGAGAAAGACGGATATTCAAATGAAACCTGTTTGGTTTATTTGGAAGTCTTTTAATTATGATAGGCCTCTCGGTTGCTCTTAAAAGTTTGATCTTTCAGAATACCATATAACAGGACTTTAAAGTGATTCCTCCTTTTCATAGTTACGTGACGCGGTTTAAAATTCTTACGTAGATCTGCTTTCTTTTTGTGTTTTCCCTTCGCAACCGGGTCGCCTATTGTGAAACTAGCGCTAACCCTTTCCTGCTCTCTGTTGTTACGTTGTGGATGACTTACTTTCACAAAGAATCTCATACGCAATCATTCCATTCGCCCGCGAATTATGCGAAATATGTTAATGATATATGTTAAAATATACTAAGCTCGTGTTGAGACACATTTAAACAAACTGTTTTTATGTCCTTAAAATATGCAAATCAATAGACCTCACATTGTTCGATTTATTATCATTCAATTACACTTTTCCAAAGATTGTTCTTAAAATATTGGTTGAAATTTCTCTTTTTTTTTAGTTCTAATAATATTTGAATTTTAAATGAAGTAGGTTAGTTCTATTCGCACGCCTTTGTTAATACAAGGGAGACTTGAACGCACGGAAACCAAACTAATGCATTTTACTTGGGGCAGCGTGTGAAGAGTCACTTGAATAGTTGATCAAGGATACGAAGTTTTAAGTTTAACACTTCCAAAACGGAATTTCAAAACCAATTATTTCCTTGTCGACGGTGGAAGATCGGCCAAGCTAGGAGTAGCCCAGGTCCAGGGCAAACATCGGATATGAAAGACGTTTTATTTATTTGTTTATTTGTGTTACGATAGCAGCTAACTTTACACTGCTCTAATTTTTTAAGGTAGCAATTTTAACCTTTTGGTTCAACCCTCCGTCGTCCAAGCGAGCGGAGCGACAGCGGAGCGAGGCAAGAGGTATCTAACCTAACTTATCATAACCAAGCCTCTTGCCGTTTACCAAGATTAGTTAAAGTCACTTGTGCCCCGCTTCGCTATCGCTCCGCTCGGCTGTCGCCAAGCATGATGCCGCTCACTTCTCGGCGGCCGATTCAGGGCCGCCGAGAAGTGAGCGGCATCAGGCTTGGCGGCCGTTTAATTACGTAACCCTAGGTTAAGTTAGGTTAGGTTATGTGGCTTGTGCCTCGTTCCGCTCGGCTTAACGTCGTAGGGGTTCAACCAAAAGGTTGAAAATGCAACCTTGAAAATTTAGAGTGAAACATTTAATCCGATCTGTAAACTTGCGATGGTGGGGAAAACAGAAGAGTTGTGATTTGCAACCTTTTTTAAGAGTTTACTGTACGCCGTCCCTTTCCAGTCCCTGTAGCTGCCCTCGCCTCCATGTGATGACGCATTTGGCCTCGGCCCTTGAGGTTTTATGGGGCTTTTTTTATGGATGGATGCTCAAGAAAACTGAACAATGAAAACACGTGTTGGCGGATCGGTGAACCAGTGAACCCCTATTCGAGAGAGCGGGCTATGGTGTATCCCATGCAACCTGAATCCTGAAGGACTTGCAAGGTGGCTAAGCCTGTGCACAGCGACAGCAGAGCGGAGCGGAAGTGGAGCGAAGCACAGGGCATCTAATTGTAGTCAAGGCTGATGTCACTTCTCGGCTGCAGCAACGCCGAGACTGGTATGAGGCTTGACGATTGCCGACTGGAGATGTAACGAAGTGATGCACAGGCCACCTAAACTAAGAAACGTTTTAAGTTGACCTGAGAAGAAAAATATACAGTTGAAATGATGAAATCGCTTTTAATGATTATCGTGGTAACGATGAAAGTTTACCATAAGTTCGGCTTGCTTGCCCTATTGGCAATATGAATTCGTCAATGCCCGTTACGATGGATCGGGTAAAGATGGATTAATTTACGGTCAGTTGTATTCGCACGCCGATGTTAATACAACGGGAAACTTGAACGCACGGAAACCAACCTAATGCATTTCAAACTGGAGGTGACTGGAACCCACGGGAACCAACCTAATGCATTTTAAATGGGGTAGCGTGTGAATAACCACTTCGTTATTTTTTGTATCCTCGTTTAGTTGCTTAACTCGCCGCGATCCAACCGACAGTTTAAGGTTGAGTTCAGGGGTAACGTTTTTCAGGCAGCGAATCAAAACTATGGTTAGCATAGGTTGGCAACGAAAGTTGGAATACAAGAGGTGGAACAAAGCCCTTTAAATCACACTTATTTTTCAGGCAGACCGTAATTCCTTTTCAGCCTTTCTCCGATCTTTGACTTCTTCCTTAACCGATTTTATCCCAGCCGCTGAAAACCCTCAACCAATCTTGACTGAACGACCCATATTCCCACTAAATACACGGATTTCAAGAAAGAGCACCATCTCAAATTCACCTACCTAAACCAAGAACTAGACCCTTTTCGCTGTACCATTTCACAGATTTTCAAGCAAAAAACGTTTCGTTTCTTTCAAACATAAACTTGGAAAGCATTCCTCGGACACAAATCGGAACAAAACATTTGGAACAAAACCATTAGTTTAACTGAATAAATTCAGCGTTCTGCAAGCGCGTTCACCGCCGGTATTACAATTGATTCAGTGCCGCATTTGTTCGAGAAAGACGGATTTTCAAATTACCTGTAAACCTGATAGGTTTTGGTTTATTTGAAAGTGTAGTCATTATGATAGTCCTTTCGGTTGCTCTTGAAAGTCTGTTAGTAAAAATTGCGCGGATATTAAGAAAGAGAGCAGGTGACGCTTGGAAAGCGATCAACGGCGGCGCCGGCGCCTGTAGGACGCCGAGGATTCATCGGATTCGGTCATTGGCTCTCAGGAGCGACGCTCCGTCAGCCAACCAGCGTGCTCACTCTTGCGTTCACTTAACAAAAGAACTGTAAATTAATGTCTCAACAGCGTTGCAGAGGCAATACTCAATCGGGTTTCCACGGTGGATAGCTATCCTCTATCGAATACTTACCCATAGGACAACTTAAGTGATTAATATTCCCATTCTGTGTTTGCACGATCTCCCCTCTCTCTTTCCCAAAGTCCGTTATTTCGCTCGTTCAGGTCCGCCATTTGTAATCCGGAGCGTTCTCACTGGATGGGGATGCCCCGGATTACAAATGGTGGACCTGAGCGAGCGAGAAAACGGACTTTGGGGGAGAGGGGAGATCGTGCAAATATAGAATTAAAAACTAATCCCTGTTTTAGGTAGTCCCATACATGAAGATAAAACATGGTAAGAGCGTTATTTTTCGATCGTATCATTAACCACATCAATTGAGAGCTCCTGACGAGACTTTTTTATTGATAAAGTTGTGGATAGGTTTATCTTTTAAAATAACCAAATTACGCTCTTACGCAGTTGTAGATTAGCATTCAAAAAGTTATAGCCGCTCTAAGTTTTTCACTTTGGAACGAAACGAGATATGACAAAAAAGCTAACCATAAGAGCAATTTGACCGATCTTTTGAATATCTAGCGATTTTATTTCGTGCTATCTCTCTCCGTTTCGAAGTTACGGAGGTTCAAAAAATTGGAGCGGTCAATATTTTTTTTTTGACTGCTAGTACTACCAGTGGCAAAAGTATCGCTCCCTCATTTCAAACATCTCTAACTTGAAAACGGAAAGAGACAACTTACGACAAAAAAGCATCCTTGGTCGATAGATAAATATCTTTCGAATTCATTTCCTGCTTATTTGTTGTATTTCTTTCCGTTCCCAAGTTATGAAAGTTTGAGCAAAAATAGGAGGGAGCAATACCTTTGCCTGTGATTGTACCTTCATACCCAAAACTGGCGTATGAGATTATCTAAAATACAGGTTAGTTATTACGGCGAACACGATAGCATTCTCAGCCATCTCAGGTTGCGGTTTTTACCGCGCGTGTTTACACTCTAAATTTGAATCAGTGAGCGTCTCAGAGATTGAAAATTCAATGAATCTCAGACTCTCACTGATTCAAATTTAGAGTGTAAACGTCCGTCCTTTGTTAAATCTGCGCTTCGACAACCGAGAAGTGAGCGGCATCAGGCTTGGCGGAGCGAGGTCTAGGGCACCTAAGCGACGTGGTAGCAAGAGAGAAAAGATCTTGATGGAGGGTAGCTGATTTGACTATTCCAAAATTTAGGGAAGGTGAGGTTCGGATTGGCGTGGAAGGATTACTGAGTGTCTGTAGCTGAAAGTTTTAGAATGGATTAGTAATGATAAGGTTACAATCCGGTTGGGGAACTTACTGCAACCGAAAACCTTTTAGCTTGCATGAGAAATCGATTATTTTCATGGAACATTCGACTAGTTCCATGAGCTATCAACTCATCTATTTTTATGATCGAGCGAAACCCCCTTTTTCAGCACTGAACAGTTGATTGTTAATAGTGTGATTTGAATGAGGATCCATAAAGATATAGAAAATGGTTCAAGGGAGAATTTTTGTTGTCTTTAACTTTAACCCTTTGGGTGCCCGACGCTTCTCTGATAAACCCCTTATACCCGTATCCGGCATAGGGAGCGGCGCGCAAAGGTTTAAACAAATAATAACTAATAAATGGAACTGTAAATAGGGGAAAAAACTACTTGGAACGAATAAAAGCGTTTTCAACGCTTGTCGAACATGTTCAGACCTGACATTTGAGAGCAAGTTTCGTCTTTCATGGAGGTGCCGAATCATGTATACTCCGGTGTAATGAGTGAAGGCAAAACATCTCAAATGGCGAAGAGCTTTTTTACGGAGAGAATTTGTTGCCTAGCGCTGCTTAAAATAACTTCTAAACTTGAATGTCGACATTCTTAGTTCTCGCTTGAAGAAGCCATTCTCCGGTACGAGACCGGATGGGAAGCGCATAGCTAAGAGATTAAGTTCCAGGAAGCAATCTTCTGCATTTCTCTCACCGCGTGTGGGTTAAAAAAATTAAATGAGTGTTGACTGCGCTTTAGATTTGAAAGGTTACTTTTTCTACCTCTCGGGTTCTATCTTTCTGTCACCAAGCCAAGCGGGCCGAAGCACAAACCTTCTTCTTGCCGCCGAGGAATAAGCGAGATTAGGCTTGGCAAGAGTCTAGTGGTTCTGACAACGATTTGTGAGGGAAAACAATGAAGGGAGCAAGGGAAGCAGTCAAACTGTGGCTTATTTCACGCAGAAATTCAATGGCCAGACCCTTAGAATTAGATTAGAAAGCAAATGAACAAGAACATGCAAGAGCGTAGTCTCATCTAAGTATGAGGTGTCGAGTTGTTGCGGGTTGCCTGCCTGTAGCACTTGAGCGTTGCGGGTTACCTACCTACTAGAGAGGAGGCAGTGAGGGTGCAAAACCATGGGCGCCGCCATCGTGTTTCCGAAGTTTCTCCGTGTGCTACAATGCATTTTACGGTCCGATAAGAAACAAAATGGCCGCCCAATGCCTCCTCCTCTCTAGTTTATCCAGGCCTCTAGACTTGGCGAAGGTTAAATTAGGTCGAATTTTATCGTAGGTTTGGTTAAGTGGCAGGTGCCACGCTTCAGGTGACAAAGAGTCAACACAAAACAAGTCTCCTCGCACAAGACTAAAAACTCGACATTTCAAAATTGCAGAGAAAAAACGAGTCCTTAACCCAACTGCCCAAAGTTTTTGGAGTGAAATTAAGCTTAAGAGAAACTCAAAGGATTTTTCCCATAAAAATACGCAATTTTAAGCATTGGAAAATGCCTAAATTTTTAAATTTCAGGTTTCCAGGGGGATGATATTTTTTTAAATTTTGACAATACTAAACTAAAAAGATCCTCTAAAATATTTTTTTCTGTTGCCGGACGGCATCGCTGGGCGGTAGTGGGTTAATTTACGAACCGTATATGGAATCATTTCCCGGAGAAAGCAAAAGAATTAAGTCGTGTACGCACAAAATAATTGAGATCCGAAATATATGTACACATCGGAGTAAGTAGCATTTACTCATTCGACTACTCTGTATACGAACTGGCAAACGTGTTGGTATTTTTATTGGAATGTAAAACTCTGTGCGAGGTGTGATCGATGGCGACTTGAACGCGCGGCGAAATGTCAGGGCTGCTAGCTCAACGCTCACTCGTCCTAAATTCGAGTCTCTGAGAGTTGCCGTCAGAGCGCGCTGCTCTCTTGGCTTACTGGTTAAATTTTGTTCTTTTCGACAGAATCTTTCATGGAGAGCGATTAGGGGTTACGTGGGGGAAGGGTGCAAAAACGCGTTTTCAGTGGCCAAGAATGTATTGACTGAGCTCTCCCGGGTTGAAGTATCCATGCAATGTCCATGGTAGTATCCATGATATCCATGCCGAAAAATCGATTCACCTAAAAATACTCGAATGGACATCAATGGTTCATGGATATAGCAGACACATGGATATCCATGTATTTTTGATAAATGGATCGACATGGATATTGCATGGATGCGGGATGGAAATTTCCCTCTTCCAAACTTCATCATAACATAGTGCCTTTGATCTTACATTTTTCTTCGATACTAACACCTCCTTTGAAGTATAGAGACAAATTTTTTGTCTTTAATTGATATTGGTTTATCTCTGTAATGAGTCCATTGAACCACAATACTTTCCAGTGGTGCCTTCTGAAACCGCCCTATACAAGCCTGAAATTTTCTTCTTTTTCCTAGTATTGCTGTAATTTAAATAAAATTATCATCCACCCGAACTCGCACATTAAAAATTCAACTCCGTTTCAAAAAGTCAATTTTGCATCTCTCTTTCAATGCGAACATCCCCGTAAATGCTTCCCGGTCAAAAAGACGTCGCTGTCACTGCATATCGGAATCACGTCAAAAAAAAATATTCGAAGAATTCGCCGGTTAACGTTCAAATGGACGTGATTTCGTCTAATTTCGACGTGTCACTCGCATTGGCAGGTTAATTTTAAGTTTTAAACTGAATGATATTTGACGTCGCTTTGAGTGATGTTCCTGAGACTGGTTATGAGAAAGGCCTTTTGCCGTTTGCTTTGCAAACTGAATCAACCAAGCCTTAATTAATTTTTCCGGGTGATTTATGGGAGCAGGCTATCGAACCGTGATTTCCTTTGATAAGAAATCAGGAAAGCTGGTAGTTGCGGACTTAAATCAGGGATTTTTCTTCGGGTCGATGCGCAGCGCAACATAATCGGTTTCCTTCGTTGGCACTTTAAGTCTCGTGGGAGTTGCGACCATCGTCTTGTGTCGTCCGGAAGATAAGAAACCAACTCTACCCCTGCGATGTGTGAGGTAGGCAACCCGGGCAACGTGTGTGTGCTTCGTCCGCCGCCGCACAGTCTGCGAGTCGCCGGCCTCTTGGCGCTCCATTCTCTGATGAGGGGGGGGGGAGAAGGGGCGAAAAAATTGAGGAAGGTCCGGAGTTTCAGAAGGAGCGGTAAAATTATTCGTTTATGTCTTAAATCTCGCAATATTTAAATATCATTTTTATATTATTATTTTTTTGAATGGAGGTCATGGATCATCCCATGAAAATTAAAATATATCTTTGTTCATTAGAGCTTGTGCTTGGACTCATTTCTTTGTATTGAAATCTGATTTTCTGCCCTTAATATACTGCAAAGTCAAGAAAATTCCACGAATATACCATTTAATTAAGCTGATGTATCCTCGTCTTTCATGACGTGGTTGAGAAATATTTATCTTAAATTTCTCAAGATCGTTTTTACCGATCATGTCAAGACTTTTCTAATAAAAAAAACAAAAAACAAAAACAAAAAAAAAACAGCAAAATTCAAGGTATTTTTCGGCTTAAATTTTTCGATAATGAATTTTAAGATTTCTTTGCAAATGAAAGGTTAGCCGGTCGAGAAGATATTGGCCCTTGATATGAGATATATTTTAAGTGTATTTTTTTGTAACACGAGACTCTTGCTGTTTAGTAAACTCATGCGGCTACCTCATTTCTTTTCAACTTCTCTGGGATACCTTTGTCGTTGAACGTTGACCGGAAAGCTACTTTTAACATTTCATCGAATTATATCAACATTTATTTCCGATTTTATTTTTTTTATGAATAAATATTTTTTTAAATTTCGTCTTGCTTTCACGATCGTTGACATTCTAGAAAATATACCTCCTCCCACCACCACCAAAAATAGGGAGAAGAAAAAGGAATTTAAAAAACTATATATATAATTGAACTCTTTTGTTCATATTACCCATTAAGTCTTGCACGTTTTAAGATTTCAAAATCTGTGAACTGTATTAAATATTTAACTGGTGAAAAATTTATACACTTTAACAAAAGAAAATCAGAGTAAAATAATCTTTTTTTTTAAATGTGAAACGTCCTTATTATTTAAAAAACTATATGAAAGTTCTCATTTAGCTTAATCATTAGGTCTGCTATTTGATAAGTTGCAGGAAAGTTAATTGCTCTCATTATGTCAAAGCCACTAGTTGTTGTTTGTTACCTTGCAACTTTTAGATACAAATCTGAGAAAATGTTGATCTAGTCAAGTTTTGCACTTGTTTTGTTGCCATCTCTATCTGATGTGTGCTGCAAAAGGTGAAATAAAAGTCCAAATTTTTTTTTTGTGTATTTCTTGCATTAGAGTGTACAACACACTATTCCTTTGAATTTTCATACATTTAACAACTTACAACAGATATATCATACAAAACAAAAATGTGAATCGAAAATTCCTACAAATAAGACATGTTGTTTAGAATCCTTGCTTTTCTAACCATACTTTAATATTATTTTCATGGTCGCCACGGTAATAGATCTTTCCAAAAGCTTCATGGACAGATGATGTAACATAGGGGTCATTTCTTATTTTACAAAGGTAGGCAGTTAAATCTCTTTCAAGGGCCCATATGTCGCCTTGAATATTCCGAACTGTTGTCAATCTCCTCTGTTTTAACCTATTGAAGCTCATCTTAACACTATGCATGTGGTTAAATGTTCGTGGAACAAAGTAAGGCAAGTCCTTGTTTGGGGTAGGAGGCTTCCATCCTGAGGGATACTCTGCCTTGGGTTTCGGAAAAGGAACTGTTGTATCTGCTATTAGGCGCTCCACTGTGGCCCAAGCGGCAGGATCATCCACAACTTCAACCTCTGTATTAACTCCTCGAGAATCCATCTTCTCTCCTTTCCTATATGAGGCATATCGTACAGGGACATCCTGAAAAAACACGAAATAAAACTTTGTTGAGTAGGTCCACAAACATGCCACATACTGCCTCTAACTGGCATTAAAGAAAGGTGGCAGTAACTTAAAAAATAGGTACAATGTTCAAAATCTTTGATGTAATTTTGCCATTCAAGATGTCATTTCGAGGACCACATCCTGGCAGGTGGGAAACACTTGTTAAATCAACAGAACAGTTACAGGTTATGTCGTACAGGAACGCGTATTGCATGGGGCAGGTCTGTAGAGATAACAAGACCAGCTTGGAACATTTCAAAGTTCTTGAATGTGGCGCAGTTTTTATTTCGAACACCACTTCTTTGTCAAGTTATTGATCTAATAACATGAACTCTCGCAAAGTTTGAGGTTAGAAGTGAAACACAGGTCGAGCCGGTCACAACAACCGTAGAAACTCACCCCTTGATGTCCCGTATGTTTTAGATACATAGGCGATAATTTAACACAGACAGGCAGCAATGCATTTTTGAAATTAAACAATTTAACAGCAGAAGACATAGTTCGCACAGTTGCCATTTTGGTTCAGGTTCAGCTCACTACGGGCAGCTGGCTTGTAGCGTCGTGATTCTTTTTTTTTTTCTGCGATAAAAGATGGTATGAAAGCGCAACATGTAGGCCGCGCAACAAATTTTTACATTTTAATACGTTTTTCGGGTGTTTCATGGAGGTTTTATTTGAAATAGTTAGTTTCGAGTAGTTCCGTTATTATTTTAGTACCAGTTTGTCGTGGATCTAGTGGTGTGTTGGACGTATTTGGACGATAGTTGGTGAATTTTGGGATGCTTAATGTACGCGATCGTCTGAGCCCATAGCGGTACATTCCTCTCAGGATACGGGCAACAAGGTGAGTACCCCAGAAATGTAATATAAACATGTTTTTGGTGACTGTAGCAAAACATTGTCAAGCCGGTTTATTTTACGAAAAGTCCTAAAAGTGTTCTCAGATAGATACGGTTGCTCTCCCAACAACTTTTGAGGTTGTGTTTGTATCCTAGCCTATGTCATGACCGACTTGCTACATTTTATTTTATCTCGTCTTCGGATTAACAAAAGTGATCACTTAACGCCGTATTTTAGGGAATACGACCCTACTCAGATCAAAATTTCAGACGAATTTGTGGGGGAAGAACTACCAATCGTTTCATTTTAGTAATAAGTTGCATACGCGTCCTTGGTTATTTTGCATATTTCAGCGTATTTTGCATCATTCGTAGCTGATGTTTTCCTTATTTTTAATTAAACCTGACATCAATAAACATTATTTAATTTTTTTTTTGTCGCGGTTGCGTCTGAATCATACGATTTGACACGATTTAATGTTGTTGCTTTCATGTGCTGTCAGTTGTAAACATGTGCTTAATTTTGTAAAAAAACCGCCAGAAACCTTTCTTAAATATTTAAATTTTAATTGGGAGGTGTCTTTTGTCATTTTGTTAGAGAATTTATTTTATTTTGGATTCCGCTTTCGCGGAAATAAATGTTTTTATTATGTTCCTAACCTATGAAGGTGGATTGTGCTCAGCTGTTGCATTTTATATATTTGTTTGTGGGATACAGATAATCACCTAGTAATTTTTAAACAAAAATTAAAAGCTGTCTCCAATTGTTGTTGAAACAGGTTGAGTGTTTTTCCTTGTAGAAAGAGAATAATTGTGCTGTCATATGTGAATGAGTACTGCCGATCAAAGTGCCAAAGTCATTAATATTCTATAGAAGTTAATGACATTTTATCTGTCTGTCTTTGCTAAACATTTCAAGTAGTCTCTTAGCATGTTAGCTTTCTTGACACTGATACAGTATGTGGTCATTTGGTGTGGTTGCACAGAGACATAACCAAAGATATCATACCATGTTTCTATCAGTCATTTACCTTTCCACGCTCAAGCAGACACAGAAATTTATCTTAAGCACTGCTGCAATGAGTTCATACAGATTAATATAATGTTATCGCTATTTTATTTGTCTGTTCCTGAAGTAAATATGACAGAGACTAATACTTGACATGGAGGTCACATGTTTATTCAATCAATCAAAAATTTATTTAGAACAGAGCATGTATTTCAGAAATACTA
>Ga0058701_10002276_pt1 | contig 14414 bp, 15 predicted proteins | sample AgamicOrMae_FD_97039 | JGI IMG/M metagenome (GOLD analysis project Ga0058701, IMG submission 97039) | Agave microbial communities from Guanajuato, Mexico - Or.Ma.e | ecosystem: Host-associated > Plants > Phyllosphere > Phylloplane/Leaf | place: Guanajuato, Mexico | collected 2012-06-04 | reverse complement strand
GAGAAAGAGAGAGAGGAAAGGGGCGAGAGTCGCGCATGAGCGAGTTAGCGAGCGAGAGTGGTTGGGTAGTTGTCGGGTCAGATTCATGGCCGTCAACTACCCTTTCTTGCTGCCCTTCACAAGTGCACCAATTAATGAACAGTGCTGCCCTTTTTGCTCTAGTCCTTAGCTTGGGCCCTCTTTTTGCCCCCAGCAAACAATTGCTAGTCCCCCAAATTCGACGCCCCAGAGGAGTTGCGATCGACAGGCTGCAAATGAAAGCAGTTTCCTCTTTCCTTTTTCAGTTTGAAGTTTGGTGCAAAAATATTTATCAAAATTTGTTTGTCTGCCTTTTTATTTGTTTTTCCACTGCCTTTTCCTTCGCCTTTTGTCTCTCTCTCTCTCTCTTTCTCTTCTTTTCGGCCTCGCGCTGCTCTTCTTCTCTTTGGCAAGGGATGAAAAATTTACAATCTGGCAAAAAGAGCAGCCCCTAAATTTGCAATTGGAAAACATTTATCATTTAACATTTAACAGCAATAATAATTCACCCAAACTTTTCCATTTCTCCAACTCAAATCCAACGGCCGAGTGTCCGTCGTCATTCGTAATTCGAATTCAACGAATGCAACTTGGGCTAAGAGCGCCAAGCAAGATGGAAATAATAATTACAATTATTGGACGGCTTAATTTCCCCTCTCATTTGGGGAATTTATCTCACTCTAATCGCGCGACTTGGGCCCGCCAGCAAGCCTAAGATTGTGATGATTATCACAATCTGAGGATTGAGATAATCATCATGAGCCTCTCATTTTGAGCTTGTTTCTGGCAAATCAAACAACTGCCAGCTCTCCAAGCGGCAGACTGTTTCTAGCGAGAGATGAGGAGCAGCTTCCTCTTGCTCCACTTTTGCTTCTCCATTGCAGTTGCATCACACTTTTTTGCACAGTTTTTTGCTCAATTTTTGGCGAGAATTCACTCCAGAACAGCGCCACCTATGGGCAAGCACTGGAAACACTCGCAAACTGACATGATACTTGATTGGGCGCTCATTTGAGCCGCTTCTTGGTGTCCAAACACAGTCTTTATCGCCCTCTCTTTGGTCTTCCTCTCTCGCTGCTAAGCTCTTAGGTGGTGCCTGCGCAACAAGTTGCAACAGACTCTGTGTTGTCTGCTCAACAGACAGACCTGCGCAGTGGTGGTAATCCAGCGAGTCGGCCCGCCCAACAGACAGTCACAGACACACGAAGAGGGCGGCCAAATCTCTGGCTGAGTGAGCGGCCCAACTGGAGGCCAAAAGGGGCGAATTTAAATTGCAAAAAAACAATGAGAGACGAGGTTGCGTAACAAATCGTCGGGCACAAAAGGGCGGCTTGTTTGTGGGCTCAAAGTTGCACACTTGAACACACTTGCACAGTTGGACAGTTGAACACACTCGCAAACCAAACACTTGGCGGCGCCAAATCAATCATTTGGGCCGCTCCTAATCATTGATTGGCCGGCGGTTTCCTTTCAACTCGGCCGAGCAGTCTCCTGGAGCTTGGCGGCGAGCGCAGTTCTGAGGTTTGGGCGAGCTGATGTAGTCTCGTGGGCGCCCACGAGAGGCAAGCTCCGCAGCTCGCCCAAAGGCCAGCTGCTTAGAGCTCGAGCTGAGCATCCTCTCGAGCTGCTCAAATCGGCGTGCTCGCTCGGGAGACAATCGTCTGTTGCCCGCTGAAATTGGATCACGATCGTGCAACCAAGTGGCCAAGCTGCACTTCCGCCGCCCAAGAGCTAAGTGGCGCCCACGGGAAAAGGTGTGCACCTGCCAAGCGGCTTGAGTTGCAGCTAAGGAGCGACAAATTCGGGTGGCTTTGTTGTGCTGCTCTGTTGTTGTGCGTGCGTGCAAATTAGCGCCGCCCAACAGCCAATCAAAAGGGAAAGGATCCTATTCTCTTTTAGAGTTTTCGAGTTTGGCCCGCAGACTGTGTGTAGCTTTGTGTGGACTTTTCTTTCCAAAGACTAGCGAGCGGCAAGCATGGACGAGTGGCCAGAAGGAGACAAGCTCCGGTGCTGCGTTTGTGCAAGTTTTTGTTCCAACCAAACAGAGAAAACGGCAGAATTTTGGCTAAACCAAAATGGCCAAGCAGAATTTGTAAATATTTCAGATCGCGGGCCAGATTATTCACAACTGTGGCCGGCCGCCTCAGACTGGAAAGCGCCGCCATTTGTCGGTTTTGAGACTTTGTTTTGAGACTTTGTTTTAAGAGACTCTTCACTTTAAGAGCTTCCCCAAGCCACTAGAGCTAAGCTCGGCCGGCTTCCAACTGGAGCTCCTTGCACCTGCCCGAATCGTGCCAGATCTTCGCCTGGCCAGCTCCCATCGAGCTTCCATCGAGAGCCAAAACTTCTTCGGAGAGACAGTGTGCGACTTCCAGAAAGGCAGCAAGACGCGTTGCTGCCTCCCATGCGCCACCTGTTGAATTTGGCCACTGGCCGCATGGAGCTAGACTAATTAGTGGCCCTTTAGTGCAGTTTTGGGGAAAATTTGGTGAAAATTTTTGCAAGATTAGCACCGGTTTGCAGAGGAACTTGTGCACGGGCGGCCCACAGACTTGCGCCCACTGCTTAGCTGCTCTTTGGAGCCACTTGCTCGGGCCCATTTGGGCCACTCGTCAGGCCAAATTGATCGATTTTCCTCCAAAACTGATGGGAAATGATGTTACGCAAATTTACTTCGCCCCATTGGCTTTTCACTGGACTGGTCTGGTCGATGAAGTGGCCAGTCGAGTTGGGCCGCAGACGAGCAGCGCTAAGGAGCAGGAAAAACACTGCGCTTTTAATGCCTCTTTAGTGTTTAGGACTGCCCTCCGCTTGGGCTCACTGCGCGCAAGTGCATCTTCAATCCTGAATTGTGCATTGTGTGCGCCCTCTTTCTGTGTGTGTCTCTCTCTCTCTCTCTCTCTGTCGCTCTCAAGCCTGTCTCATTACCACTATTATTATTTTATTTTCATTATTTTTCCCATTTCCCTTTATTGAAAATTTGCAATTCCAGCGGATGGGTGAGAATTTTTTGATCGATTAGAGTCGGCCGGCTCATTGTTGTTTATCGGCCATCCACGTCCACAGCTCGAGAGTGGCGCTCTTCTCTGTTCTGTTGTGGCCAGACAGAAAACAGAAAACAGAGAACAGAAAACACAAAAAGCTAAACAGAAAACAGAAATCTCTTGGACAACAACAGTTTTGGGTTTCCACTCGGCGGACAAGGGTCACAAATTATTTCCAAGTCCCCGCCGATCGTCCACACTCGGCGCATCCTCGGCCACTGGTTGCAAGTGTTGCGAGTTTTGCAAATTTTGCAAATTTCGCACACAGTCTGCATGCGTCACAGGCAGACTGGCGGCCAGCCTGATGGACTCTCGTCGATCAGCCGCGTCCATCTGGCCCTGTGTTTGGCCGCCAACAGTTGGGAGCACTTTTGGGAGCACTTCTGGCTGGCTGGCGGCCCAAAAAAGGCCAAAAAAGTCGAAAAAAGCTCGCCGCTCCTTGTCCACTGGACGCTCCAAACGAGAGTGGCTCTGCTCTGCGCTGCTCGAGAGCCGCAAAAGGGTTGCCGGCCCTCGTCTGCAGATTGAAGAGTCTGCATTGAGTGTAGTTTGCGAGCGGCGGCCGCCCTTTGGCGACCTTTGGCTGCTTGAGAGGCGCACAAACAGAGCTCGACTGCTCGCTTGCTTTGCTGCTCTTTTGTCTCGGCCAGACGCAGCCAAAAGCAGCTAAGCACAACAAACACAAGCAACTGCTGTCCCGCCTCGGCCAATCAGCGGCCATCATAATTGATTGATACTTTTTGCCTACTCTCTTTGGCAAAAAGCGAGCCGGGGCAATATAATTCTCTCTTGGGCCGCCAAGCAAGCGAGAGACTGTTGTCGGACCGGCGGGAGAAACAATTGCGCAATTGAGGCGCTCGGCTGCAATGGGCATTTGAGAGTGTGTGTTAAGCAAAGGAATGGCTGCTTCTCAATTCGGGCCGCATTTGTTGGCGGTAAAAATTCTTTGAATTCCGTTGCGAGTCACTAGCTTCCAGCGGGCGACTTGTGGGCCAGACACAGACTGCTGCAGAGAGGCAACCAAGAACAAAGCGCAGCCAGAGAGATGGCCGCTTTTTTCATTACGATTTCATTTCGGATTGCCTCTCGGCCCTTTCCACTTGGAGATTTTCTCTCCTTTTTTTCCAAACGCGGCCGCCCAATTGGCCGAGATGCAGCAGAGCCACAATGCAGCAGAGCAACAACAAGGCCAACACGCCACTCCAATGGCGCACTCCAGCACAGTCCAAGTGGTCCAAGTGGGCAGGAAACGAGCTCGGCCAAATGGGCAGAAATCGACACTTGTCCATCCGGCGGATTAGTGTCCCTCGTCTGTGGCTGCTCTGTGCAAGCGGCCAAAGCAGAGGGGCAGATTAATTTGCGCTTTTCGTTGATCATTTGCCGACACTTGATGCTAGTCGGCGAGCAGAAAACCCGCCAGATTGCCCAAAAGGCCGCCCGATAATCAAGACAAATCGGTCTCGACGTCGCCGGCTTATGTGCGGCCAGCGAGCAGAGTCAATTCAAAAACTCTTCACTCGCCCTCGTCAAGTGGACGCCAATCAAGCAGAAGCCGCCGAGGTCGCACTGTTTCTCCAATCGGATTCGAGCTTGATGCTCATTTTCAGCCAAACAAATTGGCTGGCCACCTGTTTGCCCTCAGCCAAAGACGCGCCCCAGCCACACGGATCGAGAACAGCTCCATCCGATCGAGTCCGGCGACGCAATCAAATGCGGCCGAATAATCAAAAGCCGGCCACACCAATCCAATCGACGCCCGGCCAGCTCGCGGGGGGCGTGGGCGAGCAGCAAACTGAGAAGTGGCGGCCTATAAGAGGCGCTTGGCCGATACAGTCTGCACTACAATCTGCTCGCCGCTTGTTGTCGGTGCTTCTTGCTGGGGCTTGTTGTTCCTGCAGGAGCGCTGAAGGTGCGACAAGGCGGCCGCAAAAGAGGCCGCAGGAAAGCCGCGCGCAAGAAACTGTGTGCAGTTTGCGCCAAATCTGCTCTGCACAAACTCCACTGCGGAATCTCCACTGCACAGTTCACGCAGCCTAGTGTGTCGCGCGCAACAAGCACACAACAAGCACACAACAAGGACACAACAAGCTCACAACGAGCACACAACAAGGAGCAGACTCGAACCGTTTTGTCTCCTTTCCCAAGCAGGCCACCAGAGCTTGGGTCCGCCCGCATCCACACGATCAGAAGCCGGCCCACTGCAACGCCACTTCCGCCCTCCCAGCGCCACTCTGCTGCCTCTTCCGGCGCGGCGCGGCGCGGCGCGTCGCGCTCTGCTCGCTCGAACGCGCCCAGAATTCCTCCCCCGGCCCATTGGCGCCGCCGGAGAATCGCCACTCGGCCGCAAGTGGCAGTTTCCTGCGACGAAACGCCTAATTAAAGTGACCCTCGGTGAGAGGAGCCGCCTCAAAGGTGGCTCCTTCTCGGCCGGACACACTGTGTTGGCACAGACGAGGCCACGAGCCTTGCGACTGTTTCTGGAAGGCGCAGCATCGATTTGTTCGCATGACAAAACGGCCGCCGGTGGTCCCTTTTGGAAGGCCGCCTTTTCCGCCTCTTCAATCTTTGGAGTCTCCTCACTCTTCCAAGTCTCCTCAATCTCTGCAGCTTGAGAGACACAGACTAATGAGCGGCCCACTTATTAGCGTCTCAGCAAGTCGTTGCGATTGGTTGAGCAGCAATGTGAACTGGAACCATTGGAGGGCGAATTTTTCTTACCTTTTGGGCCGGCGCAACTTGACCGAAATGCGCCTCATGAGCTGACTCTGCCGCCACTTGTGCCGCCCGGCCGACAAGTGCGGCCGACTCGTGTGGTCCGCGAGCTGCGGGCAGTCTCCTCCTTCCGGCCGCCTCGAGGGGAAACTCGCCGACGAGACAGACTGTCTCTTCCTCTGGCCGAAAGATGCCCCAAGTTGTGGCTAGTTAAACGCCACCGAAAAGACACCTTTTGCTCTATAGAGTTTGCCCGCAGACTGGTGGCGCCCTCTGTGTGCGATGACGGGCAACTGCGCGGCCGATTTGTCCTTGTGCGGCTTCTGCAGACTGCAGCCTCTCAAAGTGGCAGTGCTCTTGGCCACTATGGCGCCCAATCCAGCAGACTAGAGCCTCTAGTCTAGAGCCCGGCCAGAACGAGGGTCTCAACAAAGGCGATTGCAAGGGCACTATTTGGGATGAGCTAAGCACCAGTTGCAACTTGCAACTGGCAGCCAGAAAATGGCGCAAATTTCCACAAGCCTAAGCGGAGATTGTCCCACAGCGAGAAAGGCTTGCCACTTGGACAAATCTGGGCCCAATTTTTCGCCCGTCTAGGCTTCTCTTTTGTTTTTCCTCTTCCCCTTTTGATTATCGATTTGGGACACGCCAAATGGCTAGGCCCGGACGCAGTTGATCTCCCATTTTCCATCTCTGTCTGCCCAGCTTAGAGCCAAGAGATCCAAGAGAACAAACACGATTTTCGATAAACAGGCCCGAAAGCGAAAAGCTGTCAGCACTCTTCCCTTTTGGAGGTGCGAAATTCAGGACAAATTAAAATGTTTCCAACACAAATAAAGAGGTTTTTTTCTTTTTTCTTTTTTTGCCTTTTATTTCTATTCGCCACACAAAGCAACTTGTCGTCGGCTCGCAAATGGAACGAGCCGAAGAGACAAAGAGGGAGAAAAATAATTTCCATTGTTTTTCTCTCTTCTTGCCACTTCTCTTCAGCACCTCTCTCCACTCTGCTCTCCCTTGCCTAATGTTGCCTTTTATCTTCCCCTCCAAGTCCAGCCATTTGGAGGGCCCTAAATGTTTGAGATTAAACTTGTTAGGCTAGTCTTCTGGCGAGCACAACATTGCTCAGGCTCACACACATGCAGACCCACTGGTCGCCAGACGGACAAATAATTGTCTGTGAGATTTTATTGTCGCTTTTTGGCCAATTCGACTCGATTGGACATTAACATTAAGATGGAATTAATGATGACAAAACACTGGCATAAGTGGCCAACACAAGTGGCCAACAATGAAGACACTGTGATAACCAAATGGTCAAGCAAGTGTTCTTGTTTTTCTTCCTGCCGGCCAGCTGGGGGTGCCGCTTCTTGTTTGGTTTGGTCATCTCGGGCGGCTAGAGAACAAACGAAACTAACAATCTGCTCATGAGATCACCGGGAAGCTAGTGGTGGCCAATTGTTCTCGGCCATTTTTTGTCCCTCTCAATTGCTGGCTCTTCAGATGGCCAAATGAAGTGCCAAAGAGCAAGACTGGCGGTTGGATGAAAGGGAGTCAAAGAGCGGCTTCTCTTGCAACGAGGGCAAGCAAATGGAGTAAACAAGCACCGCAAAAACAACAACAAATGTAACGACCGTTCAACTTGCATGATTTAGTGCGCCGGAATGTTCGATGAGAGTGCTCGCAGTGGCGCGCTAATTGTTGCAAATGTCGGCACGTCCTGCTTCGGTCCGGCCGTTGTGGCCCCTTCGTGGTGCGGCACGTGTTGCTTCGCGTTCGCAGCGAGCTGGCGTCTGTTCGCAGGCCAGCCTCTGCACTGCTTATTGCTTGGCTCTTTAGCCACCGACCGATGAGGAATAACAAGCAGAATAACAGTTGGTTGCTTTGGATGACCCACACCAAGCCGGACAACCTAAATGCATCATTGTCATCCACTCTTATCTTGAACAAATATTACAACTATTTTGGCAATAACATAGCGGAATCGAGGGAAGAGGGAAAAGATAGCGCCGCCAAATAACAGTTCACATCTCTCTCTTTTTTGATATAACCGCCACACTGGTACTGATATTATTGTTGACCAAACCAGAACTAGAGACCATCGAGAAACATTTCATGATCAAATATAACATTTAATACTGATAACTTCGAAAGGAACACACAACTCCTCCAATCCCCACACTAGAGAGTCTAGATAGAAGGCTCGTCACAATGTTACTGGACGCCCTCAGATGGAATATGCTCAACCTGGTTCGGGTGGAGTTGTTTTTCAATTGTTACAAATTATGGGATATATTCATTCATTCGTCGTTGAAATCCCCCTCGGGCCAATATGCCATTGCCTCATGTTTAATAACACTCTTTGCCCAATTAACCATACAGTTTAATCTAACCTGGTTCATGTCCATATATACCATCTATTTGGCGGTAGGAGTATGTGCCTGGGTTCACCGGCGGGTTTGGTTCTATCACAGGAGATTGAACCGTCAACAGGTGTTCGATTTGTTGAAACGAATGGAATTGGGCCAACATCGAGACTCTCTACAGTCGGAGCATACAAATCTCGGTGACCAGGTAACAAACTCTTCTAATGGCACTCTAAAGCACAGCTCTAAACACCACAATCACAACAATGGCACGGCATCCAATCATAGCTCATCATCGTCGAGCGCATCCGCTGCCTCAACAGGCTCGTCCGATAACACAAACAGTCTCCAAAGACAACGTTTTTCGGCCTACCAGCAATTCCTCTTGGTGGAGCCACGCCGAAACCACAAGGAGTTTGCCTTATCTCTCGCCCACTTGTCTCACATCTCCAAGTTGGCCGCCTCCGAGGAAGCCTACGACGAGATGCACTTCCAGCTGTTGACAACAAGACGCGACGTTGTCAACATACTGCTGCGTCTCATATTATTATCAGTGGGCACAGTGTTGGCAAATTTTTAACTGCACTCCAACCGTTTGGGTTGAGAGTTTCAGGAGTTCAAGAAAAACACAACCACTAGAGGGCGAAGAATCACTTCGTCGGATCGAAACTCATAGTCATCAATAATAATCTCATATGAACACATTGGCGCAACTGCTTGGTGAACGAAACGAAGGGAACAAATCGAAGAGCGTAATTGGAGCAACTTTGTAAATGAACAATATTGCACTGTGACCACAGCGAGCGAGTTCGGCATGCGAGGCGCTAGCCTAGCTTTTTGGCTGGACCAGCTGGAATAAAAGGAAGGAAACTGGGAGACTTGCCGGCGGGAGATGATGGCCACTTGGCAAATTTACCTGCTGGTCATCCTAATCATCTGGACTGTCGATGGACAGATCGATGGAGAGATTAGATAGGCCGACGGCTTGTCGGAAAGTAGTTCCCATTGAACGAGAGACAGTCGTGTTCCGATCTGTTGCGTTATGTTGTGGCTCTCATTCTTGGTGGCCAATTGGGCGGCCAGAAGAAGGCTCTCTTGTTATCGTTTCGCTTGGTCTCCTGCGGGCGCTCGAGACTGGGGGCGGAGCGTAATCATTTAGCCGAACGATATTGTTATTGTTATATAAGAGGAGGAGAGAAAGAGACGGCGCAACATGAGGCAACAATTTCTTTCATTCCTCGTGGAAGAAGAAGCGAGAAGCCAGTAATGCGCGCAGGCCAAGTCTTTGGGGAGGAGAAAAAAGGGCGCGCAGGTGGTGGTCGTGCAATTGGAAGAGTCGCAATTGCAATCTCACAAATTCTTTCCTCCTTTGTTGTCCTCCTCCTCTTTGCCAATTGTTCATGCTCAACAAGTGAGTGGCTCGCTCGCAATTTTTCCCTCCCAAATAGAGCTGCCTCCAAATAGACTCAATTGATTTTATCTAATTTGCGGCAGTTTTCCAACTCTCTCTCTGTGAGAAAGGCAAAAAGGGCCGCCCTAAGGGAAAAAAGCGGCGGAAAAGACGAGCAGAGTTCATTCACTCGTTTTTGGGCAAATTATCCCCAACCTAAGGTCTGGCAGACTGGCAGCCTGGCAGCCTCCAGTCTCAGGCTGCATCATGCGAGCCTGAGCTTGAGCATAAAGCTTGAGCAAGAAGCTTGAGCTTGGGGTTGAAGTCGAGTGGAAGGAGCGCACATTATATAGACTTGGCCGACTTGGCAGGCGGCTCATTATAGTTAGTTCATTGTCATGCCAGAGCAGTGGCAAGGCCGCAACAAGTGCGCGGCGAGCAAGCAGCGAGCATACAAGCAAAGCAGCGCCGGCCGCAGACAAGCACCGGCAGCAGCAGAGACAGTCGCAGGCCAATGAGCGCACTGCAGCAGTGCCATTCGACGCAATTGAATTCTTCTCCGCTCACTGTGCACTGCACTGTTGCGTGTGGCTTGTGGAGCCTTAGGACCGCCGTCTGTCCTAAGGCTCTTCGTCTGTCCTAAGAATCGGCTGCCTATTCTAAGCCTCCTCCGGGGCTGAAAAAAGATGCGACACACAACACTTGTCCATGGTGACGAGACACATTCCTCTCGGCTGAAAGAGGAGGAGCCCGACTGAGTCTTTGTGGCGCCTCCTGAGCTTCCTAAGCTTCAGAGGAGGAGGAGGCCAAGTGGCGTATTGGCGGCGACTTGGCGAGCAGAGTGGGCCAAACAGTCGAGCAGTGCTCAGTTGACGGCGCTCAGTTGACGCCGACCACCATTAGCGGCTTTTCACTAATCGGCCAGGCTCCTTTGTGAGCCCAATTTGGCCAAATTTCGCCAAGTTTCGCCGCCCCTTAGCTTTGCTTTGGTGTGCTTTGGTGTGTGGCAGCTTCTCGCCGACTGGCCGCCTCTGATGTGGCGAGACGAGCCGCCGGCGAGCTTCTGCTTTCTGACTGTCCACAGTCTCGCGAGACTCGAAGACAGTCAGTCAGACAGACAGTGAGAGGCAAAGAGGCAGGAAAACAACAACAACAACAACAACAAGTGGCGATAATCACGCGGAAATGGGCGCGCGCCAATTGTGTGCTCGCGGCGGGCCACTTGGCGTTCTTATGGAGAAGGGAGGCAAATTATTGGAAAATCAATGCTTGTGGCTTGTCGTGCGCCGGCGAGTGGCCAGTTTTGCGAGAATTTGAGTCTTCTGAGCTGTTCTGCTCTGGGCCAACTTGTTGCCTTTTCTGGCCTTTTCGGGCCTTTTGGGACCTCCATTGAGCTGGGCGGTGGCACACAAGGGCTTAGAGTTGGCGGCCAGAGAGGAGCTTCTTCTACGAGAGGAGAAGAGGAGAGAAGGCAGAGTGAGCGGAATAAAAATAGGCTCACTGCCAGTGTGTGTTTGTGTGCGCGAAAAGCAATGCTTGAACGGCCAACACTAAGCAGCGAGAACACAAAGGCGGCACTGAAATTGGCTGCAAACAAGTGCGCCACTTGAACTTGCACACAACAATTGCCTCCATTTGCAGCAGTTGCAGCATTTCGGCCGCCCCTTAGAGTGCCCTTAGAGCGCCTCCTCTGTGGCTCCTCTGCGCTTTCTATGCGCCTTCTATGCGCCTTTTCTATGCGCCTCCTTTGCGCCTCTGCTCCAGCGGCGCCACTCGAACCACTGGCCCGATCAAACGGGGGCCACTGTGTGCGCCCGCATGTGCCTATTTGCCACTTGCCACTTGCCACTTGACAAACAGACACACAGACGGGCTAACAAACAGACACAATTGGGCAAAAAACAACTTGACAACAACAACTGCAAAATAGGCTGGCAAAAAGTTGTCAATTGTTGGCCGGCTTCTGGAAAGAGAGAGAGAGAGATTCTTGGCGGCTTCTTGTGGCTAAGGAGCCGCCAAGAAAGAAGAAGAAACCAAAACGGGCCACTTGCAGCCTCTGGCTTTGCCTTAGACTCAGCCTTAGCCTCCGACTTTCTTGCCTTACTTGCCGCTCTCTTTCCCGCCGACAAACAACTTGAGGAATCAATTTTCGCCCCCAACCATTGGCCGCCCCTCAACGGAGGCTCCTTTTCATTCCGGGACAGTCTCCTCTCGCCTCTTCTTCTCCATTCTGCTGGCACTCTCACTGAGGCCCAGCTCAAACTGTGGGCGGCGGGCAGTCTTTGAGCGTGGCGGCCGGCGAGTTGCCAATAGGCCGGCTGGACAATCAGTGGAGAGTTCAAGTCTCTCCGGCGGAATTAAGCATCAAGAATTGGAGCAGCCTCTGCCAGTGGGCCCGCATCAAGCCCACAGACAAAGCTCCAGCGGCCGGCCCACTGGAGCGGCACCGGAAGTGGCCACGCTCCAGCAACAAATGTCGGCAGGCCGAGGGGGCGTGGTCGGTGGGCAGAAGCAGGCAAAAGCAAAGAGGCGTGAAGGAGCGCGCAAAGGGACAGAGCGTGCGGGACAGTGGCAATGTGCGAGGGCGTGGGCCGGAGCCCGAATTGTTTATTCGTTGTCCTAGAGTGCGGCGCGCGAGTGCGCGGAAAGCGGGTGGGCGTGGCGCCCGAATTTTTTTCGCAGGCTCGCTGTGCGCGCGGGCGCTAAGTGTGCGCGGCGGCGGCTGGGGACGAGGTTGCGCCGGCCGGCCAACAGGTGGCTCTGGCGCCGCCGGGCGAGAACTCGTCCGAGTGGGCGCCTCCACTCACACTCTGCAGCTCGTCGTCCACCACAATGTCCACCTCGTTGCACAGATCCTCCTCCTCCTGGTCCTCCTCCTCGCCCTCGTGGTCTTCGTCGAGCTCATGCTGCGTTCCGTCGAGCTCGTCGTCCTCGAGTTCGGCGTCAAGCTCGTCGGGCTCGCCGGCCTCGAGGCGCTGGTGGTGGGCGCGCAGCTCGTCCAGCTGGCGGCCGCCGAACGGGTCGAGCGGGTCGCCCATTTGCATGTGGAGCTGCGCTTGGGCGCGCAGTTGGTGGGCGCGCGCTTGGCGCTGGCGCCGCCTGCGCAGCTGGCTGGCCTGGCGTCTGTTGCGGGCGCTCTGCTGGCGCTGCTGCTGTCTGAGAAGGTGCTGCTCTTGGCGCTCGGTGGGCTGCTCGAGGTGGGGGAGTCTTTGGGGCGCCGGCGCCTCGTCGAGCTCGGCGTCGGGCTCCTCGCTGAAGGGCGAGGCGGGCGAGAAGAGGCCGGCCGTCTTGCGGCTCTGCTGGTGGTTGTTGCGGTAAAAGTCGAGCACCGAGGCGAAGGAGGACGAGTGCTGGTGGTGCTGCCCGTTGTGGAACCCTTGCAGACGCTGCAACTGTTGGAAGGTGTGCAAATTTTGCAGATTTTGCTCATCTTGTGCATCTCGCTCATTGCGTGCATTTTGCGCATTCTGGGCACTTTGCGCCCCTCGCAAGCTCTGCTCCGGCTCGCCATGACTCAGCTCCAGGTCCAAATCGTCGCCGAGCTGCTCCATGCGCGCCCGCTGCTCCCCCATGGGCCCCAGACTGGCTTTGTTTACATTTGCGCGCCCGGGACTGGAGGCGTGGCCGCCGAATGAGGTGGGCGTGGCGTCGGCGCGCGGCCGCTCTGCGTGGAGTTCGTGCGCGCGGTCGGCGGGCAGCGCGGGCGACGCGCAGGAGGCGTGCGGCGAGCCTTCGGGCATGGGCTGGGGCGAGCCTGGTTCGCTGTCGTCTGGGCCGAGCTGAGGATTGATGCGTTTCTCCTTCTGGCGTCTGTTGCAGAACCACACCCGAACCACCTCCTTCTCCATGCACAGACTGTCCGCCAGAAGGCTGATGTCGTCGCTGGTGGGCTTAGGGTTGCTCGTGAAGGCCTTCTCGAGGGCCAGCCGCACGGAGGTCTCGATGGAGGTGCGCTTCTTGCGGCGTCTGCTCACTATTATGTCGGCCGGGGGGCCGCCCAACAGGTGGTGGTGGTGGTGGTGGTGCAGCTGGTGGGAGCCGGGCGGACTCTGCTGCAGGCCGCCCGCCTGCTGCTGACCCGGGCCAGAGACCGCCGCTGCTGCCGCGGCCGCCGCAGCCGCCGCCGCCATCTGCTGGTGGAAGGGGTGGGCGCCGGCGAACGCGTGGAAGGCGCCCCCCGCCCCATTGGCCCCACACTCGAGCTCGCCGGCCAGCTGCTCGCCCGCCGCCGAGCCACTTCCGCCGGCCCCCAAAACGCCCCCGCAACTGTTCAGCAAGGCCCGATTGTTGGCCGGATTTGTGATCGAGCAGTCGGCATCGATGAGCCAGCGCTGGAGCAGCGGTTTCAGTTTGCACATGTTCTTGAAGGACAAATTCAGCGCCTCGAAACGCGAGATTGTCGTCTGGCTGAAGTCGTTTCCATAAAGCTTGCCCATCGCAAGTCCAACGTCGCCCTGCGTGAAGCCGAGCTTGATGCGCCGCTGCTTGAACGTCTTGGCAAACTGCTCCAACTCCTCCAGGTCGTTCATGTCTGTCATGTCGCCCGCATTTGCATTCGGCGCTTGCTGCTGTTGCTGCTGGCCGGAAGAGGACAACTTGACACCTCTGCAGCCGGCAGACTGGGGCCGGCCAGCCAGCTGGCTCGACAGATTGGCCGAGGGCGAGCCTGGGCCTGAGGAGTCGGCGGTTTCCGGTTCAGAGTCGTCTGGCTGGTTGCTTGTGTTTGATGCATTCTGCGACGAGCTGCCGTTGTCTGTCTTGCTTGAGGAGCACGACTCAGTGGAGAGTTGTTGTTGTTGCTTGCGGAGTTGTTGCTGCTGCAGTTGCATTCGGCGCAACTGGCTCACTGTGGGCGAGAGAGTGTGTGCGCCCAGAGAGTATCCTTGT
>Ga0058701_10002275_pt1 | contig 14414 bp, 6 predicted proteins | sample AgamicOrMae_FD_97039 | JGI IMG/M metagenome (GOLD analysis project Ga0058701, IMG submission 97039) | Agave microbial communities from Guanajuato, Mexico - Or.Ma.e | ecosystem: Host-associated > Plants > Phyllosphere > Phylloplane/Leaf | place: Guanajuato, Mexico | collected 2012-06-04 | reverse complement strand
TTGTTCTTACAGCGTCATATTTCAAGAAAAAATGACACAACTGTTTTTTCCTTGTGAGTTGTCCAAAAAAAAAAAAAAAACGTCGCCCCTTTAAAAAAATCGTCAAAAAATAGAGATTAACTTTGTGTTCTTCCGAAAAGGCCATTTTAGCGACAACCCTTACAACTCATCCCTGGGCCAAAGTTTTTTTTCTTTTTTTTTTTTTGAAGTCAAATCAGTAACCCTTTTTTTAAGTCTAGCAGGAGGATCCCTAAAAGAGTACCGTTTTGAATATCATAACTGTCTGCGAGTTAATCCAACCCCTCTTTAGTTAACAAAAGATCCGCCCGCAGTCCTTTTGCGGCTGCGGTGGTTGCGGCGACGGGCGTCGGTTGCGATCAGGCCGGGCCGAACCGCGTCGGGCCGGGCCGAGCCGGGCCGCCTCCCATAGCTCCCACATACAGACTGTTCGTGATGGGAGGGCCGCAGATCGCTCGCAACAATTTGGAGAAAATCGGTCGCCGACGACAATTTGCGAATTCATTTTGTCTTACTCATTTCCATCGCGCGTGACCGACTATATCCATAGAGCGATGACACTACCAAAGTTTTAGACAATATTACAATCGCCCAAAAAACTTACACTGAAATTCAAAATGAATCTTCCGCTAGAACATATTCAGTACCGGTAGGTTATCCTCCAGACTTTTTCCCGCTCAATTTGGATGACCAAATATCTATAAAATTTCAGACGATGATATTTGCAAATTTTCAACTCTGTGGACGATCTTGACCAAGAGAATAAAATAAAATAAAAAAATAAAAAAAATTAAGGAATAAAAGGGGAAAAAAGATTAACTTTGGTTCGATTTTTTTTCAAATATTTTGGATTTTTTACCCTTTTATTTATCCAAAAGCTACTTTCATTTTATCATTTTTATTTTGAATTAATTTTGACCACTGGCTATAAATATCTTTAAACAAAGTTTTCCTCCGATAAAGTTCTCTTGAGGATAGGCCTAGAAAAATTTTGAGAACACGCAGGCCTAGAAACATTTTAAGAAACCGCATTGTAACTTATGTAAAACTTTCAGGCTTAGCCCCCCCTCCCCCTCCACCGCTCCAGACCCCTTCATTCCAACGTTGTTGTTCAGTATGAGAAACTTCACGTTCGGAACGAAAAAAAAAAAGTAAGGAAAACAAGCACCTCGTACTTCCTGTGTACATTGAATACCTCCAACCTGTACCCAAGTGTCATTCAGCATTTTAACATGGATTGTCTCGCGGAGCACGGAGAGCGCAGGAGGGAGAGAGAGAGAGAAAAAGCGCCACGGGGATATTAAGGTGTGTCTAAAGATTCTCCCCAGCAAGTATCAGATACAGCTAATCAATGAGCGCATGCCACGGCGATACCATTCATAAACAATGCATCGTCCGTCTCACTCTGCCTCACACCCACACACCTCTCTTTCTCTCTCACACGACGCCCATTTCCGTTTTCGATTCCTTTTACACGTTTTCCGCCGTACTACAACATACAACCGGCACAAACAGTATCGAGGCTTTTCCAAGCTATGACCTTAAACCACAGATTCCAACCGGAGGGGAAAACATACTATGGGACGACCAAGAGAGCATCACGAAGATTCGGAATCCCAGAACGGAATCCTTACTTTATTCCAAAATCGGTATTGCTGTCTGGACAAAAATAATATTTAAAGAAATAAATAAAAATTGGTGTGTTGTCTCTATCTAAAATTCAAAAACCTGCACCGAGTCAAAAATTACAAAAATGTTATGGCTATTCCAAAAACAGATTTCTGAAATGATTCCAGAATCACAATGCTATTTCAATTCCCAAATCAGATTCCTGCCCCGATTCCAAATTTACAGTCCTATTCCCAAAATCAGAGTCCCATCTTAAATTTAAAAAAAAATCAGAACCATAGATTGATTTCCAAATCTGAATCCTCCCTCGATTCCAAAACAGAAAGTCCTATATCAGTATCATGCCTTGATTCCTAGATCAGTGTCCTGTCGAGCCAAAATCAAAATCCTTCTGAATCCTAGAACGGAAGTCCTCCATTCTGGTTGCACGAAATCCTGTCGTGATCCACAAAACTGTATCTGCTGATTGTTATAATTTTGTGTCATGTCAGAACTAGACTGCAGTCTTATTCTAACATCTAAAATCCTGCAAGATTTTATAGACTTTGCCAATTCAAAAAGATCCCTATGTCCATACTCCTTGTCAGCGGGGTATGAGACGTTCAAAACATACGAAAAAAAATAGTAAGAAAAGAGGTTTAAATGGTCAATGGTTGAATTGAACGCGATTTCGAGCCAACGGAAAGTCCACCAACTCGAATCTTGATAATACTTCGAAAATGCGGGTGTCGGTAGGATGAATCAGCATGAACCTGACCATACCTAATGGCTTTTGGATGGGGCTGTACCTTCATTGACATGTCAGGGATACGTCCAGGCGGAATGACGAAGCTGAGCTAAAATCGCCAAATTGATTTAAAAAAACTGGTGTTTTCGTCTCGGATTTAGGAAAATGGGTGTTTCAACGTGCGTGTAAGTCCTCCGTTAGTAATTAATGTCTTGCACCGTGCCTTTAAAATGGCGACTCCTGAATTTTTTTTTTTGGGGGGGGGGAATTCCTTTGGGCACGATTGTATTTTGGCGGCATTTTCGAGGCGCGGACGATTTCGCTGAGCGGATAATCGCCATCGCAAAAGCGCCGGCAGGCTCACACTGGCCGGGATCACGATCTTGGATTGGAAAGACAACGCGTAATAGGAACTAATTGATATGTGCTCGCCGGTCACCGGTCCCCGATCGTCGATCCCCGATCAATGGTCTTCGCCCAGACTCGTCATGTGACGACACGCAGGATATGTGCTCATATCTATAACAACCCGTAATTATAAAGTGCATTTGCTCTCTTATTGTTTGCTGATGCTAAAGCTAGATTATCAGCATTTATTCAAAACTACATAGATAGCCGATAAATTAATTGTAAAAGATCGACTTTGTTTAAAACAAGAAATGGGTTTGATGCTATTCGATCCATATGACTCAACCTCGCCTTACAAATTTACCTTCTTACATGATCACATACGATGACAAATAAATTTTCTGATATAGCTCATTGCGATGTTGTACCGTGCGACAGGGGGCACTCTTTTTAATTTTCATTTTTTATTGCCGTTTAATAGTGTTGCTATTTCAAGCTGCAAGCCAATATTAAGTAGACACTTGTTCTAATCAAAATGCTCTACTTGATATCGCTTCAAAATTGAGTTAAAAATTGGACCACCTTTAAATATCTTAACTAACACACTTTTATTCTTTAAAAAATAATCATTTTAGATACTGATGAGTATGAGGGCAGTGAAGGATTAAGAGTATCATTATCGTCGGATATTTCATTGTTGCCAAGAGATCACAAGTCTTTTCACTGGAAAAGGATTAAAAAAATTAAAGTATTTAGGATCAATACTCACAGGAGTTTTTGTTCATTGTTATACATATTTTTTTTAATTATCATGCGATTGTTTCCAGTGTAGTTAGCTAGCTCATCGCTAGTTGCAAAAACAATCAGCGCGTTTTCCGATTCTTTGGCAACAATCCTAGTTTAGGCCTCGAAACTATTTATGGCCCCTTGTGCCAATTTGATCTAGAGGAGAGTTTCTTTTTCACGGCCATTGTTGTTAAATTACAGTGTTAGCGTTGATCAGAGTATTGTTGGCGGGTCGGATACTAATCTGTCCCGATTCTGTCCTCTTTAGTATCGTTTGTTCCACTGTCAAATATTGCGCCGTGTGTTTATGGGTCCTTTTGTTTCTCTTTGTTGGACAAAAGAAAACGTGTTGTACGTGTCTTGTTTCCGTCTCTCTTCCGCCTATCATACCATCGCGCATTGATTTAAGGGTGTTGCTTTTGACAACTTTGCAGATTGCAACCGACTATTTTGTCAGCGCGGCTGTTTGTCACGAAGCGGCTAAGCAAGCCGCAAGTTCGGCATCGACAACATACGATGTGAATGTTATTTACTTATCGAGGTGGCGAATAGAGCTTATATCCGCTCCGTAAACGCCTGCGAGAAAGTCGGGGAAGTTTGATCAATTTGATGTTCTTCATGTTGAAATGAAGATGATTACTCTCGTAATAAACATTTTAATTAAAATGTTTGAGCTCACGTGCATGAAATACCCATTTTTTGTGACTACGCAGTTTCTTCGCTCTAAAATTCAATAAAGCCAAATCAATAAAAAAAATCAGATAAAGCCAAAAATACTCTGTTAAAAAATTGCAAAATTACCTTTCTCGAAGTCGAAAATTGATTGATTATTGAATTTATACGAAGAATTATTTTTAAAAAGTTTTTGCCTCCGATTTTTCACATGTATTTTTTAAAAGATTTTTTTTTGTAAACTGGATTGTTTTACAAATGTTATGGATTTTTTTAAATTTTCATTTTTTATGTATTTATTTTGCTCAAAGGAAGCTTGAAATTAGCTGACGAAAATATAGAGTCATGATAGATGACAATGCGTATATTTAAAATACATCTTGAGTTGCCGAAATATAGGAACAATGTACGAATTTTTAATCCAAACAGCAGAGATATCGTTGGCCGGTAGGATGCAACTAATGATAACAATTTAAGGAACGGCATGAATTCATCATTTTGGTCAAGCCTATGTTTGGAAAAACGTCGGCATAAACGGTACAGTAACTGCTGCCCCAAAATAAGTGGAGCAGTCCAGCACAAGGGGGGCACCGACCCGCGCGTCGAAGTCTCCGGCCAGATCTGTCAATATTGGAGCTTTTTCGTCTCCAATTCCCGCACATTATGCCTAATGATTGAATTTAAAAGGGCCGGGCGAACGCGTTATTATCCGTGTTCCCATTCAAACGGCTCTCACCAGTAATTTCTTTAGGTGAAAAAAAAGGATGTTGTTGTTGGCAGAGTATCCATTGTGTGTGTCACAAGACAACGGTGCTTCAGGACCGTAATTATAAATATTTTTCCCATCTTTTTTTTCTTCGCTTTGATTTCACAGCAACGCCCAACCAATGGAAGCACGCCGCAACGCGCGCCGGCGTGGCGCGGCGCGGAGGAAGTGAAGGGAGATGGGGCAAAGGTCAAAGCTATTGCAGAAGGTGGGGTAAAAGCGACGGCACAGGTGCCCTGCGACGTCTCGCCTCAGCCACGTCAACTGACAACTCACTTCAATCCCCGTCAACGAGTAAACTTCAATAAGACGTAAAATCGGGGGGCAATCGCTAGCGCCAAAAACCACAAGCGCCAACGCCGCAAGCGCCAATCCGTAACCGCCAAACGAGAAAAAGTCGCAAACGCCAAAGTTGGTATAGGTTAGGTTATGTTAGGTTAGGCTAAGTTAGGTTAGGTTAAGTTAGGTTAGGTTAGGTTAAGTTAGGTTAGGTTAGTATTGCGGTTAAGACCTTTGGCGTTTCCGACTTTTCTCGTTTGGCGCTTGCGGCGTTGGCGCTTGTGGTTTTTGGCCCTTATGACAGCTACCCGTAAAATCATATTTGGTGACATCAACGATAATTCGTTTATCAGGTAGTTCCTCTAGAATTTGAAAATACCACAATTTCGATGGCAGCGTTTGGGTCAACCTCTTCAGTTCGACCCGAAAAAGTCACTGCAAACTATCTCCAGTGACCATTTCACCACCTGATAAACTTTACCCAGCACCTTTACCAAACACCCCATTACCAGTTATTGGCCCGAATATCTCCTATAAAACTCATTTCTACCTCCGACACATACTGATTCCGAGAACTGGCACTAAATTAATTCCCCCCTAAAAATACTTTCCGCACCTTGGGGCTTTCCGCCCCTAAAAACTCGCCGTGCTGTCATTCTCAAAAAAGAAAAAAAAAAGACGGCCAACCTTAGTTTCTGTGTCGTTCGGCCTTCGGCCCAGTGACATATATCATCTCTCGAGCTTCACACATTTCAGATTTTATTCGGCTTTCTTTTGGTCAACAATGCAGGTGGGTTAGGGTCGGGGTCGGGGAATCCGGTCGGCGCGGTGGAAAGGGCATGCGTCACAATGTCTAGCCCAAACACTCGGAGTTCATCTCCTCAGGTAGATTCCTGGCCCAATCAACTTTGCTTTTATTTTATGTGTCAAGGAGAGGATTAAGGAAAACGATCCAGGCATTCTTTAAAGCGGAAATTGCCTGCATTTTAGGAAATGACGCAGTGTTTTCTATGTCCGCGAAACATTTCTTCACTTACGTTTTGACAAAAAAAAATGAGTTAATTTTTAGATAACTAAAACTTTTGGGGGGCATTTGATAGCGCCAAAAACAACAAGCGCCGATGCCGCAAGCGCCAGTCCGTAACCGCAAAACGAGAAAAGACGCAAACGCCAAAGTTCGTATAGGTTAGGTCAAGCTAGGTTAAGTTAGTTTAGGCTAAGTTAGGATAAGTTAGGTTAGGTAAGGTTAGTATTGTGGTTAAGACCTCTGGCGTTTGCCTTTTTTCTCGTTTGGCGGTTACGGACTGGCGCTTGCGACGTTGGCGCTTGTGGTTTTTGGCGCTTATGACAGCTACCCAAATTTTTTGTTCGGGGATATATTACAACAAAGTCATTAACACTCGTATCAGTAACGCAACAAAAACATTTATCACGCGCTATCAACATAAAAAAGCTAAGTTGGGACATCTTGAGAAGTAATAATTTTTACGAAGATCTAAAATTGTTACATTATGGTATGTTGAATCGGTTGCATATATATGTTAGTGAATAAGAGTTCTGCGCACGGTGGCTAGTAGCTAGGAGTGGGTGAGAAATGATGAACAGTTACGGAAAGTGAGTGAAGCTGTTTCCTAGCGCCAGAAGTAATGTGAAGGAATACCTTTCCATCTGTAGGTGTAAGTGGTGTATGGCATGGGTCTGGCATCTCAACGCATTATTAAAGCCCTCGTTAAAGCAACTTTATTGCCCATTATGTAGATCAACCTCTCATAATTCAGCAGCAATTTCTGGAATTTAGCCATACATTCACAATTTATTTAGCAGTTGTTTCAGAAATTTAAGCACTATTTTGAGGAGGTTCATTGTTTTGAAGCACCTTTGATTCCGATCGGAATTAACACAACCTGGAATATTAACCCAAATTTTGTTTTAGAACATTTAATTTTTACGACCATAACACTATTGAACAACTGTTAATTTATAGGACGCGATGTAGAAATAAGCGTATGGTTACTTCGTAACACCCTCATTTGGTAACAATCATTTATGGTTTTAATAATTTCTTGTAGATTTAGTTCCTAAGATAAAAAATGAAGTAAATTGTAACCACTGAACCCAACAGCGAAAAAAAAATTTCATATAAATTATAAGGAATTATGTTAAAACTAGTGAAAAAGAAATGAACGAGTTGCGTATTATGGTCAACTCAAGAGAAATCAAACGAAAAATTTTAGAAAAGACTTCAAAACTAAAGGTTATTGAAAAGTCTAAAATATCGTGTTAGAAGCCTAATTACGAGACTAATAACAGGGGTCGGGAGTTTGTCGTGAAACTTAACGTCGTTCCGATGAAGTTATTTAAAAATAAACAAAAGAGAGTTCATTTGGCTCCCGAAAACGAAAACCATTCCAGGTCATCTATCGTGACCCTTGTTATCCGGACCCCACTTGAGCCATTGTAGCAATAGAGTAACGACGCAAGATCGGCTAAACAAAGCATTTCTCAAAACAATGCGGCAATAAGTCTGTGCCATGCACCCTAGTTCGACGGGGGGAAAAAACAGGGGGAGAAGAGGAAGTGTGCGACGTAGATATTTAAGTAGGCGGTAAAAACCTTTTGATTAATTTGCGGAAACGTTTTGACTGATACTAAAAGGTCGGATTTCGCCCACTGAGTGTCAAGCTAGCTCAGTCTTGACGGCTTAGCATTTTTATACAGATCATAAAGATCCGACTTGACTGTGGAGGTCATCACGTTAATGCAAGTATCTACAAGAGCGCATTGTAGGTAGAAGCTATTTATAAGAAGACACTTTTAGAGATTACCATGTAAAATTAAAGTTTCGCTCTGAAACGAAATATCTGCACTTATAAGGTTTTGAATTAGTTTTAAAAGGATCGCCAAAATTGGATGACTAGCTGCCGTGATCGCAGTGCGGTTCCTGTGCGGTCACGTTGCGGTCATGGCGGAGGCGAGGAGAGGGGCACATCGGCGAGGATCGCCCTGGCGAGGAGAGGACCACCGTCACGATGGTGGTCACGATCAGGATGGGTGTGGCGTCGTTGAGCGACCTCTCTAAGCCGCATCACCTTTCTGTCTCTCATGATCGTGACACCAGCAGATATCTTCGGAGGCCAAAAACTGGGATGGATGCGGGAAGTTATAGCGACTTCGATTCGCGTTAACTATTGACGCACTTCAACACGATCTTGTTTCAAGATTTAGTTTATCTTATATGGATTCCTAAGAATAAGTTTCGTTTGATTTTCGTATTCCTGACGAAGAGATATCTTCCGAAATTGAATGTCAAAAAAGTTCTTCAAGCGTCAAAAAGTTTTATAAAGGTTTTCCAAATTCGATGATCATGTTTCACTTTCTCTTTTGCCTGAAAGGTATTTCTTCTTTTTTAAAAAATTCGGCACTGTAAAAAAAGAATAGGAGAATTTTAAATTCAGACATGCAACAAAGTCAAATCATTGGCCTGAAAATTTTTCAGCCCGTGTATTTACTGAATTTCAACTATATCGTTCTTAAAATAAGCAGATTAAAGAAATTAAAAACCTAAAGTAAATTAAAAATCTGAATTTAAGATTCTAATTTTTACAATGTAGGATTAGTTAAAAGAAAACAAAAATTAGGAAGTCAACGGGGATGGATTTAATAAATAATACGTAATTAGTGATGCTTAAGGTCATAATGGGAAGTGTTATAGCAGAAAGTCAGCAAGAAAAGTACTGCATCAAAAAATATATAATAAGTACTGCCGTAAGGAATTAGTTTGTATATAAGGAATTATTCCGTATATTTGTCAGTTACTTGCTTTGTCAAGGCCGCAAAATTTTTCATGCCCTTGTCTGTGTACTTTGCGGACCATAGACTGAGTAAGCGAAGCACTCGAAAAAATAAAACGAGCCATAAAACGAGTCATGCTTCGTCACTGACTGATTGTAAAACCAATCCGATCGCTGTTACACCCCTTAAGGTGTCGCTACTCAAGGGATGCTCCCATTCAGACGTATCTCTTCTCTCTGGGGGACATATTTCACAACTGGAGCATTGCCCAATCAAGTAGCCGTACCTAATGAGTAAGACGGAGATAGTCTGCGTCGTCCGTGGGGAGGCGAGAGGCAAGGCGAGGCGATGCTGGCGAGGCGCGCCACACTAGGGGAGAAGGCCACAGACTAGTTATGACGAGTAACTACTCCACGGGGAAGCAGTTTTTACCTTTAGTCTATGAAGACGTTTGAACGAACTCGATTGCCCTCCGCTAATTGAATGCCCCCGCGAGTTTTTCCATAGACAATACCACAATACAGTTTGTCCGTGCCGAGAATATACCAACGTTTGTGACTGAACATTTTTAGTTTGATCTCTAATTTTGGTTGACAACTTTTTCATATTTTGTGTCGTTAAGAGGTGAGGTTCTGATTGGAATACAGATGTCCGTAAACATAGAGGAAGATTAAGAATCGGCTTAATACATTCCACTGCGAGTATGTTAATAGACAATGATTTTTTTTATTATTTGTTGGATATTTTTTAGATTTAATTGCAAGAACGCGATGTAAGATTGCGCTCTTAAAACGAGCAAGTGCCCGTTCGGTTTGACTGGGTTAAGTTTTAGATAAGGTTTAAAGTTTTGAGCGGTGAAATCCGGCGTCGGCGAACTTTATGCAAGGCATTCCTCGGAACGCAGATTCTGTATCGAATTTGGTGAGCTAGTCGAATAAACATCGGATAAAATAGAGAGCAAGTGAAGTCTACAAGACGAGGGCACTAAAGCAGTCAGCTTGTATGAGGCCACCCACAAATGCGTTTTATTGTTCAAGAGATTTTTCGCGACAAACAACAGCCACACAGTGGAGTAACATACACTGATTTATTGGACACACTCCCCTTAAAATCGCGGGAAACACTCGACAAATCACACCTACTTTTTAAAAAGGTAAGCTTTTCTCAAAAATCACCTAAAAAATCAGAAGGCTCATCGAGCTCAATTTAGACACAATCAGATGTTATCAAAGGCAAGTAAAAAAATTCGCCAAAAAATATTAACGTCAAAAAAAATCTTAAGGAAAAAAAAAACGTAGAGTTTTGAAGATATCAACGTACGAGACGCTGCAGGGTGTGTGGCCGAGGGTTTCGGTACGAAAGCTTGATCAGCTCATTCGGCAAAAATCGCAGTTTACATTCGCATTTTCTGGGCGTTCATCAAATTATGAAGAAACCGGCAACGTTTTTCTTCTTCAATATCACACCTCGATGAATCTCAAGCGTAATAACTTAATTCAAATAAAAAAAAATTGAGCAAAAATCGAAAAAAAGCAAGGGGTACACACCTACTTTTTTTCGTTTTTTTGTCCAAAAATTTTTATTCGAATTTTCAAGTTATTACGATTGAAATTTATCGAGGGACAGTAAAAAAGAATAAAAACGTTGCCTGTTGCTTTTTAATTTGATTGAACACCACGAAATTACGAAAATAAAATGCGATTTTCGCCGCATGAGCCGAGAAGGTTTTTCGTGTCGGAACCCTGCCATCATCCCGGATGAACATTTCAAAGCATACGAACAGCTCTCTAAAAAGATGATACTCGTTTACTATCAACCGAAAGGACTCAAAGGGTGCTAGATTAATTAATATGCGAGGTTAGGTTGTTGCCCTGCAGGTCAGCTGACTTTCCATGTCAGATACATTCGTATAAATGCGTAGATCAGGTGGAGCAGTGAGAGCTTCCCCTAGGAAGATCAAGATGGGGTCAGGGAAGTAGAAGAAAAAACGCCAAATTATTCTTTTATTCCCTCAGACACTTTCCGGATGTGTTTACCGCTTGAAACAAGGGCTGCCCTCGCTTACCTTCGGCTTAGCGGCCAATTAGACCGTTCGTGTGTCTCATTCGGTATCGTGTCGATTTAATAGCTGCGGGAACTACATATTTTAATAATATATTCGATCTCGCGTTAATTTATTCGAAGCGCGTGTGTACACAATCATAATCAGGTGTCATGAAATCGTTCGGATTGACTCATTCCTAGAGCGGACGAATATTTTTTAATGTGTTCAATTTGATCCTCAACTATCAGTTTTGAAGGTTGCTCTTTCTACCTCTTATTGTGTTCAACGTTCGATCGACATTTTTTAAGAGGAATGAAGACAACCGCTTTAGTTAAATTAATAGAGGTTCAATGTCAGTAGGATTAACCTAAGCTTGAATCACTCAGACTAGATCAACCATGCTACAAATTTTTTTTAAATAGAAGCATTTTAAAAGTGCATTTTACTGATTTTAAAACGTTGAAAAAAACAATATTTGACATTAACAAATATCAGACGTGTTTCAATTTTAAGTTTTTTAAAATTTGGAAGCATCTGAAGAGTCGAATAACTATTGAAGAAGGTCCGAAATTCAACAAAAAAAAATCTTAAAAGTTTTTTTTTTCTTCGCAATCATATGTCAAATATATGAATGAAATAAACCAATATATGAAATATATGTTAAAATAATTTCCTAAAAATGGAAACTGTTTGCCAAAAATTTTAGCACACGTCCGATAATACTGAAAGAATTTCGAGCTCTTCCATCAAAAGGTTGAAATTCTAAAAGGATAGTAAAATGGGTTGAAGCGAAGACTCCCCAAGATAAGTTGTGAAGAGAGCAGCTAGACAATGGTGTGACCCCCGCGACCTACAAACCGGGGACGGGGCACCGGCCGGCACCCTTACGAAACATTCGTCTCTTTGAAGATTTTCTCCCCCCCGTCAACGTTCCGGTCAAAAGATTTGGGGAGATGCGAAGAAAAGAGTGGATGACCAGGACCTGGTGACCGCACCGGCGCACCTTTGCCGATACATTGCCTCGGCCAACCTCTGGCCGGTGCAGGCCAGGCCCGCCAAGGGGGGACACTACCAAACAATTTGCTTCGGTTCGTCATAGGGTGTTCCTCGGTCAAACTGTGGGAAAACTTTGACCAACTTGGGCTAGCGTCAACTCAAAATTATTCCTCCTTTTTTTTAATTAAAAAAAATAGAGGCACGCGACACGGATAATAAAGTACCTGCTGAAAGTTTTATTTAAGAGTGCGCAGGTCCGAAGAAATAAATATATGGCTCGTTCTTTTTTTTCTCTAAAAATCTTGAAAGGTTACTTGCATGCAGTCAGGTAGAGGCCTCAAATCGAAATGATAAATCATCAAAAAAATGTGATTAGTAAACAATCAAAAAAAAAAGCGGCAATGAAACAAAAATCATGGAAAGATTTGAATTTGACGTTTATTAGGTTGAAAACTTTACGGAATAATCAGAAAACGGTTTGATTCTTGATTTAACACTTTGAACACTAAACCAGCAAATGCAGGTCAAACAACTGTTGGTTGACTTCTAAAGAAGTTTTTGAAACGATATCCCGGTTGAGTAGATATTCGGGGGATCACGTGCATTGCAACAAACGAAAAAAAAGGGAGATGATGAATGAAGAAAATTTTTACTTTGTACACCATGGGCTGATAGAAATACGAATTGAACGTTTAATATGTTGAGGGAGATATTTGGGGAGTTGATCCTAGGTGAGAAATCGTTTCGGAGCCACAGAAATCCATCGGGGTCGCATCTCGCCCACGTGTTGTCCGAAATGACTTTGCGGTTGTCGAATGATGGTTGTCGGCCGATTAGGGCTGTCTTTTGTGATGCGTTTGACAACGTCCCCGATCGTCCCCCGCGGATTCGACATCGCGACGCTGCATACGTACAAACTGCCTATCCAAACCAACTTAGTCACAACTCAGGTTTTTCCCACAGAGGGAGCTGAAGCAAAAGTAGGCCTGTGGCTAGACACACTACGGAATTCTGCGTTTTTGCAATTTGAGTATTTTATTGAAAATGTCAATACCAGCGCTCCGTGAACATTTCTATCACAAGTTAAAACGTTTGGGATCCTACCAAAAAAAATGGAATGTCACCTTCAAGTTTGCGCAAAGAGAAGTGCCTACTCAAAAATTGGAGAGGTAATTTTTTTTTATCGTACTTCTACAAGCTCAAAAGACTCAAGACGGAGCCTAACCACTTCAAAGATTAAAAATATCGAGTTTATCAAGCCTTGAAAATTTGCATGTTTACCTACACAGCGTCTAAAAATCTGCAGAAAAAAATGAGTGCATTTTAAAAGAATATGTGAAATACAATTCTAGAAAAAAAATTAAAAGTACTTCTTCCCAAATTTAGAATTCTCGAACATTTTCGGAAACGAAAAACAAAAATGTTTATAAAAGGTATGTTTGAGCTTGATGTTACGAAAATATTAAAAAAGACGACAAAACCCTCTGCAAAATTTGTACTTTATCAATTTAAAAAAATAATAAATAATTATCATTGTGTAAGGCAATTTTCCAATCAAAATAGTTGCCATTCCGCAAAAATTTCCAGAAAAAAAAATTTAAAAAATGCTGCTACCTGAAATGTTTTCCAAGTATTTCCCGGTCCCAAATCGGCTTTAACCCATCGTTTTTTGAAGGTTAAGAATTAGTATAGGCGAGCTGAGGTGCTATGACGGGCCTATGACGCATCAGAATCCATTTCCTGCTTTCGAGAAATCGAACGTGGCAAAGGTAAGCGGGCATTAGCTAAACATGTGGACAGTCTGCCGCAAAAGTATTCTCCGCGTCACGCGCTTGCATAGGTCGTCAACGACCACGTCGACGATAAGGCGGTGACATGTCGGATCGACAGCTACTTACAACTCATCGAAATTTCAGATTTTATTCCAGGAGTGGATCTTGAGGGCAGATCTTCTCCCGTGGATCCACGGATCAACAAAACTTTCGGAGAGATGACAAAGTCGAAGCCAGCCGTGGTTTACAGCACGTGTTTTTATCGGGGACCGTTAAGCTGATGCTATCGTTATGGGGAAAGGCTACCGATATGTGAGCCGCGCTGCTTTACCTGACTTAAGGTTTTTTTCAGCCAATCGCGATGGCGCCTCGCCGCTATTCGCCGGAAAAGTCGATTTATGCTGGCGACTCAGTATAAATTTTGAGTAGAACTTCCCAGAAACATGATGCCTACTTTCAGCCTGTTTCTATCTGCAAACGGAATCCACCCACCCGGTCAACTACAGCCTAACCTAGCCAAAGACAAACAACCTCGACCTATATTTGTAACTCTTCAGTAATTTATGAGATGAAATATTACATTAA
>Ga0058701_10002274_pt1 | contig 14415 bp, 18 predicted proteins | sample AgamicOrMae_FD_97039 | JGI IMG/M metagenome (GOLD analysis project Ga0058701, IMG submission 97039) | Agave microbial communities from Guanajuato, Mexico - Or.Ma.e | ecosystem: Host-associated > Plants > Phyllosphere > Phylloplane/Leaf | place: Guanajuato, Mexico | collected 2012-06-04 | reverse complement strand
GAGCCGGCGCTCAGCTTCTGACTTTTGGCCCCACTTTTTCCCTCCTCTCGATCAAGCAGAATCCAGGTTGACAAATGGATTTGGCCACATCTCCTCTGGATTGGCGCAAATTGTCGCCAACTTCTCGAGTTGCCCTTAAACGGCCATTGGAGCCAACGGGCGGCTCTCTTTCCACCGGCAACTGTGTGCGTTTCCAGTCCGCCTTCAATGGAAAAGCACCATGCCTTAGCCATTGAAGCAGGAGGCGAGCCAATGGGCCTGGAATAGTCCCAATTGGACTCATTGGACTCATCCAGTTTTGCGTTTAGGACAAGAGTCAAAGGAGAACTGAGCTGCTCAGTGTGTGCAGTTTGGGGCCGCCAAGGTGGCCTGTTGAGTGTGGCTAATGTGGTTTTGGGCGAAAACTGGCCCATCGGCTAGTCGTAACTGCAATTTCGGGCCCAATTTGGGCCCGCTTGGTCGCTGCAAACTGGCGCCACACTGGCTCGTTTGGACGACATTCAAAAGGCAGTCTAGTCTGTCCATTGGGGGCGGCCCATTCAGCAATTTTGGGGCGGCTCCATCGAGGCTGCTCATGGGCCGAGCAATATGGCCATTCACTCAGCTTGAGCTCTGGAATTCCGCCCAAAGAAAGAAACACTGCTCGTTTGTTGCACATCACCAGCGGCCCACACGGAGCTCTGGAGGGAAGCCCAGTTGGAGATTTATTTATTTGCACTCAGTTATGCCCATTTCTCACCTCTGAGCCCTCGGTTGGCGCTCCTAAGGTGGCACCGAGCTGCCTGGAAAGGCCACTCTCTGCGGTCCGAAAGTCAACTGCAAGCCAACTGAGCGCCAACTACGAGCCAATTGCAAGCCAACTGAAGGCCAACTGCACCTAGTCCAGCTCGAGCCGGTCGGGAATTCCAGTGGCAAATTGTGTCCAGTTGTGGGAAGGCTCTGGGCGTGCCTTTTGGGCTTGGTGCGCAACCAATTGAACGAGTGCGGTTTCTTCTGTTTGCTTTGTCACCTTTGTTTGCCTTCGGGCGGCCCATTGGCGCGCCGCAGCCAAACAGGCACCAAGCACACTCGCCCCATGGAACAATGGCGGCCCAAGTGGCCAAGTGGGCCCAAAGTCAAACTGGAGCAGCCGCGGGCCATCCACAGGCCAAAAGAGCAGCCCCATTGAGGCCCCAAGCAAAGGACAAGTCGCCGCCAACTCCGCTCGGCCCGGCCCACACATTTGGGCCCCCGATTGAGTGATCATCTTGATGGAATTTGCCTCAGAAAAAAAATCTCTGCCCCTGTCTGTCTGCCCGTCTGTCTGTCTGCCTGTCTGTCTGGCTTCAATCTGGGCTTGGATTGAGGGGCGACATTTGATCCGCCGGCTTGACTTTGGGGCCCGGGCCCCAAAAGTCTCCAAGTGGATCTGCAAAGGGAGGCAACTGGCTGGAGGTTGAGATTGAGATTGAGTTTGAGAAACAAGCTGATTTATGATGCAACCAGGCTTCTCTCGCTTCTCCTGAGCCTGGCCCGCACCTAAGCGCGTGTGAGCCCCAGTGACAAATCAATCAAGTCGCCCCAATGCGATCGCCCTACTCTTGGGGGCCTCACGTCACACTAACCCGAGTCACTTTTGGCCCTCGGCGACTAATTCGCTTTCCTGATTATCGGCCTTCTTATTAGCTTTTTGGCCCCACCACTGCTGTTCCCCAGTGGCAACCAATCGTCGCCCTGGGCCAGTCGCGCAACTGGTTGGCGTGATAATCCTCCTCGGTGGCCCCAAGTTGGCGGCCGAAGTTGGCCAACTGGTGGTGGTGGTTGGGCCCGGCGTGTGCTTGTGATGGATGCGCGGACTGGCCCGCGCGACGAACGCCCGCCTCTCTGCCCGCAGGCCCGCCCGCAGCCAATCCCAAGCGCGCGCTGCGGGCCACTGCTGCTGCTGCTCGTTCGCCGCAGGCCCGCGCTCACCGCACACTCGCCCGCAACAAGCACGCAAGCACGCGCACACCAACCGCGACCTATAAGGCTGCCCCAATGCTTAGTGTTGGCCGCCGGCTTCCAGTTGGCGGCCCAAAAGGGAGCCAGAAACGGGCTTCAAATTTGGGGCACACGAAAATAGCCAAGGACTAGGGCTGGAAAGGGGCCGTCATTTTTGGTTCTCAGTTAGAGTTGGTGGCAAATTGGCCGCTCTGCTTGGAGCTGACTGGCTGCGGGCCATTGGGGAAAAGTTAAAAGTTTATCAATGAATTTTGAGGAAAAAAGAGGACAGGAAAGGAATTGGAAATTAGCATACGAACAATAAGGCCGCCTGAGGAAGAGAGGCGAAATGGGGCCCAAAGTTGGACACAAACAGGAAACGGGCCCCAGTCTGTGGCGCGAACTCGGTGTGATATCTCAATGCTGTTGGCACTTTCTCGTCCGCTCTCATTGGGACCATTATTATGGCCATTATTGCGATTAGTATTAGCAGATTTCCACCATGCGGGCCACTATTGTGACACATTGAATGCTAATGAGCTGCAGCCAGAGACTGCCAGTGAACTCCAATCGGTCTGCAACCTCTGGAAGGCAGTCTCAGAGGCCAGAAACAAGGCCAGCTGACCTGTTGTGCAGCGTGCGACTCTCTGGACCAATCCAAACGAGAAAGGGACTCAGATCGCCACAGTTCTCAGGTCGCCTGCAACCATTTCTCCAGCTCCACTCGGGCAACCTGAGCTCCAATTGTGCCCAGTTCCAGTGGGCAGACTTGGCGGCCCAAGCGGGCGGCCAAACCGCAACCTCTTTTGACTTCTCCTCAGATGAAATCCGGCCCAACCAGTGATGGTTGGCATCTTTGGCCCCCTTTTGGTTGGCCCTTTCGAGGCCCAAACTGGCCCCAAAAGAGCGGACGCAAATTTGGGGCCGGCTGGTCGGCGTCGGGCGGCTGGCGCGTTGCCCGCCCGTGCTCGCCCGAGCGTGTTTGTTGTTGTTGATGTTTTAATTTGCGGTGAGCGGCGAGCGAGCGCGCCTCCTCCGCTCGGGCGGCCCGCCGGTCGCCGGCAGGCCGAGGGGCGCCCTCGGCCCCGTTTGGCTCAAATCGGTAGCGCAAAAGTCAATCGATTGGCAATCAATTATGACGCCCCAGTGGGCCGCTTCGGGCAGCGCGACCAGGCGGGCGCGTCGGGCAGCGACTTTGTGCCCGCGTTCGCTCGCGCCACTGTGCGACAATGGGCCACCGTGCGCTGCCCGCGCCCCGCCCGCTCGCCGCTCGGCTTGAGGGGCGAACCGAAAGGGGGGAAAGCACAGCGCTGGTTCGCCTGGTCTCGTAGACAGTCTGCGGCGCTCACTGTGTAGTCTGGGCGCCTTTGGGGAAGTGTTTGGCTTGCTGCCTGGGGGCGAAGTGTGGCCAAAAAGGGGGCCAGATTGGCAATGAAATGGGAATGAAATGGAAAAATATTTTGACACTCGCGTCAAACTTGGGCCCACTTTTTGGCACCACTTTTGGCCAGAAAGCGGCAAAGAGGCGCCGGCGGAAAAGGCTGAGCTTGAGGTTGAGGGGCCAGAGGTTGTTGGTGACAGACGTGGAGGGTGATTTTGTTCACGTGGCCGCGCTTTGCCGTTGGATCAATATTTCGGCGCCAATGTGAATCTCATTACGCCTGTCTGGCTGCAAGTCGTCGGGCCAAAGTCGCCCTGGAGCCTCTTGGATGAGCCGCCGAGTGTGAGCAGCAGAGGCGCCCACTGGTTGACTGTGGCGGCCGGCAAACTGGCCTCCTCTGAGTGCATACTGTGAGCCCGGCGGACAACTGGGAGCAGCGCGCAGGAAGCGGCCCTTGCGGAGGAGATTTGTGGCGCAGATGAAAGAGGGCAGGATATCGTTAATGAGCCGGCGGGCAGTCTGCGTTGCGCGCAAGAAACAGGCGAGCTCTCGGCCCTCATTACAACAGTTTTGCCCGCTCAAGGTTGACTCGACTTGGAGTCAACTGAGCTCAACTCAACTCAACTCAACTCGACTCAACGGGCCGCATCACAATGGGCCCGTTGCGGCCAAGTGGCGCGTGTGCCCAAAAGTCGACCCAAGCTAAGGAGCAGCAAAAAAGCCGGCAAAAAAGCCGCTTCCTCTGGGGCGAAAAGTTGCACTCGCCAACCTTTACCCAAACAGCCGCCACCTAAGCCCACGACACGCACTCCAGCTCGTCGGCGGGCCGGTTTCCACGCAAGCAGAGAGAAAGAGAGAAGAGGCCAAACTTTGCGCTCAATAACTCAACGGTCGCCGCCGCCGTTTGGGGCCAACATGAAACCGGAAACTGGCCCGCTTGCAGTGCGTCTGGGGAGCTTCTGCCGCAGTTCAGAGGCGGCCCACACATTTGGGCTCTCAGCAAGCAGGTAATTCAATTGACGTTTGGATGCTCTGCCCATTGGAGGAGCAGACGAGCGGGCGGCCCCAGAGGAAGGAGAACAATTATTAGCCCTTAGAGGCACTCTTTGCATGGCCCAGCTTTGGCCAACGTTTCGGTTACATTTCAGTTACATTTCTCTCTCGTGCTTTGGCTCTTTGCAACTAGCCAAAAGCCAGAGGTCAGCTCCCCCATTCATTTGGCCGCCTCCATTCAGCTCGACTTTTCGAGCCGTTTGGCGCGCTGAGAACTGCGCGCTCGCTCGCACTGCACTGTGCACTGTGCACTGTGCGCTGTGCGCTGTGCAATCTGCACTGCACTAAACACTAAAAACACGCCAGCGCACTGCAGCTAAGGGTCCATGCAATTCGGGGCCCACTTTTTCCCTTTTTCCTCCCACTTTTCCCCACTTTTTTAACCACTTCTTTTGGCTACTACTAAGCGCCCATTTGCACGCCCAAGCTCAAACCTAAGCTCAAACTGCGCCCAAATAACTACTCAAAAAAAAACAGCAAAGCCCAGTTTCCACACAGCACCTGTTTGGGCTCCTCTCTGGCGGCTGAATGGCGGCCACACTAGACCATTGGACTGTGTGCTCCAGCTCGCCTCTTGGCCCACTTCTTGGCCACTTCTTGGCCGCTCACAAAGCACCAACTCGAGCGGCAGCAACAACAACCAGTGGCCAGACCATTGTGCACACTCAGCCGGAACCAAATGGCCAGAAGCAGACCTGAGCTTTGGCGGCAAACGCTCGGAAAACGCTCAGCCAGAGTTTGGAGACTTTTGAGACTCTCTCTGGCGACCATTGCACGCTCGCCTGGCCGCAGAGCGACGCTTATCTCTGGGGCTTTGGTTGCGCAAAGAGTCAACTCCACTGGCATTATAGTGGCCACCTGTTGGGCTCTACAGGCCACACTCCAGCGGCTCAATTGGAGGCCGCTCGAAGGCGGCCAAATATCATTCCATTTCTCTCTGTTTTTCTCTCCATTTCTTTGCCCATTTGGCGCCAACAGGCCCTCAAGTTGCAAGCCAGCACGCTCCAGTGCAAAGGTCGGCCCGCTTGCAGCACGGAAGCCGCTCGGACCAGCCGGACGGAGAGGCGGCCGAGCGCACTGGAGAGGGAGGCCCAGCGGTGGGAGTTTGAGATAAATCGCACTCTGGCCAAGTGGTTCTCCTGTCTTGAGTGTCTTGCTGGCGGTTATGGAGAGGAGGGAAAAACTTTATGGTAATTAGAAGTGCGGAGATGCGAGCAGTGTTGTGTTGCAGCGGCGGTGCTTTGCCTTTGGTTTGGCGCTCCGACAACTGTGGTGCGCAGAGTGCAGCCCGCAGAGCACAGAGCACAGAGCACACTGCAGACTGTGTGTAGAAGCCAGTGCAGGTTGCAGCGCGCACTGCAGACTGTCCATAGTGCAGGCAAAACAGTGCAGAGAAAGCAGTGCGGCCAACCTGCGCCCATCCTGCCGGGCAGACAATTTTGAGCGGCAAACTGGCTCCTCATTTGCAGCTCGTCTCAGGGGCAACCAAGCAAACTGGTCGCCAACTCGACGCTTTGCTGCTCCTTAGCTGCTCCTTTGCCTGCCCCAACAACTGGCCCAACAACAGGCCCACAGACAGTCCCTCTCGTGCCGCAACAACTACTCCCCGAGGCAACGCAGGTTAGCTTACACACACACAGACACAAATCGCCTAATCGTAAACTTAATTGGCCGTCACTTATTTCAGCCACACTTGTTTCTCTGCTCTCTGGCGCCTTCTCCTTAGCCTCAACTCCAATCCCAAACTCCAAGCCTAAGCTCCAACCCCAAGCTCAAGCCAGTCCCAAGCTCGTCCCGGCGGACTGGCTCTCGTGCAACATTGTGCCGGTGTTCAGGAATTCATCCATTCAACTTTCTCCACTCCGAGCACCTGTTTTTCTCCACCTCGAGACTCCCTTGAAGCCCTTAGAGCTGGCCGGCCGAGTGGAAGACGCACTGGAAGCCAGCCAGTGGCAGTAATCGAGGGCCGACCAGAGGAAACTGATGAGCTGCAGGCGATTAGGCGGACGGAAATCATGAATGAATTTCATGGAAATAATTCCGATCGAGCAGAAGCGAGAAGGCAGAGCAGACAGTTTCTCGCTTTGCATTCGTGTTTCTCGCATTCTCACTCGGCGGAACTTTTCTTTTTGTTTTCTTTTTCTGTTTTCTATTCGAAGTTGCGACTTGGAATTGCAGACAAACTTGGGAGATCAATAAAATGGGCCGAAAATGAGGCAAAATTGGCCCAAGATGAGCCAAGATGAAAATGGGCAAAAAGCGGCAACAAAGCAGAGACGGAAATCCAATTCCGGCGCTGCTTTTTCACCAGCTTTTTTCATCGGGAGCTTAGGAGGAGCACCAAAAAGGCGAACGGCCTTCCGGGCTTTTCTGGAAGGCCGGAACACTCTCCAGAATGAAAACTTATGAACTTTTGGGCTTGAAAAGTGGCAAACTTGGGCGAAATTTGCACCAGAAGCCGCTGGGCAACAGGTGGCCAAAGAGGGAGGAGATACAAATGCCCTAACGGCGGATACAAATGCGAGGGCCAAGCAGCGGCGGGCCAGCTGCTCCGAGTGGGCCAGTTAATTTGCCGGCAGCTCGGCCCCAAGTTGGGGGCTGGGCCCGGCCGACAGAGCTCGGTACAAATTAGTCCTTTGTTGTGGTTTTGCTCGTGCTCGTCCATTGTTTGGCCCCTTTTGGCCGCGGTTTCCACTGCGGTCGGGCGGGCCCAAACGAGCGAGTTGACGGTGCGCTGCACTGCAGAGTGTCTGCAGTAGACTGTGTGCGGCAGACTGTCTTTAGTAGACTGTGTGCAGTAGACTGTGTGCAGTGCAGCGGGCAGAGTGCAGCCTGCTTTGTGCAGTGTTTGGGCGCGTCTTCACCAGTGCGCCCACAGCTAGTCCCGCCCAGTGCCTCATCGATAGGCCGCCCTAAGCACTGGGCCGACCCTAAGGGCTGAAACCGCCTCCACCAGCCAATCTGTCTGGGCCGATGCTCTCTTGGGCCTCCTCAAGCCACCGCCTGGCCCAATTATCGCCGCCCCTCCCGGCCGACAATTGGCCCCCAATGATGTGGCCCATTTCGCCAAAACGGGTTCAAGCCAAACCCCCAAAGGAGCGCCAAACGGGGCGGCCCCGCCCACAAACACGCCCACCTTGGCGCAGGCACACCGCCGAGCGCCAGTGGCTCGCCGAGTCGGTTGCTGTGGGCCTTCGGTGGGCCCACCAAAGCGACCAGCAAGAGACTGAGACAGACTGGTCCATTGTGGGCCAATGGGGCCACATTGAACTGGATCCACTTTGGCCAACCGGTGCAGGCCAGGAGCAGGGGCGGCAAATTGGCAGAGGGCAGAAAATCAATCATAATGATCATCAGCGGCGGCCCAAGAGAGGCGGCCAACTGCTTGGCGGCTGCAGCAATTGGCAATTTAATGAAGCGGCAAATTGAAATGATAATTATTACTCTGCCGCTCTGAGACTGTGATGCCTTCTGTGGGCTGGCCGAGAGAGTGGCGAGTGGGCCGGCGAGGCGAGACGAGACGAGGCGCATTGGATTGCATTTAGTAGTTTTGGGCGCCGCTTAGGGAGCGCAAAGATATTGAAAATCGATAGCAGTCGAGGGGAAAAACAATTAATGCCGGCCGGCCGGCGCCGCCAAAGACTAGGCCAGGCCCAAGAGAGTGGCCCAGTCTGCCCTTGTGGCCTTCCACTTCACCGGCCGACCACTCGAGACTTCCTGACGGAGCCGCAAAGAGGCCGACAGTTGTCCGGCCCGCTGTCAGTGCGCCTGGCAGTGTTTGGATGCGGCTAGCCACGCCTCCTGGGTAGTTTCTGCGCGCAGGCGAGAGGCCGCGGGCGGGCTGTGCGCGCGTGTTCGCTGCACAGAGTGTGTGCGGCGCTGCTTCGGCCCGGCCCGCCCCCTCGCGCGTCGATCGGGTCAGTGTCGAGCCCGGCCGGCTGGAGAGCTTGGGGCCACTTGCGGGCGCGCCAAATGGAGAGCGACGGCGGGGGACTCGGCGGCGCGTCGTGCCGAGCGCAGCTGCTCCGTTTGGGTCCACTTGGGGCCACCTCGGGCGGAGTCTGAAGCGAGAAACGACTGCCAGCGAGTCGTAATTGTTTATCAATGGCGGTGTCGAGTGGCGCCCGATCGAGCGCGACTGGAGCAAGGTGGAAGAGTTGGCGGCCACTCGAAGGCCGCTCGATGGCCAGTCTGCCGGGACTCTTTGCTGGCCCTGTTTGGCGGCCGGTTGATCGATCGGCGGGCGTGAACGGCCGCGGACTGTCTTCGGCGGGGAGCGCGCCCCGTGCCTCAGAGCGGCGAGTGGCGTGCAGTGGCGAGTCGGGCGCGCGCCGCTCGCAGTCTCGGGCTCTATAATGGCCGGCCGGGCTAATGATCGGCCGGGCCGAGCTGGCCAGGCGAGCGGCGTTGGCGAGGCGCCACTTTATCGCCGTTTATCGGCCGCTTGCATAATGCTCGGCGCGAAGTGTGCGCACTGCAGACTGCACATGATGCATGGTAAACAGTGCACACTGCATGATGCACGCTGAGCACCGCAGACTGTATCGCGCACGCTGCCGAACGGCTGCACTTTGGGTCGCGCGCCGAGCAAACAGTGCAGCAAACAGTGCAGCAAACAGTGCAGCAAACAGTGCAGCAAGCAGGCGGCCGATCTGTTGCGCCTCCGCAGGTTGTTGCTCGGCCCAAGTGGCACCACCCGAGTTGGGTCTCCACTTTCGGCCGGCCGACTTAATTGATTCAGCGCCTCGGGCTGCCAACTCGCTCCGAGCTCGTCCCGGGCGGCCTGGGCTCCTCCGCGAGCCAGTCTCTGGCGAGCGGAAACTCCACTTTAAAGCAAACTGGACACCATTAGCCCGTTTGGGCCCACTTGCTGCGGCCGGCCCGCACTGGTCGCTCTCTGTCTCTATCTCGCGAGCGAGTCCGGCCGGGCGCCCCGCGTGTGGGCGGCCTCCAGCTTAGGGCCGCCACTTTCCGGCTCCTTCTGGAACTGGCCGCAGCTCGCCCATCGGCCAAGCCCAAGTTGGCGGCTAATTGTCTTGCTCGGCGGGCTCGCCCTCAGATCAGCTGCGGGCCGGCGTTGGCTTGACGCTGGACGACAAGCTGCGGGCAGCAACGGAGACTGGCCAACAACAGACACTGGCTAGCATCAGACACTGGCCAGCCAGCCAGAGTGCGCAGAGAAGACAGTGAACAATCAACAAGTGTGTGAAACTGGGCCGGAGGAAAAGTTCTCCCACAAGCGAGCGGAAATCTCCCTTGACACTGCCTCTCTTTGACTCTTGGCCGTCTTCTCTTGGAGGAGAAAATATTGTTAATTTTATTTCACTACTACTACCACTTATTCCTCCTTTCGTTTGCCTTTTCCTTTCGGGCTTCCTCTTGGTTCGGAAACCTTCTGGCAGCCAGAGGTGGCTTTCATTGAGCAAAAGGAGCTCCCCTCGCTCAATGGGAATTCTCGGCCCAGAGAGCGCGGCTCTGGAAGACAATTAGCCACTTTTGGTTAACGGCCGGGCAGCTTTTCGGCCGAGGGGGCGCTCAGTTCTAGTTGCAGTTGCAGTTCAAGTTGCAGTTGCAGTTGGAGACAGTCTGCGGCGGCAGAAAAGCGCGCACACAGTCCAAGCACACGAGTTGTGTCATGTGAACCTGCAGGCCGGCGCTTACCTGCGCTCGTCCGTGCGCTGCAATGGACAGTCTGCGCTCGCACGCGGCCGCAGACTGTCTCTGTGGCCGCACATTACACGGCCTCTGCGCCTGGCAACTCTCAGCCGCTTTAGAGTTTGTATCAAAGAGCCAATCCTGCTCTTTCATGCAAACAGCAAACTCCAAACACAGTCTCCTCGCACTACAGGTCGTCTTTGCTCCCCTCTGGCCCTCAGCAGAGCCACCAACTCCAACGATGGCCCAAGAAAACTGCGGTTTTCGCACCAACCGCTCGGCCCTAATGGTCGCCATCGAGTAGTTTGCATTCGGGCCCGTTTCCACACACAAGCACGCCCAGCTCAGACTGTCTCCGAGAGTCTGAGAGCGAGCCTTTGGCTGTCCTCTGGCTGTCCATTTCGCTCGTTTGGCCCACCATCTCGCCATCTAGTCTCGCCCACCTTTTCCCACTCGCTTGGGCGAACAAAAGCCGCCCGAGACTCTCTATAAGAGTCCCTCTGGGCCGACCTTGCCGCTCGAGCCTGTGTCTCGAGCCCGCCAGTGCAGAGGCACGACAATGGACAGTCCATGAGGCGCTCGAACGACACTCGAGAGACGTCTGAACGGCGCTCGAACGGCGCCACCTCCACGGCGGAGCAACGATCTTTGTGTAGGCCTTTGTGGCGCTCGGCGGCCACCAGAGACAGTCTGCGATGAGGAAGAATGGTTGCTCTTTTGTTTGTTGTTGCTGCGGCAAGTGGATTGCATGACTGGCGCAATGGGGCGGCTCTTGAGGCGGCAACAATTGATTTGTCAATCGGTCGGTGTCGTTTGTCCAAACAAGCAAATGGGAGTGAGTGTCTTTGGGCAATCTGTGCAATTTGTGTATTGCTGCGCGCACAGTTCGCCACTGCAGACTATCTGCCGCAGACTGTCCTCTGCAGAGTAGCCGCCGCACACAGTCACCCGCACGCAGTCCCCCGCACACAGTCTCCCGCAGACTAGCCGCCGCAGTGACAGTGGCGCGCGAGTGTTGTGGGCCCACCAGGCGACCTTTTCGGGCCCCCCGATTGGCGTTCGCGTCCAGTCGGGCCAGAAGAAAGAAGAAAGCAGAAAAGAGATACTAGATGCTGGCTCGATTGGGGAAAAAGACAGAGATTGGCCCTTTTTGTTCGCCTTCCTCTGCGCGATCACAATTGGCCAGCCAGATCGGTGGCCGCTGAAAAGAGAGAGAGAGAGAGAGACAAACAAGCGAGGCAACTTGCGTGATTGTGCGCCTGTTGCGTGCTGAAAAGCGGCGCAAAAGCTCTCAATTGATGCAGGCGGCCAATTGAAAGCTCCATCTTGAGAAGTCTGCATCAATTGGAGCTCCACTCTGGACTGTCCATCTTTTGACAGATCAATTTGGGCCGCCGCTCAATTCCAGTGGCGCGCTGGATCATGGCAGAGTGTCTTTTCCCGGCCGCAAACACACAAACTGGAGGACAATCTCCAAGGTCACGGCCCGGCAGGAAGTTCGCCGCTGGACTTTGCCCAAGAGACTTCCACCACAGTTGCTCGTCGGGCCCACTTCTTCTTCCCTCGCTCCTCGTCCCTTATCGTCCACAGGAGCTGCCGATTCCAATCTGCGATCGGGCGCTGTGCCCAAGATGAGGGCGCAGATTGGAACCGCCGCCACCGGTTTGCCGACGGCTACTGATGGCCCACAGATAATGGCGCTTCCGTTTCTCTGGTCGCGCTGGCCAGCCGGCCTGCTGGGGCGCAAACTCCGACGCAAAAGGGGAACCATTTTGGTGGAAATCCGATCGGCGGCTTTTGGGCCTTCTGGGTGGGCGCCTCTTCGGTCGGGGGCGACTTTTTAATCGGTGGGCGCGCGCATTATGTTGTGATTGTTTGTTGATATTTGGTTTGTTGTTGTTTTGACGCGCAGCTCCAAGCGGGCGCACGATTCGTGCACGCGTTCATACGCAAAGTACGCGAAGTGCACCGAACTGCCAATCTGCGCACACGTACACCCTGTTCTATAGCTTCTAAGGTGTAGGCTGCATTCGGCGGCCTAATGTGCGCACGTTTGAACGGCAGTAAGACACACGCGCGACAGCATGACGCAAAGGCGCGCACGTGCAAGTGTACGTAGAAGTGTATGTAGAAGTGTACGAAAAGGGGACGACTGGAGGAAGTGGTGCCAAAACAAAATGAGCATACTCACTGCATGAAGCCAAATCTGATCGGTTCCAAGCAAAGGACGAGGCTGGAAAATGGGCAGCAGCTTGGGCAGCTTGAGCAATCCATTATTACGCATCACTAATCGCAAACGCTTGTCCTTGTTGGTCATTTGTTATCGGGCTTGTATAGTTTGTTTACGTTCGGTGAGGTGGCCATTCTGGCATCAGGCTGGCACCAGGCTGGCAGGCGCAAGGGGCAGACTGTTGCAACAATGCTTGCAATCCAAGGAGCTTGTGGAGTCTGAGGTTCTGCTGCTGCTGGTTCAACGAAAATGGCAATGAAAATGAAAATGGAGCCACAGGGGCCAAGTGAGTGAGTTCTGGTAGAGAAGAGGAAATTATCGTTATTACTCGGCTACTTTTTCTCGCTCCTCTTTCACGCACCTCATTGCCCCTCATTGTAGGCAGGAGGGCGCACAAACAAGAGAAGAGAGGGAACAATAATCGGGGCCAAAGGTCCATTTATTGCCGCTCTCACTCATTCAAAACAAGCCCCAAAGGAGCGCGCCAAATGCGAGCCATCGCGACAATCAATGTGATTACTCAACTCAAAACTGGCCCAACACACTTTGGCACTTACACACAGTGGCCGGTGGGCCGAAATTGAATAAAATAAAAGCGAGAGAAAATTTCTACTGCTACTACTCTCACTCCACACAAGAGGCTCCTCTTTTCCTCTCCTTTTTTCTCCTCTGTCTGTCTCTCTCTCTCTCTCTCTCTCGCTCTTTTCCTCCTTCGTTTTCTTCAAACCAGAGAGAAAAGGAGGAGAAAAAACAGACAGTTCCATGAATGGGCACCAAAATCAGCTGTCTGCTCACGTCTCTTCAGGGCGCCCAACTTGGTGGTGCAAACTCTGAACTGAACACACTCTCTCAAGTAAACTCGACGGAACTCCATTGGGAAAGTTTCCGCTTTTCTCCACTCTCAAGGAACTCACTCCGCGCCAGACAGACAGACTTGCCGCCAGAGAAAAGGGAACCAAAAGAGCCACAGAGAAACTGGCAGAAGAGACACTCTTTTGCCAGAGACACTCTATCTCTCTCTCTCTCTCTCTCTCTCTCATGCGCTGGCCCTGCAATTGGATCGACAATGAAATTGAAATCATTATTCAAACGCTTTGGAGGAAACAATGATGATGATTTTATGCAACCAGTTTGGCCTCCGCGTCCCGGCCGCTCCTAAGGGCTAGCTCCTCCGCGGCCCTCAGGAGGCGGCCCAGTGTGACGGGGCGTCCAGAGGCCGTCAAGATTCGAGCAGCGCCCAACTTGACGGCTCGTTGGCCTTTTTTCCTCGCCCCAACGCCTCGAGAAGGGCCCAAAGGAGCCGAGTCGACGGGTTAAGCGAGCTCTGGGCCTCCTGAAGCACTGGCGCGGCTCGAACAACGATGGGCGAGCGCGATAAGCTGGCCAGAGACAGAGCTCAGTAGCGCGCCTCTCCTTAGCGCGGGCTCGTGCGAGCGTCTGCGCGCAGACCAGTGCCCAATGGGAAGTGCGAGCAGAGCGCGCGCACAGACGCGCCGCAGAACACGCGCGGGCACAGAGCAGGATCCAGCCGCTCGCAAAAGTTCCCTAACGAAGCCCGCGCCCCTGTCATAATGAGCGGCCCAAACTGGAACAAATTCACCGACCTGGCCGCCCAGTTGCGCCCCTCCGCCACTTGGGGGCCCATTAATAAACCTGTCAATCAGTGAGCGGGCGCCACAAGCAGGCTGCTCCTTCGTCGGCCGCCTGTTTGCGGTTCCATTTGGCGGCCGCCCTCTGGCCCGGCTGGCTGACAGTGTGCGGAGTGTGCCTGGCCGGAGCTGCTCCCGACCAGCCGGAGACAGTCCTCGACGGCCGGAGCTCGAGCGTCGGCCCAGCTCGAGTGACAGGGGAGTCAATTGGAGCCAGATTCGTTTGCATTTGGCCCCTCAAAGTCTGTCTGCGGCGGCTAGTCCGTGCTAGCTAGTCTGCGGCCCAAATGGCCGCCCCGAAGCTCACACTCGGCAGCTCGAAGTGGCAGCCAGTAATAAGATTAATTTTTCACCATTCTTTTGTGCCGCTCGTCTGCTGTCAGTCGTCTGCTGTGGCGGCCCCAGTTGCTCGTTAGCGGCGGACGTGCAGGAGCCCAGCTTCTGAGCGAGCAGATAACGAGCCCTCCAGGTCGCCACTTCCACTGTCT